>Ga0206854_1172_pt1 | contig 12968 bp, 6 predicted proteins | sample Alteio_BWOrgCont_50_FD_152870 | JGI IMG/M metagenome (GOLD analysis project Ga0206854, IMG submission 152870) | Enriched cells from forest soil in Barre Woods Harvard Forest LTER site, Petersham, Massachusetts, United States -... | ecosystem: Environmental > Terrestrial > Soil > Temperate forest > O...
TGGGACCGAGAAGCTCATAGGCATCGGGCGCGAGTTGGGTGACAGGCGGCACATTGCCCTGGCCATCGGGCAGAAGAGTATTGCTCGTAGCAGTCTGAGTCTGTGCCCCAGCGGATTGCTGAAGCTGACGAATTCTAAAGTCGATGCGCGTCGCCAGAGTAAAGTCGTCGACGTTTGCCGGAACGGCGATGTGCGTGGTGGGATCCGTGGTGAGAGTCATCGGCGCCAGCACAGGCAGATACTTGAGTGCTGCGCTGAGGTCCATATCCTCGGTGAGTGCGCCTTGCTGGGTTTCGATCATGCTCAGCAGCGCCGAAGGAAGCTCCCAGAGCAGAGGCTTGATCTGTGCGGTTGGGCTGGGTGTAGCGCCGGGCGCCAGTGCGATAGATTCAATCTCTTCAGTGCCGGAAGTTGTCCAGGGCAGATAGCTGGCCGCGCCGAATTGTTGCGCGACAAGCTTTAGTGGCGGCTCAACGGTGAGTGTTAGAGGTGAGGGAAGTCCGGCGGCGCTGGGGTTGTAGCCGTAAGTGGTCGCCCAGTTATACACAATCTGGAGATCGGCTGCTGCCTTCGTAAGATCCATGTTGCCGGAATTTGTGCCGGCGTTACCGTTGATCTGCATCCAGCTCAGAGTGGTGTTCTTGGCGAGCGACACGGGAACGCTGGTGTAAGACGTGACCGGGAACTGTTGCCCAGTGAGTTGGTAAAGGCTGTACTCCGGTTGGTTGGTGGGATAGAGGAAGCCGGAGGGCAGAGTCAAACCGGTAGAGGCTGGCAAGCGCAGGCCTTGCAGCATAAAGCGGGAGACCATGCCTGCCGTATTGCCGATGGTTTCGCCGGTGGCAACGGCCATCGAAAGTTGAGCACCGGTCAGGTCGTCGAGGTTGGAAAGATATACCAGAGTTGCTTTGGTGGAATCGTAATTGAAGATGCCCGCCAGCGTGAGATTTCCAGGAACAGAAACGAAGAGATCCGTGGTGAGGTTGAACTGGCTGAAAATGCCGTCCAGCGTATCGAGTGGCGATGTAGCCGTCGTGTAAGTGATCGGTGGAATCGCAAGGATGGCATTGGGCAGCAGCAGGTTCGTCATGGTGTAGAGGCTGGTATCCGCTGCCAGAGTGGCAAGAGGCACCTTGAGCGCTGCTGCAATGGAGTTGAAGCTGTCGCCGGGTTGGCTTGTCGTAGTGTTCCCGCCCGCGGAGAAACTGACGCCTGGCTGCAGCAGCGCTGTGTTGCTTGCGTTGGCTTCCAGTTGAATCAGCTCAGCGGGTGTTGTGGTGAAGCTTGCAGTTGAGTTCTGAGGAGTCGAGAACCGCGCTGCGATCTGGTTGAGGGTGTCCTCGCTTTGTACGGTGTACGGCGGAACGGGCAGTTGTAATGGTTGGCCCTTGGTGAGATTGAGCGAGCTGTTCGCATTGACAAGGTCGGCGGCTGTAAAGTCGGGGTTGTGTGTGCCGTCGATGTGAGCAAAGTCCAGCATGGTCTGTATCGAGTCGGTAGCCTGCAGCGTGTATGGGTAAGAGGCGTAGGAATCGATAGCTGCCTGGATGAGCTGCCGCGCAATCATCGCGAAGGAATCTTCAAAGAGAACCTGCGTCAGTGATTCAGGATTGTTATTGGATGTAGCCGGCGGACAATCGCTGGGCGGAGTTTCAGCGGGTGGATTCGAAGGGTTGCTGAGAGTTGCGGAAATTTTGTTGAACTCGTCGATGACAGCAGTGCGGTAGTCGGGTGTGACCTGCGTCCAGTTGCCCAAATCGATCGAAACCGCCGGACCGGAGCCGGGATTCGGCACAGTAAGAATGAGCCCCGGCATCGCCGGGAAAATCACAGCTCCGCTCTTGAAGCTGGTTTGGAGTGTGGTGCTCAGCAGTTGAGGATCGGTGACGAGGTTGACGGTAAAGTTCGTCTGCAGGAACTCGATGATGCTGGCGGTAGGAATAGCAGGCTGCGTGGTTGGACAGGCAAGGCTGTTGAGAATCGTCTGCAGGTCTTCAATTGAGACAGTTGTGGTGTCGAAGGCAGCATTGCTGTTGGTTCCGGGGTGCGATGCAATGACCCAGGGCAGCAGTAATGAACACAGGCTGGCGAACGACGAGCCGGAGGCGTTGCCGGTGCCATCCGCAGAAGGCGCATCCATGGAGAAAAGCCCGACGAAAGCGCCTTGCTGATCCGCAAGCGAAAGCTTGGTAACGTCGGGAGCGAGCACGGTGAACTGCGGAGAGAACAGGATAGTGAGTGTCGGTGCTGTTGTGCTGGTCGCAGCAGTCGCATAAAGAGGATGCAGTGTCGCGAACCGCAGAGGTGCTGTCTTGCGCCGGGTTTGCATGCGGCGGGTGCGGCCAACCTTGGAACGATAGCGATCGCTGGATGGAAGCGCGCGACTGAGAGTGCCTTCAAGTACCTTCGAACTGCCCGGCGGTACGAGCCACGGTGCCTGGCCGGTGCTCGGGTCCTTGATAGTGAAGTCTTCAGAGATGGTGGTAGCGAACGAGAAGCTGATGGAGAAAGAGAAGAAGCCGAGGTTGATGCGAACCGAAACAGAAACCGAAACCGAAGCCGAAATGGATAACGGTATGTCGTGGTAAGCCTCATAGACGATCTGCGCGGAGATCGTGATCGTGAGCGAGACGCTGGCCGAGATAATCGCAAAGTTGACCGTTCCGTAGAGCTTGCCCTGGATGCCGAACTGGCCTTCGAGCCAGAAATAATTGGTAGCCTGAACGCTGGTGTCGGAGCTGGTATCGCCAATCTGTTTATACGGATGATAGGGAGCGATAACACCCTGAATGATGCCGAAGAAAGTGATTGAGAAACCCGCCGAGAGAATGCCCTTGTCGATGGAGTAGCCGAGGCCGGCCTGCAGACCCAGGCCGAACTCGAAGACCGGATCGAAGGTGCCGTAATTTGTCTGCGGCAGATTCGTAGCTGTCGCATTGCTGAGCTGACCGTAGTAGAACCCGCCTCCACCCATCACCGGAATTCCGGGAGGCACGATCATCTGGATCACGAACGACTGGGAGAAGTCCATGTTGTACGGGAAGCCCACGTCGAAGAGGAAATCGCCGTTGGTATAGATTTCCACTCCAATGGACGGAAGCGTGATATTCACGGCTCCGAAATTCCATTGCCGCAGCGCTGTGGGCAGGGTGAACTCGATCTGATAGACACCGATGCTTTCGGTGACCTTCTTGTACATGATGTCGAACGACAGGCCGGCAAGCGGACCGGCTTTACTGCCGGCAAACGCGAGGCGCAGGCCGTACAGATTGGGATCGTTGAACACGACCATGACATCGATGGTGTAAGTGAAAGTCTTGCCATCGGTATTCTTTACGCCGAGCAGCAGGATGTGTGCAGCAATAAGCCAGTTGCTCTGCGCGTTGTAGTAGGGCTGCAACGCGGCGGGATTATTCGGGTCGATAGGATTGCCGCCACCCGAAAGCGTGCTCGGAATCTTCTGCAGCGATTCGATGACCTGCTGAGTAGTGTTGAGGTTTGCTGCATTGATGGAGACGTGTTGGCCGAGCGCCAGCAACTGCAGGTCGAAGAACTCGTTGCCCTGGCCCGGAACGCCAGGCATGGAGGTAACATCCTGTCCCTTGGCATCTGCGCTGCCGTCTTTGGAGCTTTTGTCCGGTTGGGTAAAGAGGTTTTCCCACTCCGGCGAACTGCTGGACAGCGGAGACGAGCCATCGATGGAGAACAGAATTTTTTTAGTGGTGGGGTCCTGGTTGAAGTTGAAACCGTTCACGGTGATGAAGCCGAGATTGATCGGCGACGGCAGCGTGTAGGTAACAGTGAGCCAGTTCTTTGCGTCTTTGGCGAGATAGAAGGTGAGCGAGAGGCCATCGAGCGTAATTGAGTTGAGGAATGTCCACGGGCCGGAGAGCGAGAAGTAAGGATTGCCCGCAAGCGCAACGAGCTCAGTGATAAGACTGCCAAGGCTCCATCCGCTGAAGGTGAGGTGGATGCTCTGTTCGGTGCTGTTGTAAACACCGGTGATACCCGCCCATTGAACGGTAAGAGTGCTGCCGCCAGGATCGCTTGGCTGGTTGAAGGCGTAGCCGATGGTGAGAGTGGGAATGCTGCTGAGCGTGATTGTGCCGAGTACTGATCCGGAGAACGGCGCCGTGGTGTTGGCGCCGTCGTAGGCCAGTGCCAGGTCAGCAGTGCAGTGAATGGGCAGGCCCGGCAGAACGTCGGTGCTCCAGTCCAGAGAACCGGAGACAGTGTAAGAAGAGGCGCCGGTGCCGGTGGGAATAGTGGCGCTAACCGCAAAGGTTTCTACGATGAGGCTTGCAGGCAGAAAGTTAGGTAGGAACGTCGCCAGATCGCCTGTTGCGACATCGAAGAGATCGGTAAGCAGTTCGCCGAGATTAAGCGGCGCTGCGAGCGAACTGCTGAGCTTCCACTGCGGCGGATCCAGTGCGCCTTGATACTCGATATCTACATTGAGCCCGATCGGACCGACGATGAGTCCGCCAACCATGGAAGCGGTATAGGTGGTCTTGGCTCCAGCTTCTTGCGGGGTCTGCGCAGACAGAGACATCACCATGCTCTGCATTTGCAGAATCGGGTTGCCCTTGTAGGTAATGATGTCGACGCTGAGATTAACGGTGAATGAGAAGGAATAGCTGCCGGTTGTGGTGTCGATGGACAGGCCGACATCGCTGAAGGTAACGGCAATGCCTGAGGGCATGCCTATCAGGCCTCCGGTAATGGCGGGCAGTAGATCCGCAAGGCTGACTTGGCCTTCAAAGGCCGCCGTAATGGCGTAGTCCTGATCGATGCTGAGAACAAAGGTGCCACCCGGATTGCCTTCATTGTCTTTGAAGACATTCGGCATCAGGGTAAAAGTAGTGGTGAAGAGCAGCGATTGTTGGTAAGTGCCCGTTGGGTTGAGAACATACCAGTCAAGCTCGAGAGAAGTAATGGTTACGGTGAAGTTGCCTGTCGGATCATTGATGAGAGTGAGGCTGAAACCCTCCACAGTGCCGACGGAGATGCCCGTCGATGAAATCGTGGGTATCGAGCTGCCCGTAGTCGAAATTGCCGTCACGTTCACGCCAAGAAGCGCAACGCTGGTAAAGAATTGCTGAATAGGTGCGGGAACATACGCGATGAAATTGGTGGGGACTCCGGCAATAGTAGCGATATTCGCGGGAGTAAGAGCGCTGTCCTTGTCGGTTGAGGGCGTGAGAAAGAGAGAGTAGTTGCTGCTCGAGCTGCTATCCCCAAAGATCATTACAGCAAAATCGAGAATGAGCGCAGGACTGGTTGCAGTAGTAAGCGTGGCCGCGAAGACATAGGAGATGTCTTGCATGGAGGCTTCATTGTCATCAGGATCGGCTCCGGCTGGTACCGGCCCGATTGAGAATTCGAAGCGGGGTGCGACAGCGCTAAAGCCGAGAAAGGTGAAGCTGGTGACTGGCAGCGTAGCCGTGAGATCCATTACCGGGAACGAGCCGAGCGTAGCGACTGCCGAAGCATCGAATGTTCCCGATATGATCAGCGGCGAAGGCAGAGTAATTGCCGGGCTGGCAAAATTCAGAATTGACTGCGCATAGCTGTTGATCTGCACAGTGCCCGCATAGTTCATGCCGGCGGCGAGTTGTATGGCGGAGCTCGAAGGAGTTGGCCATGCAAGCTGGCTTGCCGCCGAAGAGAACAACATGCTCGGTTGCGAAAGTGTGAGCAGAGAAAAAGGCTTGCCCACCATCTCCGGGAATCCGGTGGCAAATGTCCAGCCGCCGCCGAGGTCAGTCCTGATCTGAACCAGCAAAACAGGGTTTGCTGTGGGAAGAGTAAAGGTGAGAGTGACGGCAGTATTGGCTGCGGTAGCGCCGAAGAGTCCGTTGGTGAGTGTAGCTCCGGTGATGGAGAACGAGTCGTCGACGACAGGACCTACGGTGCCTTTGCCAACTGAGAGGCCGGGCGCCTCGCCTAAACAGAATGCCGCTGTCAGCAACTGATCGAAGTCCGCGGGCGCGGTAACGCCGTTGTTGTTAAGGAAGGCCGCGTTAAGAGTCACTGGCCAGGACGAGTTGGCAAAGGCGGTCTGCAGCGACTGTAAAGACACGGCCAATTACTCCTAAAAGCTGAAGAAGAGTGGGAGATGATCGCTGGTTCCGCGAACAGTGGGATAGTTCGTCAGATTGCGGGTGAAGGCATTTCTGAGTGGGAAGAAGTTATCAATATCGGCGAGTTCTCCAACATCCGGAGGTGCAGGCGTTGGTGGAGGAGGATTATCCATCACAGCCCAGGCAGTTCCTAATTCGCTGGCAAAGGCTTGATAGCCGAGGTTCAATGCTCCCGGGTTCGCGCCGACTGGGCGATAAGGCGATCCAACTATGCCGTTGATGACCGTTGTCTGAGGCGGATTGACGACATTTGTGCCGGCGTAGAATTTGTACAGAATGTTGTCGAGTGAATCCGACGGATAGATAACGTTGCCCGCATTGTTATAGGAGACAGAGATATAGCTGTACCCCGGATAGTAGGCATTGCGCGCTGCTGTGCTCCAGAAGGTAGCGCCCGGGCGAATGACGTCGCCATACTCTGAATCCTTTGTTGCATTGATGGGGAGGATATGCGTTGAGAAATAAGCGCGATATCCAATCAGCGGCGCCGGCGCCGGTGCGAGTGGATTGGGTATGAGCGCAATAGCGAACGGATTTGCCAGGACAGCAGCGCAGAGCGCGTTGTAGCAGTTGGTATAGAGAGCGGTGGGAGAGAGCAGGTTGAGATTGAAGTCCCCAAGGACTATGCGGTACTCGGTCGCGACCGGCGCTCCCGTGATTGCCGGTATGGTCGCCAGCGTGTTCAGGTAGTTTGCTGCGTCAGCGGGGCTGGGCGGGGAGTGAACGCTGAAAATATTAATGTTTCGGCCATTGGCAATGTCCCAAAAGGTAGTTTGAAATGGCGCCCTGAGAGTTCCGAAGTCTACCGCTGCCCCCACTCCATCTGTAAAGTTCACGCGCCCTGCACATCTTGCTTGCATAGCGAAACCGTTGGCATTCCATGCCCCCGGCGGGATAAGGGTGTTGTTCATCGTTTGCACCGCAGGGGGATACGCCCCACTGAGCGCGTAGGTGATGGCATTGGTTGTAGGGCCCTGGCCACCCATCCAGAAATTAGGTCCCGTGCAGATCATTCGGTCCTGGCGGAAGAAAACACCTACAGCTTCGTGGTTGCCGGTCCTCAGAGGTGGCACCAATCCCCAGTTCGCATCGATATTCTGCATTGATTCGAGCAGCGCGAAGATCCCAAGAGAACCGCTGCCCCCGGATATCAACTGTCCACGAGCTCGTCTTTGCGGTGCCTCAACCTCGACAACAACAAAGATGTCTGGGTCCAGATCTTCAATATGGTTCAGGATGAAATCGAATCGAAGTGAGGACGCTCTGTCCAGATTTCTCTTCTGACCGTACTTGTTGCGCTTCTTCCCCTGATCCTGAATCTTGTTGATCGCGAAGTCCTGAATGTTCCAGTAGAGGATTGTGCTCATGCTGACACCTCTTCGCGAGAGAGCAGGTTGGTTTCATCCGCCGAAGCAGAGCTCGTGTTTTCGACATAAGCGGCATACCAGCCGAGGCTGCCGGTGCCTTGTGGGTCGCCGAAGAGGAACATGTCGATACTGGCGCTCGATGGCATCTTGACCACACCCAGGAAACTGACTGCAATGTCGGCAAGACACAGGTTGAAGGCGTTGGGTGGATCCTTGGCGCCGTTGTTGATCGGTGCGTACGACAAGGAAATGTTGCCGACAGTGAGCTGAATAACTCCCTGCAGACTGAAGGCGCTGGCTCCCGGCGAGGCTCCCGGAAGCTGAAGCCCGGCGAAGGCGGCGAAACTAGTCGCGCTGCGGTTGGACTGAGGACTCCATGCAAGCAACATCTGCGAAGTGAAACCGGCGGCGGAAGCCAGAGCGCCCGGCCCACCCATATTGATCAGGCAGGAAATCCCGTACCACTCTTGTGAGACAGCCATCTGCGACGGCCCGCCTGTAGTGAGCATCACAGGTAAAAATCCCTGCGTTGCAGGTGTTGCTCCGGCGGGAGCGGTCAGGAATTTCTGAGGCTGCAGAACCAAACCTTTCACAGCGCTGCCGGTGCGCAGCAGGCTGCCGGCTTGGTCGAAGACCATATCCGTTTCAACAATTGTGTAGGTCGTCACATTCGGAGTCGCGACCGGAGAGGACATGTCGATATGAAGATTCGAAAAGGCAAGCCCGCCTGTAGCTTTCTCAGGAGCCGTGTCCCCGGGCATACCGTAGGACATCAGGTCGAACACACTCTTCGTCGTTGAATTCGTCAGAAGCGCAAAGTCCAGGCTGCCCCAGATAAGAATGCGGCTAAGAATATTCGGTGGAGTCGCACCGTCATTGTCGGTTAGCGTGTTGTATAGAACCTTCGTGATGACAAAGGCGTCCAGCACATTGCTGTCCGGGACCATAACGGTTGTGGCATTGCTCTCGAACAGGTAGGTGCCGGTATCTCCCTGGCTCTGGTAGTAGCCGGTAAGCACGACGGCATTCGCCGGCAGCAGCGTCGCGCTGGAGTAAGAAGCGGTGACAGTTGAGCCGCAGACAACATTGATCGTGACCTGCACGTGGCTCTTGAAGTCGACGATGGCACTGTTGATGAAGAGGCTCTGCAACTGCAGGACGGTGAAGTTGTAATCGCCGCTGACTGGGAGCGCAAGGGGTTGTGTCGGAGATCCTCCGGCTGCAACATTCTGTATGTAGGCGGGCAGCTGGTAATCGACGAGGCCGAAGAAACTGCTGGTCCCGGGAATGCTGAAGTTGGTGCCATCGTATTGAACCGGACTGATGGTCACACCGAAGTGGTGAGCGCGGAACTGGCTGAAGTTGATGCCGGCAGCCAGGCCGGCGAGTTGAGGTGGCAGATCCTCGGGTGTCATGTCAGCCGCAAGTGCCAGCACACCCTGCCAGTTTGGATCGGTAACGATCCGCGCAAAATTCTGATAGAGAGTATTGCCCGAATTTGCCTCTGCGATTGCGCTGGCGAAATATTCTTGCAGCGCCTGTGACAGGATTGCAACGCCCGTGCTGGGATCGGGATTAGAAAAGTCAGTGGGATCGACCCACGCACTGGGTTTGGCAACAAGATCCGTAAGTGCGCCGACGCAGTATTTAAGGATCAGCACATTGCTCACATTGGAAGAGCCGGCCGTGCTGCCGACATTGATCTGCATGGTCCAGCCAGCAATGTCGACTGTATTGGCGAACTTGCCGTTCTCGGCTGTGCCAACATACTCGCAGTTGGTGATGACCGCGAAGAGCTGGTTGGTTTGAAACAGTCCCTGGAGCTCGGTCGACATATCCAGAAACGCCATCTGCGGATCCGAATTTGCATCCTGAACCTCGGACTGGGCCAGGATTACGGCGTCGTAGATGGTATGGCCGGAGCTGCTGTCAATTTGTGCGAGCAAGCCCTGCGGGGTCGTCCCATTTGGCGTGACAATAGGTGGAGCGGTAGCGGTAAGGGCGAGCGCGGCGCGGCTCTTTTTTATCGCCGCTACCTGAGGTCGAGCGTATGACTGTATAGCATTGCGGCGCGTGGCTGAAAGCACTTTGCTTTCGTAGTCGCTCCACTCGCTCGTCGGAATCTGATTGGCGCTTGGTGGAGCGACGCCAGCCCACGGAACCAGAGGAAAGATGACCGGCCCAATCGGCGTAACCGGCTGCAGTGCGCCGACGATGGAAGCTCCGTCGCCATACGGCCCAGCTTTTCCGAAGAGCGGGTTTCCCTGCGGCTGTGCGCTGTAGGTGGGTGAATTGCCCGCACCGGGTATCACCTTCACCCAGCTGGTCAGATAGACCGTGGAACCGGCAGTCGCTGGAGGCAGAGTCGGCGCGGCTAGCCCGGTTGAAGGCGTCGAGAGGTCCGCCGTGGGTAGAGGAAATACAGGCGTATACGCAGGAGCGGATGTAGGTGAGGCGGCAATGAAACTAAGTACGTCAGGTGCAGCGCTGCCGCCTGCCGGTTGCAGTTGCAGTGTCTCAGTGCCGGCGAGCCCACATAACAGAGAGAACGGCGTTGTAACGCCCGGCACGCTGACTTGATAGTTGCCAACAGGCGCCATGTAGGGGACAGTCAATTTGGGCAGCAGATTCGTAGGATCCATCACCAGCGGCGCGGTGGGCTGAAAGATGAATCCTGCGTCATAGGGATTTGGACCGGCAGTTGCCGTGCCTGAGGACTGTGGCAGAAACGCGACCGGTTGATTCGATGAGCTGCAGAATTGAGAAGCCAGCGAGCAGGTCTCGCCCGAACAGGAGAGCGTGACAATCGTGCGATAGATGCCGTTCCCCGGATTGGACGCAGCCCCTACACAGAGAGGATCAACCGGATCGAAGGACGCTATATACGGGAAAGACTCTTGATTCGGAAGGTTGAGCAGAGGAAACGGCTGCACGGTGTCCGCTGCATTCGGCGATCCATAAGCAAACTGCATGCCGAGAACGATGTTGTTCGCCGAAGGCGTGATGGTGAGATTTCCGGCAACCACGAGGCAGCCGGCAGAGTTACCGGCAAACGGTATATAGGCTTGATTGGGGCTGTTGGAGAAGCTTAGCGCTGAAGGACAGTTGATAGTGATGAAAGGGCTCAAAAAACCCTGCAGGAAAAGACAATCCGCCGATTTGGAGTAACTCAGGATGATGCCGATGGGAACGGAAAGAAAGACATTTATTCCCACGTACGCATTGAAATTCGTTTGCAGGGTCAAGCCGCTGGTCTGCTGGGTGTAGGAGAAGGCAAAATACTTGCCGTTGCCGCTGGAGAAGGAAGGAGCGCCAAAGACAAGTGGATTGGCGCTGACTAGCCACACACAGTATTGCCCCAATACAGAGCTCGTTGACAGGAGCCATGCCTGAACCTGGCTCACAAAAGTATTGGCTTGGGTCGCGGTCGTGAAGTTGGGTGCGACCGGCGCAAACACGAAGGATCCGCTGTATTTGTTCAGCGCATCATTCAGTGAGATGTCGGCGTTGGGATTGGTATCGCTGGGTGACAGCATGTACCCGCACCAACCGTCGGTTGTTTCGGGCGCTACCTGATACAGGGCTGAGTTGGCTACTTGTTGTAGCGTCACCGGCATTTTGCATCTCCAGGGGCCAGCTCGCAACATCAGCTGCGAAGTTCGTAGGGGGTATCGTTAGTGATGAAAACGTACAGGATAAAAAAAGTTGCCCATTAGCCAGCGCCGAAGGTGGAGTTAGAGAAAACTGAGCGCCTTTGTTGATCTTGTCCGACCCGATAATCAGGTCACTCGGAGTTACAGCGACAGATGACGATGGAAGCAAAGTTGTGCTGAATATCTGTTGGCCTGCATCGATAACAGCTACATCCGCGCCATACCGGTTGTTGTTCCGAACCAGGGTCCGGACAATGATGGAGCTGGTGAGGTTGTAGTCGGTCTGGAAAAGCACGGCCGAATCGGACGCAGTCCAGGTAACGATGCTGCCTTTGTAGCTGAAGGGAGGACTCTTTCCCGCCATTACGGTGAAGGAGCCATCGATGTGAGAGAGATAGGGAGAAGCAGCTATCGAATAACTAAGAATTCCGTGTGCAGATGTTGTCCCGGCCTCAACTGCAAAAGCATGAAGAGGTTTTGACGAATTAAGTACAAAATGATCGACTTCATCACTGCCCAGTTTGATCGCGACATCTGCTTGACCAGGTGAGTCAGTGACGGAGTAGTTGAACGAAAGCGCGGATATCAGGCGCTGGCCGGACACGCCCTCTGCCGTGGCCAGCCCTGATATCAGAAAAACGCACGCCGTCGCGAGTAGTCGGCATTGCATCACGCAGTAGCTACTTATCAGTCAAAGACCATGAAACGATCTGGCCTTCTAATATCTGGTTTTTGGTGTCGCCGTTATCCCAGACAAGGTTGGCCGAGATGTAGCCGTTCTGCAGGGCCGTGGGCACTTGTAAGGTCAGCGTGCCGCCGGCATGGATGACTACTTTCGCGGTGCCGGACCCAATGGACATCTCGGGCAATACGGCAAGGTTGGATGACTGAATCAACACCTGGCTCCAAAGTGTAGTCCCGGCGTTCTGGATGCTGACGGTAGCCACGTTGTTCGTAGAGGGAGCGAGGGAGGTGACGACCGTCTGGATGACAACGGTAGCTGTGAGGTTATACGGCAAAGTAGGCAAGGGACACTCTCCAAGGCTGATTTGAGTTACGAGAGTACATACTGAATCAAAAGGATTAACGTGTCAATAAAATAGGAAGATTTTGCAGTTATTAAACCAGGCGAGTAAGGGTACCAAGGTCTGTAGACTTATGATTTGCACTTACACGAGATGTAGATAATTCCATTTTTATATCTGTAATTACCTGATATTTCTAATGACTGCGATAGCTCATAGCACTGCAAAGTTATACAGTGATGAATTTTAATTTTCATCAATTGCAATATTGCCGGCAATATCAAGAGGTCATGAGATAACCGTTATTCCCATTTTGGGAATAACGGAGAAGCTCTAAGCAATAAATTGAGTTATAGCTGTCCAGGCCACCTTACACAAGGCAGCTGTAGGCGCTGGAGTTATTCAAAATTCATTACCTGGCAATCAGCTGTTGAATCCGGGAATCTCTAGCCCGTCTTCTCCTTCAGCGATTGAATCGTTCGCTCGTGGTGTTCCAGCGGCTCCTTGGGCAGGATAAGGAAGTTCTGCATCATGCCTGTGTCTTCATGCGGAAGAATGTGGCAGTGAAAGACAGATTTCCCGGTCCACTGCTTGAAGCGCATGCGGATGACTGTGGCCGTCTCCTGCGCGACCCAGATGGTGTCCATGATGAGCCGGTGCGGCGGCACGATTCCCGCCACCGCAACGATCTCGAAATCGTTCACATGAATGTGGAACGGATGGCCCTCAGTGCCTCCACGCGCTGCGTCGGGGACTTCAATGGTCCACTCCTCGCACGTG
>Ga0206854_1179_pt2 | contig 12896 bp, 12 predicted proteins | sample Alteio_BWOrgCont_50_FD_152870 | JGI IMG/M metagenome (GOLD analysis project Ga0206854, IMG submission 152870) | Enriched cells from forest soil in Barre Woods Harvard Forest LTER site, Petersham, Massachusetts, United States -... | ecosystem: Environmental > Terrestrial > Soil > Temperate forest >...
CAATTTCAGGGGGAACCCGATTGAAATTTTCGAGATCAATACCATTGGCGTCTGATTTGCCCGTTTTCCGGCATAAATCAGTATGATACAGCACTGAATACCTAAACCTATCCTTTACAAATGGATTTAAAACATGGTTTTGGTTAGCCTGATATATTGTCCAGTTACCGGCTAATTTTTTAGGGCAAAGTACCAAAACATTGTAATTCAACAATTCAAAATATTTTATTACCGCCAATGCTTCAAACGTTTTCCCTAACCCAACGCTATCGGCAATGATGCACCCATTATGGCGGAGTATTTTATTAATTGCCCCCTTAGTGCCGTCCTTTTGGAAGTCGTATAAAAGATTCCATATTTCGCTGTCAAAAAAGCCAGTCTTTTCATTAAGTAAGCCACCTTTGCCTTGCACCTTTAAATAATCATCAAAGATGTGGTATAGCGTTTTGAAATAAATAAATTCAGGGTCATTTTCAATATATAGCTGCTCCAGGTATTTTAATACTTCCTCTTTTACATCTTCCACTTCAACCTTAGGCATCGCATTTTCCCACAGCCTGTCGAACCAATATTTAAGGTCGGCTAAATCCCTGCGGTCATTTACAACAAGGTTTAGCTCTATGTTTGGCCTTGAACCAAGCCCTAAACCATTTACCGTAAAATTTGAACTACCGGCAACGGCCTCTTCTAATCCATTTTGCTTTTCAATGTGGTATAACTTCCCATGTAAAAAATCAGGACGTACCATTGATTTTATTTCAACTTTATCCTGTATCCATTTGCTGCATTGTCTTGCCAGCATTTTTTGAGTTAAACGGTTTTCAACCGGCATCACCAATTTTTCGTCTTCAATTTTATAATTTTTAGCCTCTGTAGAAGAAGAAACACTTTTGAGAAACCGGGGTTCACCAAACAATAGCCTTAGTGAATTGACCCCGTCCAATTGTTGCTTTAATTTTTCATAGGCATAAATAGTAAAGTAGGCGGTAACAAATGAAAGATTTGAATTTGGTTCCACGTGTATTTGCAAAAAATTCCCTACACTTCCATTTGAAAAGTTGTCCCTGATGCTGTTAATTGATCTTATAATGCTGGTCTCAAACATTTGGGTTCTAAAGTAGTAAAAAAAAGTGAATTGGTGGGATACTTAGTGAGGGAAAAGCAAAATAGAAATCCTAACTTCAACGGTGCCACCGCCACCGCAGCCATATAGCGGCATGTAGCTTGGGGTAACCTCTTTTTAACTTTTCTGAATTTGGGGTTTTGGGGGTTTGAATTTGAATAATCCGTACATTTGGGGTTATCGTTTATTATGCCTAAGATAAATCTTATTGTGAAGCTGTTGTTGCCGTGCGTTTTGTTTGTATTCCTTTCGTGTGCTGTTTTTGGGCAGGCCACGGTGGCACAGGCGCGGCAGTATGCGGCGGATAAGAATTATGATAAGGCCATAACCTTGTACGGCGAATTATATGGCGCATCGCCCGACTCCGTATATGCCGAATACCTGAACACGCTGATGGCCGCGCGGAAATATAAACCCGCCGAAAAGCTGGTGGAAAAACAAATGGCCCACGAGCCGCAAAATTTTTACCTGCTCATGGACCTCGGCGCCGTATATGGGGCGGAGGGGAAGGACGCGAAAGCCAACGAGCAGTATGCCGCCATGGTGCAGCAGGTGAACGGTGATGATATGCGCACGCAGGCCATGGTAAAGGCATTTGTGGCGGCAGGGCACGATACGTTTGCCATACTCACCTACGAAAAGGCGATACAGATGCTGGGGCAGCAATTCGCTTATTTTTATAGCGTGCCGCTTGCCAAACTGTACGCGAAGCTGGGCAATATAGCCATGGCCATTGACGCGCTGGTGGCCAATAACCCCGGCCAGTACATAAACGTGGAAACGGTAAAGGAGCAACTGCTGGAAATATTGGGGGAAGACCCGGACAAGCTGCGGCAGGCGGAGAAGGCATTCATAAAACGCATCAACGAGCAGCCGGATAACCAGTATGACGCCCTGCTGCTGACGTGGATATATACCCAGAAAAATGATTGGGACGAGGCGCTGGTGCAGATAGAGGCGCTGGACGCGCGCAATAAAGACCACGGGAAACGCCTGATAGACCTGGCGCGCACCGCTGTGGCGGCAAAACAATATGAGGCGGCCGGAAAAGCTTATGACGACGTGATAGGGGAGGGGGCCGGGCTGCCTTATTACGTAACCGCGAAGAGCGAGAAGCTGGGCGCGGCGCTGCAAGAATTGCAAAACAATTCGGGCTACAAGCCGGGCGACGTGGATACGCTGGCAAAGCAGTATGACAGTTTCCTCGTGGAGTTCCCGAAATATTATGCGACGCAGACCGCGGCGGATTTTGCGTTGCTGGAAGCCCAATATGCCGGGGACCCGGGCCGCGCCATCGGGATACTGCAAAAAGCAATAGCCGAGCCGGACACGCGGCGGAACGTGGCAGGTAAATTCAAATTGCAGATGGGCGACTATTACGTGCTCACCGGGCAGCTATGGGACGCTTCCCTTATCTATAGCCAGGTGGACAAGGATTTTAAGGAAGACGACCTGGGCGAGGACGCGCGGTTCCGCAACGCCAAGCTGGCTTACTACATGGGCGATTTCGACTGGGCGCAGCGGCAGTTGGGGGTACTCAAGGCGGCAACGTCAGAGTTAATCGCCAACGACGCGCTGTATCTTTCCGTGCTTATCACGGAGAACGTTGAAGATACCAACAAGGCCCCGCTGGAGCGGTTTGCACATGCGGGCCTGCTGCTGTTCCAAAACAAGGACAAGGAAGCCATAGCCATCCTCGACAGCATCAACCACGAATACCCCAAGCACCCACTCAATGACGATATACTGATGCTGCGCTCCCAAATAGCCCTCAAAAACCGCGATTACGACAAGGCATTGGGATACTTGAAAAACATTTATGACCAATACCACGACGACGTGCTGGGCGACGACGCGGTGTTTAAAATGGCGGAAATATACCAAAACAACCTGCACCAGCCCGACCAAGCCAAACACTATTACGAACAATTAATAATAGACTATCCCGGCAGCACTTACGTACAGACCGCCCGGCAACGGCTATCAGACCTGACCAATGGGGTGAACCCGTAGCGGGAGGTGGAAAAGCGTATCCATGCGGATTTTTTAAAGCCTTAGCCTTATTATTACTTTCGCAGATTGAATTCCATGGATAGCAATAAAGGTAACCGGAGTTTTTACGTATTGTTCAACAATAGAAACATCAATCGCCTTGCTGTTTGTATCATTATTTTTGGAGTTGTGTTACGGGCTGTATTTTACCTGCAAAACAGGTGCCTTTTCATAGACGAAGCCAATGTGGCGCGCAATATATACGAGCGTGGCTTCACTGGGCTTGCGGCCCCCCTAAACTATGAGCAGTATGCACCGCCGTTATTTCTATGGATTGTAAAATGCTGCACACTTTTGTTTGGGTACAGTGAGCCTGCCTACAGGCTTTTCCCATTCCTTTGCGGCCTCGGTTCGTTATGGCTGATGTATGTGGCAGTTAAAAAATACGCAAGCGGCAGCAGTACATGGTATGCGCTGGCAATAATATCAACCGGGGTAATTTATGTGCGCTATGGCGCTGAACTAAAGCAATATGGATGCGACATGGCAGTTACATTAGCCTTGCTGCTGCTGGCACTGAGCGCAGACGTATTCACAATGGCTAAGTGGAAATTTCTTGGCTTGTGGTTTATAGCCGGGTCTGTGGCAATCTGGCTGTCTATGCCATCTGTATTCATGCTCGCCGGCGTAGGTATTTATTATTTATACCAATGTATAAAAGCGAGGCGATATGCCAACGTATTATTGCCTGCGGCCTTGGGTGTACTGTGGATGGCGCAGTTTGTACTCTATTACTTTATTATCTTGAAACCACAAATACAGTCGGACTACCTGCAAAACTGCCATAAGGATTTTTTCCTGTATGCCTTACCCAATTCTTCAGAAAAGCTGGGGCAAGACATCAATGTATTAAATAAAATAATCTCAGCCATGGGTGGCAAGTGGACATTGTCTGTTGTTTTCCACCTGCTGGCGCTTGGTATCGGCCTGGTATGGCTATTGAGGAAGGAGACCGCGAAGGCACTGCTGGCCGTTATACCTATATGCCTGCTCCTTTTCGCGGCCATGGCCAGGCAGTATGCGCTCACTCCGCGCCTTATTCTTTTTGTTATGCCATTGCTGCTTATCATTATAGCTGCGGGGCTTGGCGCCATGTTCCAAGTAAAATCTGTTGCCGTTAAGGCAATATGGGTAGCCGTTGGCTTGATTTGCATCGCCAACTTTGGCGCATTTAGCCTGCTTTACAAGCCTATGGAAAATGAAGAGCTTACAAAAAGCATGGCGTTTGCGCAGCAACAAAATATTGACGGAGACCACTTGTATGTGCACAACCTCGCTACCCCCGCATACATTTACTACACTACCATACACCCCGCAAAAAACAACTGGAAAAACCTTGCAAATGCCCACCTGCTGCAATGGAACACCAATTACGACTCGTTATCACAAGTGGTGACAGGGAGGTCCGCGTTGCTTTACAGTTGGGCGCCGGATGATGAAATAGCTTCCGAAACGATGAAGATACAGCAACGCCATAAAGAGGTAGCGAAACAAGTGGTAACCGGTAGCAGGGTGTATATTTATGAATAAAAATTGCAATTGTGTATGATAAAAATATATGGCATAAAGAACTGTGACACCATGCAGAAGGCGCTAAAATGGCTGGATGCAAAAAACGTGGCATACCAATTCCATGATTATAAAGAATCGGGCATAGACAAAGACACGCTTAAAATCTGGCTCGGCCATTTTCCGGCAGATAAGCTCGTTAATACTAAGGGAACCACTTACCGCGCCCTTTCGGAAAGCGAAAAAGCAAGCATCGCCAATAAACCAAAAGCCATAGCCCTGATGATGGAAAACACCTCGCTCATCAAGCGCCCGGTATGGGACTTTGGCAACGGGAAGTTCTTTTTGGGCTGGGACGAAAATGAGCTGGATAAATTGGTGTAACACCAAAGGCATAACTAAAGGTATGGCCGCGTACCACACTTTTTGGTTTTCACTTTTGACTTTTAACTTAGCCAGTGGCTCATGATTGCACCGTGAGTATGCTCCCGACCTGGGTTACGGTATATTTGGCCAGCGGGGAGGGCGGCGGCCCAGACAATACTGCCCCTGTGGCCGGTGAAAAGGTACCCCCATGGCATGGGCAAACGATTTCTGAACTGGACGCGGTATATCCTACCGTACAGGCCGCATGGGTGCAGGTAGCGGACAGCGCCACAAATTGGCTGGCGGTATATTTTATCACGATCACGCCGTTGGTTACCAAGTAACCGCCTACAATATTTAAAGCTGTGTTAGCCGGGTTGGTGAGGTCTATGGTAAAGTTCACATTATTAGTGCCCGACTGTTTGGAACAGCTTTCGATAACGGCGGCAGGTATCAATGCGAGGCCGCAAAAAGCAAACGTTTTTTTCAAAAAATCTTTTCTTTCCATCGGTATGTATTTAGCGTTTACACGGCCAACGCCTTGGCGGCGCTCCGGTAAACAAATGAGTTATAGATATGCCTGCGGGCAAACCTTGCCTGGGCGGGGGCATTGACGAGCTTTACATAAATGGCTTTGGGTACGCCAAAGTATTCATAACTGCTGCCGTCCACGAAATTTATTTGTAGCGTTTCGCCCTTGTATTCAAAATCCAGTATGCCGGAAGTGTTGGTGGTAAGGGTGTATCCGGCCTGGTATTGCAAGCGCGTTTCCGGTGCTATGCTCACTAAGAAGTGGTATGCCTCAATGATGTGCTTGCTTTTCGCTTCGGCCTCCGGCCTGAGGTCGTGTAGGTCAACGAATTTATCCGGGTGCCAGTTTTTCATTAAGTTGCGGTACACCGTCTTTAACTCCTGCAACCCGGCATTTTCATTAACGCCCAGCAATTTTCTGAAACCGATTATTTTTTTCATGGTTATAGCTTCCCTTAATGTCAAATAATAACAAAAAATCGCCTTTCGGCGATTTAAAGCTTGTGGAGAATACCGGAGTCGAACCGGTTACCTTTTGCATGCCATGCAAACGCTCTACCAGATGAGCTAATTCCCCAATGCAAATTGGTCAATTCCTCTTGGCGGGTTGCAAATATAATGGCTTTTTATGAATTTCTTTCGTAACTTTATTTAAAAATACCCCGGTTTATGAAACAAGACTTCTGGAACCAGATACTTACGTACTTCTATATCCGCAAGCGCGACCCCAATGACCCCAGGAATATAAACATAAAAATGATGCACGGCATGAACCGCATTTCCCTGTTCATGTTCCTGATCGCTATTATTGTAATGATTGTGCGGCTGTTTCGCCGGTAAATCGCACATTGTAGTTACGGCCAGTTTGTTACCTTATGCCAAGTTACGTCAATTGGCCGGTTTAATTTATCGTCCATAAAAAGTACGGGTACATTTTTACCGTGTAATTGCGCGGGTTTTACTTTGGCATTGGCTAATATTTGTTCTATCTTTTTATCTATCTCTTTTTTAATCTCCTCTGGTATGGGTGTCTTATTCGCGAACTCATAATCTGTTTTCTTGCTAATCCCGGCAAACTGAAAATAAACAATATCCCCCTTCACCCCCACAACAATATATCCCAGCCCCAAATAGTAAATGCCATCCGGTAATTTATTGAGTTCATCCATTAGGTTAGTCATTAAATAATCCTGGAATGTAAAATCTTTGGATTGGAATGCCGGGTTGGTTGTAACGTCATTTATGTCATAGATTTTTGCCCCGTTTATAGTCAATGGACTTGGGCATTTTACCGAGACCACTAATCCATCCTTACCGGTTATAGGGTCTGTAACTAACATGGTATCCGTTTCCCCTTTTGGCGACATCTTAATTTTGCTTCCTTGACGGATTAGTGTATCTCCATACCTTTCAAATTTCTGCGAAAAACTGTTTTTAGTAAAACATACCATGCATACCAGCACCGCTAGCATAAAAATAAGCATCTGGGTCTTTGATTTACCTATTCGCATATCGTTTCAGTTTTTTGTCTAAGGCCAATTGACAACCTTATGTTTTTTTACCTCAATTGAGTGTATCAATACATCATTAGTAAAGATTACCGGTACATTTTTATCATTCACTTGTGCAGCTTTTGCCTGGGCCTCGTTTAATAATTGTTCTATCTTTTTATTAATTTCTTTTTTAAGGTTATCAGGAATAGGTTCTGCCGTACCATTAGGACTAGCGCCCCATTTCGAAATGCCGTCAAAATCATAATAAACTACATCACCTTTAATGCCAATAACAATGTACCCCAGGCCCAAAGAATACTTGCCATCCGGCAATTTATTTAATTCCCCGGATATATGTTGCATCATGTAGTTTTTGAAGGTATAATCTTTGGAATTGAACACGGGATTAGAGCTGACATCACTGATGTCATAGATCTTTTCTCCATTTACAGTCAATGGCCTGGGATCAGAACTTGAAACAACCCGGCTTTGTTTCCCGGTTAGGGGGTCTGTGATAAGCATAGTATCTTTCATTCCCCCTGGCTGCATCACAATTTTATTTCCCCGGTAGGTAACGATATTTCCGTGCCTTTCAAATTTTTGTGAAAAGCTGTTTTTGGTAAAGCATACGATACATACCAGAACCAATGGCATAAATACCAGCATCTTGGTTCTTGATGTGGCGGAAGATTTGCGTGTAAGCATAACAATCCTATTTTTTATGGGTGAACGATTAAATGAATGGGAAAGAGATGGTGCCGATTGGAGCAGGGCCTGCTCCACCAGAAAACGGCCATAAGCCTGTGGTCGGCTGCCCGCCATATTATCAGCTTGGTATTCGTGTACCAAAAGCAGCCGCTTATTATATACATACACCAATGGGTGAAACCAAAAAATGATGCGGGCCACCTGCATGAGCGCAAGGTCTGCGAAATGCAATAAGGCGCTGTGGCGTTTTTCGTGGGTAAGTATTATGTCCCATTCATCAGTACTATATTGTTGCCTGCTGCATACAAACAGTGTATTGCGGAATGAGAATGGCGCATGTTCTTTTTCGGTTTCCACGATAGCCCATCCGTCTTGCAACGACTTAGAACCTTTTTTATAAAACTTCACGAGTTTTATTACCTCAACAATTAATAGGCATAAGGCTACCAATACACCCGATAAATAAACTGCGGTAAGCCATTGCGCCCAATCAACCGTATCGGCGGGCGCAGCGGCCGCAACCATATTTTGTTTTGCGGCTATCACCTGTTCCAATGGTGTCTGCAATGCTTTGGAATATACTTTGCCCTCGTCCTGCCATTGCCACAGCGGCAATAATGTGCCTAGCATGAGGGTAAGCAGCAGGTAGAATCGGTTATAACTATGGTAGCTTTCCCTGCGCAGCAGCGCATCAAATATTACGAGGCTAATGAGCCATATTGCGGTTGTATTTATGAGATATTGCAGCATAAAGAAATTAATTATCCAATGGTTAAAAATAATCTCCAATTTGCGATACTGACTTGGAAACCGGTTATTTTGTTAATTGACATCGTAGAAAATATTTGAAGGCACCAATCCATCTTTTCCACCTGATTCTGCATGAACTTCAGAAACGAATATCCTGATACCCTTATCTTTTGACTTGTTCAATTCTTTTATTTTTTCTAATGCCTCTCCGCCGACCTGGCTTCCATTTATTGTAAAAGGCCCGATAACATCGTTCTTTACTGTGTGAGAAAACATTATTGAAAATTTAACTACAGTATAATTTGCTTCTTTACAGATTACAGTGGGGTTATCGAGTATTTGGTTGAGCGTAATAACATGAGTGTTAGGATCAGCAATACCAAAAGTTATTAAATGTGCGTCTGCCCACCAAAATTTTTTGTGGTAGTCATACTTTATATTAATACCCATGATGGCATCTGTTTTCCCATTATGCTTTACATGGACATCATCAATAAATATTCTGCCGTTCCCCGTGTCTGTTTTACTCAACTCTTTTATTTTATCGAGAGCCGTTCCGTCTACTGTGTTCCCTTTAATTTTATATGGCCCAACTAAGTCTTTTCCTGCAGGAAGTAAGTAAATACTGAAATCCAATATTTCGTAACCGGGTTGGTTGACGTAAATAGAAGGGTTTGCGAGCACATCATTAAGAGTAGTCCGGTTGATCCCCAGGTTTTTATTTCCGAAAGCCAATAAAAAAGGATCTGACCCCGAGTTTTTTTGTGAAAAAACATTTTTAGAAAAACATATCATGCATACTAGCGCCAACGGTATAAAAACAAGCATTTTGGTCCTTGATGCGGCGGACGACCTGCGGGTGAGCATAATAATCCTTTTTTTTATGGGTGAGCGGTTAAATGAATGGGATATGGAGGGCGCGGACTGTAGTAATGCCTGCTCTACCAGAAATTTACCGTACACCTGCTGCCCTTCGGCTGCGCCCAGGCTGACAATATGGGTATCCGCTTGGTATTCGTGGATTAATAACAGCCGTTTGTTGTAAATGTAAACCAATGGATGAAACCAAAAGATAATCCGGGCAACCTGCATCAGCAGCAGGTCGGCAAAATGGAATAAAGCACCGTGCCGCTTTTCATGGGTGAGGATCATGTTCCATTCACCGTCGCTGTATTGCTGCCTGCTGCATACATACAGGGTATCCAGAAACGAAAAGGGCGCGTGTTCTTTTCCGGTTTCAATAATTGTCCAGCCGTTAAGTATGGTTTTTTTCCCTTTACGGTAAAAACCAACCAATTTTATAATCTCAATAACCAATAAACCCAATGCAATGAATACTCCCGCCCAATAAATAATAGCCAGCCATTGCACCCAACTGACAGTAGTTGCGGGGGTAGCTGCGGCAACCACATTTTGCTTTACGGTTACTACCTGTTGCAAGGGGGCTTGCAAAGTTCCAGCATATACCCTGCCGGTATCCTGCCACTGCCACAAGGGGAGCAATGCCCCGAGCAATAAGGTAAACAGCAGGTAGAAACGGTTGTATGCGTGGTAGCTCTCCCTGCGGAGGAAGGCATCAAACAACACTAAGCTCATGAGCCATATTGCGGTGGTATTTAAGAGATATTGGAACATAATAAAAAAGTTTAAAAATGAGACAGATTATGCACTTTGGGTGCAATTCAAATTTTCGTAGATAAATATTTATAATTCTTTTTCGTCTTACTGGTAACCCACTCTTTTTGCCTAATGTCATAATCTGTCCTGTGTTATCTTACTTTTTCTTTGCTTCGCTCCCGATAAAAATCGGGACAGGCGCCGAAAAAGTAACAAAAAGAAAGGCGATTTTTTGCCAAAGGCTCCGCCGGCAAAAAAAGGCTCTACGCTGTTATGACACAGCATCTATCATCATGGTGGGGCTAGTTTTGGCTCTGTCCGGTTCCCTGATTAAGCTTTTTCAATCGTATCTTCTTATCAAGGATATTTGACTTTATCAATCGTATCACGATCCAAAAAATGCCCCATCATGCCTTCATCTATTTACCTTCTATCTTCAAAGAAAAAAACATAACAAAATAAATTATTCGAAAATTTGAATTGCACTCTGCAATTTCTACTTTTTACTTTCTACTTTATCCAAGGTCTTGAGCAAATCATTTAATTCTTTCAAATCCAGGTCATCGCGTTGCACCAAGAAGCTAACCAATTGTTTGGGCGAGCCGCTGAAATATTTTTCCAGTAGGCTTTTCACGCCATGCTGCGCATATTCTTCTTTGGCAATAGCCGGGAAGTATTCGTATGTCTTGCCATAAGCTTTGTGGCCCACGAAGCCCTTTTTCTCTAATATCCGCACGACAGATGATATGGTGCTGTGCGGCATGTCCGGGTCGCCCAGCCTGTCTATAATGTCCCTAACCACGCACCGGCCCAATTGCCAGATAATATGCATTACTTCTTCTTCGGCTTTGGTGAGTGTTGGTAATGTCTTTTTCAGTTTCATAACGTAAAGATACGTTACAGAACTGAAAAACCAAATTTTTATAAAATTTTTTTTGGGAAAGAAAAAAATCTGTCGGCAATGGTTAATAAAGGTTGAGACAAAAAATATTTCATGCTTTGCCATCGACGATTAAATAAATCAAAATCAATAAATTACATTTGCATCTGTTTTTTTACATTTATTTGAAAAAAACGTTTGAATTTTTACTGCCATGAAAAGAAAAAATATAATCCTTAATTTGTTGTGTTTTGTTTTTTTTTGTCTGTGCCGGGGTTACACTTTGCTTTGCTGGTGACACACTAACCCACCATCACCCCTCCGCTGTATTAGTACAGCTTAGGTCAGAACAAAACAGGATAAAGGCTATGGAAAAGGCGCATGATTATAAAAGGTTAGCGCAAGTGGAAAAGGATGCTTTAGGCGTCAGGGCAGCTATGGTCAACGACTTCAAGAATCATTTTGATTATTGCCCCGTTTACTATTATATGGATTCTAACCTGGCCCTTATCAAAAAGAGGGAGTTTAAAGGTGCGCTTATGGACACAGATGGAACCCAAGCAAAAAACATAGCGCTCAATGATACAAGCACTGATTATTTAGTTGTTTATTACGGCTACCCCACAGCACAAGCAAGATATAAAAAGGTAGTTACTGATCCAAAAAAATATGAATACAATTCTGGTGAGCCTTCAGGCAAAGGCCTTATCATAAACAATTATAAATTTCAACAGGTATCTTTCTACTATTTATTTGGGTATGACCATTTATTCTTTAAGAAAGGATCCAAACGTTTTAATAATGCTTATGAATCAAAACACTATGATATAGAATATTTTCCTTGTGCTGAAAAACTGAATAAAGAATTATATGAATGGCCGGAGAAGATCCGTATTAGTCGTTTTATCCATGACAGACAATCCTAATGCCCCCTCGTTGTTGCACTAAATTAAACTAACTTTATCCAAAGTTTCTGACTATGGATTGCAAAAGAGTCCCTGCTTTAATTGCATGTTTCCTTCTTTTTTTTACTGATTTTGCGGCCAGTTTTGCAGCCGATACCTTGTCCAGCAAGTTCCCGGTAGCCATATTGGTGCAATTACGGTCTGAGCATAGCCGGATAGAGGCTGCAACAAGGGCCAGGGACTATAAAGCATTGGAGGAAATAAAAAAAGACGCTTTGGGTGAGCGGGCCGCTATGGTCAACGACTTCAGCGACCATTTTAATTATTGCCCGGTATATTATTATATGGATACCAACCTCCATTTTATTATGGACAGAAATTTCGCCAACGTATTATTGGATTCAAATGGATTACCGGCGAAAAACCTTGTAATTAACGATACCAGCACCCGCTACTATATCGTCTTTTATGGGTACGCAACTTCGCAGACACGGAAACCCAAAGCCCATGCAGATAATGAATCCGGTTCATGGGTAACGGCAGGCAAGGGCCTCATCATCAATAATTATAAATTCCAGCAAATTTCATTTTTCTATTCGGCAAGCACTGATTTCTATTCATTCCTATCTGACAATATTAATAAAAAAAGTAAATTCGGGAAGTATGGATACCAGTCAAAAAAGTATGATATTGAATATTTCCCGTATGCACTAAGGTTCAGCATGCAACTCTATGATAACTTTGGCAAAGTGTTCATTGAAGATACCGCACCCTGCATAGACAGCAGTGCGCTAACTATCGAGGCGGGGAAGCCTGGGCATAAAAGGAGGCATAAAGGTAAGGCAAAGGTAATAAAGCGATAATTTCGTTTGATGAAGGGGGAAGAAATAAGAAGAATGGCCAAACCTGTTTTCAAATTACATGCTGCCCACAGTATATTGCCACACCACAAGCGGTATAAA
>Ga0206854_1214_pt1 | contig 12891 bp, 11 predicted proteins | sample Alteio_BWOrgCont_50_FD_152870 | JGI IMG/M metagenome (GOLD analysis project Ga0206854, IMG submission 152870) | Enriched cells from forest soil in Barre Woods Harvard Forest LTER site, Petersham, Massachusetts, United States -... | ecosystem: Environmental > Terrestrial > Soil > Temperate forest >...
CGTCTTACCCCGTCTTCCAAACTGATCTTAGGGGTATAAAAGCTCAGCATTTTGGAACTATCGGAACACCTATACATCACTCCGACCGGTTTTTCCGTTCTGAGTTTTATGCCTTTTGCGGGCTCCCATTTTGCGATTTTAAAAACCAGTTTGGCCAAATCAATAAACGAGGTTGGCTCACCGCTGCCTAAATTCACCGGCTCCTGGATATCCAGTTCGACCGCCTTCATTGTAGCTTCCACAATATCTTCAATATGGATAAAATCCCTGACCTGCGTCCCATCCCCCCAAATTTCAAATTCTTCGACCCGGTCTAATGCCCTTTTTATAAAAGAAGGAAACGGATAATCTAAATCCTGCGTCTCCCCATACCCGCTGAAGGGCCTGAATACATAAACTTTCAAGCCATACTGCCGGGCAAAATGCGCAAGGTATTCCCCGGACAATTTAGCCCACCCGTATGTAAAATCGGGCGAACTCATATTCATGAGGTCTATATCCGATTCTTTTAATTTGTGCGTACTGTTCTTAGTTTGCAAATTAATCGGGTATGCCGCGGACGAACTAAAATATATGATTTTAGATTGTTTGGTTCTTACTGCCCAGTTAAAAAACTCAGCGTCAATGGATAAATCGGTAGCCACGGCCAGTGGGTCGTTTTCAATGGTTTCCCTGCCACCAACTATCGCGGCCAAATGAATGATTAAATCAAACTGTTCATTACATGTTTTAAAAAAGTCCCGGCAATCATTCCCTTCTTTAATGTCCACGCCAGTAATTTGATGGCTTTTTTCTGTAAAATACTTTACATATTGTTGCCCAACAAAACCTTTGTGCCCTGTGATTAGTATTTTCATATTGCTATATGGTTAATTTTTTCCATTCCATAAATGCTTCCCACGATTTTTCAGGAAGGTACTTTTTTATACTATCAGGATCAAGAGCTAAATCTTTAAGAAGTTCAGTATTGTTAATCATCCCTATATATTCACGCTTCATATCCTCGATGATTGAATACCTGCCCACACTACCTAAAGTCCGGTCGCTTAATACCCCGGGTTTAGAAAATACTACCTGGTTGCCTTTAGATTGGACATAATATGATGCCCAAATATCATCCATCCTGCCTATGTGCGGGAATAAAAAATAGTCGTTTACTATATCCCTGGTGATAATAATATTTTGGGAATTAAATGGGGATGGTTTATTGCTCGATATTGGAAAATTTTCATCGTTAAAAGTACATACTGGGTTGTAAATCATCCTGCAAACAGCGTCAACATCCGGATCCCCGTTCCAATATATTGCCTGGATTTTAGGCGTTATTGTTTTTTTAATTTTATTTGAATAATCCCTGTAAGGAATCTTTTCCATAGGAAAACCCCTATGCCATAGGTGTTTATATCCATCTAACGCACCCAAAGAATCAAAAACAGTATCATCTATGGTGTAGTAATTAACCTCTGTTTCCTTATTAACCATTAAATTTAATCCCCAATCATCGTAAGGGATGTTGTCATCATCAATAATACCGATTATGTCTGCCCCGAGCTTGTAGGCTTCAAGTATTGCAAAGTTCCTGCGCTGGATACACCTCCACCCTATCAGTTCGCTCAATTTCGGGTATTTTCTTTCTTGCTCCTCGGGAGACAAATAAATTACATTTTCAATCCCATGAAATAATTCATGGTTAGTTTTTAGGTCGCCGGCCACTATAATTGTCCATCCTTCTAATTTAGAATATTTCAATAAAGCCTCCGTCGGTGGATTAATAGTTGTCGTAGCAATAAACTTTTTCATTATATCTCTGTTATATATCGGTTAGGAACTTGTTCACTTTACTACCACTCACAATTTATCAATGCAATAATTTACTTCTTCTCCGGCATGTGATTTTTTTCCATTTTCCATTTGGACAATTTTATTGGGTGCAAATAGAGATATTTTGAAGGGAAGTTTGCTAATAATTTAGTCATGCTATTGGAATACGGCGCTAACTCTTCCATCTCCTCATCAGTCCAAAAGGCCTTGCCTTGCAATTTCAAATCTTTCTCAAATTTAATATTCGGGGTGGTTAAAATCATAGCCGTAATTATTGCCAACTCATGGAAAAGATTGGACGCTGCAAAAATACCGCAATACCGGGCAAACAATTTTATTGAGCTACCTGACACGACAAAAGTATCGGAATACCCGCCCGCTAATGGATATTTTAAATTAAATTCAGTATTCTTGTGCTTGTACTGCCTTAATAATTTCTTTGCATACCCTTTTTTAAGGAGTGACCCAATTGAAAACCGTTCGTTGTAATATATCTGGTCAAAATTAAGTGGTTTAATGGACTCGCCTACTTTCCTGAACGCCTCTATAGCCTGGTCATAAGTAGGTAATTCATTAATAAATTCGCAGCCAAATGGTTTGGTATTATATTCGTAGGCTTCTCTTACTCTCTTCCACTTATGCCCCGGCTTGCGTTCGTGGAGTGTGATAATTTCCGGAAGAAAGCAATCATCGGGACCCAAGCACAAATGTTCCTGGTAATTATCCTCATTGATAACAGGGTTCAGGATAAGGTCGTCGTTAATAACGAAATAATGTTGGAAGTCCTTATTGTAAAAAGAATTTAAGGCCTGTGTTATATAACCGTGGAAGCGATGCGCATGTTCATAAACCGGGATCACATTGCTTTTGTTACCGTCATAAAAAGGAACAATATGGAATATATTTGAAAATTTATCACGGTAAATATCCTCTACTACAGAAATATTTTTGTCATACCGATGTGTGTAAATAACAATTAGGGCAACACTTTTTTTCATAATATAGATGAATAGTTATGCAGGTGTTTCAATTACTAAAAAATTTACATTATTACTCCGGGGTTATGAGGCGCAAATGTAAAGAGATTTTATTTCCAAACAATAATTTAAAAGTAAATTTTGAAAATTCCTTTATATTTTTGATGGCAAAAATTATATTATAATGAGGTTTTTTATTTTCATTTCATTACTGCTGCATACCGGCATGTTGAGGGCGCAAACTTATATAGACAGCATTGTGGAATTCAGGAAGCAATATACAGAGGATTTGCTGGCGGATAAACGCAAGCCAATCAGTCCATCACAGGTTAAGTATATGAGTTTCTTCCCCCCAGACCCTGATTACCGCGTATCGGCTGATTTTACCGCATCACCCAGAAGTGAACCTTTTTTAGTGCCCACCCATAGCGGCAAGGAGAAGCCATTCAGGGAATATGGGATCCTTAGGTTTAAAGTAAAAGGAGACACGCTTACATTGCATATATACCAATTAATAGACCTTATCAACGACGCAGCCCATAAAGACGACCTGTTTATACCTTTTAATGACGAGACCAATTATGAAGCCACCTATGGCGGCGGCAGGTACATAGACCTATCCGTGAACGACATTAAAGACAATATGGTGTTACTTGATTTCAACAAATGCTATAACCCCTACTGCGCATATGCCGATGGCTTCTCTTGCCCCGTACCGCCCCCGGAGAACCGGTTGCGCGTGGAAATAAACGCGGGTGAAAAAATGTTCCAGCATTGAAAAACGTCGTTCCCGTTTTTCATTGCGGTAAAAAGCTGTTTACCGCATTTAAGGGCGCGCCCCACAAGCCCGGCAACAAATACAAAGCAAAACTAAAAGAAGCAATGGCAATGAATAGCCTAATGAGCGATATATATTCCTGTCCATAGATATTATGGCCGTGGGCAGAGTCATGCAGCAATTTTATTTTTCCCATCATGTAAATTCCCATCACGGTAACCAAAAGTACCCAGATAATAATAAAGAGATCCCGGTTTATCAGGTGCAATTCTAATGATATATCGGCATTTGACAGGAATTTCAAAGCCAGCAACAGGGAAAAAAAGCCCAATACTACCTTTACATTATTGAGCATGTTTTTTGAAGAAGCAAAAACATTGATGATCCCCGGAAATACAAATGGCAAAGACAAGCCCACGGCAAAACCAAACAATCCGACCACGGGACCGATGATACTGACTTTGCCCGCTAATACAAGCACAAGGCCTATAATTGGCCCGGTAGATGAAAAAGAAGCGCCGGGTAGCGTGAGCGCCATATAAAAGATACCCCGGAAACTTCCGGCTTTTGCCCTGGAAGCCACGGAATTGATCCATGAAGACGGCAGTTTAATGGAAAAAGCGCCCAGGAAAGAAATACCAAGGACTACAAATACCCTGAAGAAAAAGAGGTTAAAAAGCCAATGGTCGGTATATCTCTGCAACCCGGTGGTTTTGATGATTACCGAAATCAAGATGCCCAACAATGAAAAAATAATAACGATAGAACAGGCATAATAAAGGGCGTGGATTAGTTTTCCTTTTTTTGATTTAACCCCCTGCGCCAAGTACCCAACTGTAAAAGGCAATATGGTGTAAATAAACGGAGTAAAAACAGCCAAAAGCCCCGCGGCCAAGGACTGGAAAAACAGCGTCAATACGGATTGTGTGATGTTCTGCATACTAAAACCCTTAAATCAAACCGCTTTTAATAGTCCAAATATACCCAACAGGAATTGATTTAATAATTTTTTTACAACCTTTTCCCATTAACCGATATTTGACGTCCATAAAAATAATCTAATAAAAATTTTAAAAGATAAAGAATAAGTTATATTTTGCAAAGGAACAAACACTCATGATAACTAATGGCCTACACCTGAAAAATTTTATATGACAGAATCGTAAAAATCAATTTTATGGACAGCTTTATAAAAAAGATCTTTGTAGTTGATGATGATGAAATGTTGTCAATGGCTTTAGAAGATTACCTGTGCAGAAAAACAGAATGTGAAATACACCTGTTCAGCACGGGGGAGGAATGCCTCCAGCATTTAACGGAACAACCTGACATAATCATTCTGGACTACAACCTTAATTCTATAGATAAGAATGCAGCTAACGGGTTGGTAATCCTTGAATCCATAAAAAAACTCAACGGGGCTATCAAGGTGGTCATGCTATCCAGCCAAGAAGCAAACTGGATCGTTTTACAAACCATTAAAATGGGAGCGGAAGAATATGTGGTTAAAGATGAAGAAGCTTTTGAAAAAATCGCGATGATTTGCAAATCATCACCATCAAACTAAAGTAAAATCTAAAAACTATAAAGAAGAAGTTATTTACAAAAACCACCCAAAATGAAAAAAATACTGTTTTTCATATTGCTGTCAATACCTGCACTGCTCCATGCGCAAGACAATGGGGAAAAAGACCTGTCAGGATTATCATTCCCGGAACTTTACAAATTACTGGAATCGGAATCAAAAACATTAAAAACAGTGGAAGGGCAGAATGATAAAACAGGCATTGGCCGCAGCGAGGGGGTCATAGGAAATATTTATCTCAATATCGCAAAGAAACTTTCAGAAAGCTCCATACAAAGCGGCCAAATTATTGCTGACAAAGAAATAAACTTAAATAAGTCAATCGAGCATTTAAATAAGTCAATCGAGGTAAGTGAAGAAGCGGGCGACATCGACCAACTAAGAATGTCTTATAAAAACCTTGCTGCGGCACAAAAACTGTCCGGGAATGTAAAAGCCGCCATGAAGACCTATGCAAAAATGGTGGCTTTGAAAAAGACAATTTTTAATTCAAAAACGGCGAACGACATTGAGAAAAAACAAATAGAGTATATACATGACAAACGCGAAGATTCAATCCGAAAGATGCAACAAATTGCCGAAGAACACCTTAAAGAGGAAACCAAGAAACTAACGTTACAACAAATGCAATTAGATTCGGCTAATAAAGCAGCTAATAAAGCACTTACCGCAGCAGAGATAAAAAAAAGGGAGGATAGTCTTACTTTAAGAAAAACACAAACTGACCTGACGCTGGAAAAACAAAACTCCCAGGAAAAAGAAAAAAAACTAACGCTTGCCGAAGAAGAGGAAGCCCTGCAGGTTTCAAACAACCAATTGCAGGAGAGCAAATTAAAATTACAGCAGAGCGAACTGCTATTGCAGCAGAGCAAGATGCAAATACAGCAGAATGAGCTGCATATGAAAGACAAGCACCTTGAGCAGCAGCGTACCTATACCTATATGGGGGTTGCTGGCATATTATTGTTAGTAGGTTTTTCTTTTTTTATAATAAAGGAACGAAAAGAAGCGATACAACAGAAATTAAGGGCCGAAAACTCGGAAAAATTCAAACAACAATTCCTGGCCAATATGAGCCACGAGATCCGCACGCCAATGAACGCCATCAGCGGCATGACCGGGTTACTCATAGATAAGGGGCCACGCCCAGACCAGGAAAATTATCTCAAAGCCATCAGTAAATCTTCTGAAATTTTACTCCATGTAATAAACGACGTTTTAGATCTTTCAAAAATTGAGGCCGGGAAACTGGAATTTGAAGCCATTGATTTTTCATTGGCCGAAACCATACAACAGGTGAAGGACACATTGTCTTACCGGGCAGAAGACAAAGGCCTGCAATTAATCACAAGCATAGCCAGTGACGTGGAAGACGTAGTGGTAGGAGACCCGTTCCGGCTCAACCAAATATTGATAAACATAGGCGGCAATGCGCTGAAATTTACGGATAAAGGAGGGGTGCATATAGATGTTACTCCGGTGAAAAAAGAGGGTGGTAAAATTTCTGTAAAATTCTCGGTTACGGATACCGGTATCGGGATTCCCGCAGATAAAATCTCAACTCTTTTTGAAAATTTCACCCAGGTAAGCAGTTCAGATACCCGGAAATATGGTGGAACCGGTTTAGGGCTTTCCATTTCGAAACAATTAGTAGAACTACAAGGCGGCACTATATCCGTGGAAAGCACATTAGGAAGCGGCACTACGTTTTATTTTATCCTTACCTACCCCATAGGCTCCGCTGAAATACTGCACAAACGTGTAGCAGAAGAACAAAACGCAGATGGCAGCATCCTTAATGGCTTGCGCTTCTTAATAGCGGATGACAATGAATATAACCGGATGGTGATCAATGAAACATTACACCTGAAGGCGGATGTGTTTACGGAACTGGTGGTGAATGGCAAAGAAGCCGTTGAAATGGTTGAGAAAAACCAGTACGACATAGTATTAATGGATGTCCAAATGCCCTTAATGAGCGGCATTGAAGCTACCCGGTATATCCGTACATTACCCGCGCCCAAAAACCAAATCCCTATTATCGCCCTTACGGCCAGTGTAATGCGCTCGGAGCTTGACCTATGTTCGTCATCCGGGATGAACGGGTATGTGCCCAAGCCATTTAAACCATGGCAACTGATACATACGATAGCTGACCTGACCGGCAGGACGCTCCCCACCGGAAATACAAAAAAGGAAACTGTGGTTACCGGCAATAAGGATAAATATATAATAAGCGAAAACGGGAACGGCAATGGCAATGGCAACGGGAAAGTAACTGACCTTGCCTACCTTACTAAGTTTTGCGAGGGCGACGAAAAACGAATCAAGAAATACATCAAAGTTTACTTACAGACATTACCCTCTTTTTTTGAAAAAGTGGATAATGCCATAATTTCCAAAGACTTTACAGAGCTGGCGCTGCATATACATTCTTTTAAGCCAAAGTGGATGATGATGGGCATGAAACACACCAATGAGCTCGGCATAAAGATTGACATGCAATGCAAAGAAAAAAATGATATTGCATTTAAAAATGTTAACCATTTAATTGAAGAAGTAAATAAATCTATCAAAGAGTTAGAAGACAAATGCTAATTTTGGACACCCTAATGATCTGCTTCCTGGTTCTATGATAAACAAAAATCTGCTTTATGAGTAAAAAAATGGTGAAAAAAATTTTTGTCGTGGATGATGATGAGATGCTGTCCATGGCCCTTGAAGATTACCTTACCCGGAAAACCCTGCATGAAGTGCACTTGTTCACAACAGGAGAAGAATGTATCCGGCACCTGAGGGACCAACCGGATATTATTATACTGGACTACAACTTAAATTCCATCCAGAAAGAGGCTGCCAACGGCATGAAAATACTTGAAACAATCAAAAAACTGAACAGGGACATCCCAATCATATTATTTTCAAGCCAGGAAGCATACAGCGTTGCCTTGGATTCTATTAATAAAGGCGCAACGCAATATGTAATTAAAGATGAAAATGCATTTGAGCGGATTGCCGCGCTTTGCAATGCTTAAATACCCGGCAACCCGCTTTATTTATTCCCAATAATGTGAAAATAATTTTCAACCATATCCTTGTAGTAGGGCTTCAGTTGCGGGGGCACCGTTTTATAAAGCTCCAGTAACTGCCGCTGGGCTAAAATGTATTTTTCAAGCGCCGGAGGCGTTGGCCTGCCTGCGTCCTTGCCCGAACGGGAAGAGCGCTTATCATCCTGTTCCTGTTCCCGCAAAGATTTTTCGGTTTCCAGCATCCTTGTTTCTATCTCTTTCTGGCGCAGCAAAAGATCAGGGCTTATCCTTCGGTTTACAAGATCAGTTTCCGTTTTGTCCATCTTTTGTTGTATCTCCTGCATCTCTTTGCTGCTGCCCAGCCCATTGCTATTCAGCAGGCTGGCTAAGTCCTGTATCTCACGGCGTATTTTTGCCTGCTGTGCGGCAAGCATGGCCAACTGCTGTGCGTCACCGTATTCGCTATTTGCGTTTTGTCCTTGTCCCCCATTCTGCCCTTGTCCGCCTTTTTGTCCTTGCCCTCCTTTTTGACCTTCTCCCGGTTTTTGTCCCGGCTGTTTCCCGCCCTCTTTTTGTCCCTGCATTTTCTGCATAGACTCGCCTAATTGCTGTTGCTCGGTAATTATGTCAGCAAGCTGCGACCCAGGTCCTTTTCCGGGCTTTTTACCTGGCTTTTTGCCCATGCCGGGTTTGTTACCCGGTTTTGAGCAGCTACCTTCGCCATCATCTTCATCGCCGGGCTTATTGCCTGCGTTTTGCATTTGCATCAGGTTCGAGAGTATCTCATTGAGCATCAGCGCCAGGTTATTGGTATGCGTCATTACATATTGTTGTTCAGACAGCGCCCCGCCCACATTCCGGTTCTCCAGGTCGTCCACGGCCCTTTTCATGTTTTGTTCCAATTCCGTGGTTTCCTTATTTACAAAGACAGGCAGCTTTTCTATACGCTTGCTCAATTCAAAAAGGCTGTCGCGTATCATCAGCGAGTTGCTGTGCAGGCGGTTCTGTGTCTCTTGGTTATCAATATATGCCTGCACGGCAGGGGAGGTATGCCGCACGCTATCCATAAGGTCTTCCTGGCCAAACGAAAGCCTGATCAGGTTGCTCAGCAGTTGGCGGGTAGCGCGAATGTCTATTTCCACTTGTTCCATATCCATGCCACCTGCTTTTTTACGCATGGATTTGGCCATGGCTTCCATTTTATCCGCAGCCTTTTTCTGTGATTTGCTGGCTTTGCCGTTTTGTTTCTGGTCCAGGTCTTCCTTACTGTCCTGCATATCGCTGCCTGCGTCCTGTCCCTGTTTCTCTTCATCCTCAAGCCTGTCGCTTTGCTTGGTGTCCTTAGCCAGCTTTTGCGCTTCTTTCAGGTCTTCCTTCATTGCCTTGTCCAATTGGTCTTTCAGGTCTTTTTGCTCCTTGGCCAGCGCATCATCGCTTTTCTTGTCGCCTGCTTTCTGGTCTTTAGCCTGTTCGCCTGCGTCCTTTTTATCACTATCTTTTTGGTCCTTACCTGCCGTTTGTGCGTCTTTTTTATCGCTGTCTTTTTTATCACCTTCCTTTTGGTCTTTTGAAGCCTGCCCGTCTTTCTTATCTCCGTCCTTTTGGTCTTTGTTCCCTGCCTGGTCGGCCTTATCTGTTTTATTTTCCAGTTCCCTTTCTTTTTTTGCAAGCTCATCCAGTTTATTGGCCATTTCCTCCATGTGCATTTGCATTTCCAGCTTCTTCATCAGCTCCTGCATACGCTCCATGTCCATCTTAAAAAGCTTGTTGTCCTGCTCCATCTTCTGCATGGCGTCCACCGCCTTGTCTTTATTAAGCTGCTGCATCAGGTCTTGCAGCTTTTTCATCTCTTCCTGTAGTTCCTTATTCAGCAGGTTGTCGAGCTGCTTATCCATTTCCTGCTGCTTTTCTTTCAGGGCGTCGCTCAGTTTCTTTTGGTCGGTTTGCTGCATCTGCTCTTCAAACCTTTGCTTAATGTTTTCCAATTGGGTTTTCAGGTCCATTTGCTTCTTCATCATTTCCTGCAGCGATTGCTGCTGCTGCCAGTCCATGTTCTCGCTTTCCAGCATTTTAGACTGCATGTCTTTATATTCGCTTTGCAATTGCTGCGTTTTCTCGGCGCTGCTGCTGATACCTGAATTTATCTGCCGTGAATTTTCGTTTATCGCTGAATCAACCTGCTTTTCATTATACATGAAGTAGGTCATCACTTCGCTCCTTGATGATTTACTGCCGTGTACACCGTCATTATCCCATGCCTCTATGTAGTAGATTAGCTTTTGCCCCGGCTGCAGGTCCAGGGATTGTATATCGAAATACTGCTCGAAGGGGGTAAGCGCGCCGGGGGTAATCTTTACGGCGATGCTTTTTGTGGCAACGGTTTTATTTTTATCGCTTACTTCGTAATTAAAAGATACGCGGGTGATACCATAATCATCGCCTGCAGTGCCGGTAAGCAATATCTCTTTACCTGATACTGTGTCCTTAAATTGTTGCAACTGTATCACAGGGAACTGGTCGGGTATCACCTGCACCTGGTAACGGAAACTGTCAGAGGCAAATGCTTCTTTGTTATGCAGGGTAATGGTGTATGCGGTATCGCTGAGGAAACGGTATGAATAATCGAAACCTGATGAAGAATGGTCGAGGCCCACAGGCATCCCGGCCCCGAAATGTATGGTGGCGTCGTCGGTATGGTCTGTTACCAATGCCCAGTGCACCGTGGTGCCCACAGGCAGCGTCATATCGCTTAAGCTGTTGCGGGTTTCCTCTTTTTTGCCTGTGTAAGCCGGGTAGCTGATCTGTACCTTAAATGCTTTTAATACCGGCTTTTGCACCACCTTCAATGTATTGGCTGAAGAATAAAAGCCCGCGCCGTAAAAACGGAAGTTCACCGGGTCTGTGACGTTCTTAAACGTATATTGGAACGAATGGTTGTCCAATGGCTGCATGGGCACGCGTTCATCACCTGCTTCTATATAGGCTTCGGCAGGCAGGGCGCTGCCCTTGGTTTCCACGGTCAGAACAAAATCTGCATTGCGCACTGCTATTAAGGAAGCATTTTTTATTACGAACTGGAACGGGGAAGGTTTTTCAAATGCCTTTGTAGGTTGCAGCAAGCGCGAAGAACCTTCTTTAAAAACATTGGGTGCCGCCACGAGGATAAATACACCGACTAACAAAAGCGGCAACAAAAAAGGAAGGTATTTTTTGTTTTTGGAAAGGTCAATAGCCTTAGTGATGGGCACTACCGAAATTTGGCTGATCTTCTGGTTAATGCTCGCTTCGGCAAGCTCGCGGCTGGCATAATTATCGTTTTGCCTTTTTAGTTGCAATATGTTCAGCAGGCGGTCGCTGATCTCCGGGAAATGCCTGCCGATAATACTGGCAGCCCGGTCATGGGAAATTACTTTTCCCAAACGACCCATTTTGGCAAGCGGGATAATCACCCAAACCACCAGGGCCGACAACCCCAGCACCACAAATGCAGACACAATGATAAGGCGCAGCCATACCGGCAAATAGAGATAATACTCGCTTACGCTAAAAGTAAGAAAATAAAACAGCAGGCAGCTCAAAAAAACAAGCGTTCCCCGCAACACTTTATTCAGGTAATATTTCCGTATAAAAGCATCTAAACGCGCTATCAGCCAATCGTAATTGTTCATAGAAATTTCTGTATGCGCAATTTAGGGGATTTTTTAGAGTTGGAAAGGTTAAAATGAGGGAAATGGGGAAAAGCCTATACGAACAAAGCCTTCCATTTTAAGCTGCTTTGTAGGATACTTCATCAGTATATAGAATTATATCATCCTTATCTGGATGCGCTTCTTCATTCTCGTTAAATACTTCCATATTAAATATATACGATAGTTTTTCACTATCTAATTTCCCGCGAAGGAAATTTAAGAGATAACTAATTTCGGATTTATACCCATTAATTTCATGGTTGGCTTTTAAGTTTAAAACGTATTTGCCGGAATGGTAAAGCCCGCCAAAATTTTCATCGCTTAACCAAACTGCGGAGTATTTTTTTTCTTTTTTGTTTAGGGTACTGAATATATCCCTTAACTCATTAATAAAAATTGATTTATCCATACGGTATAGTTTTTAACACTTTCAATAAATTCTTTAACAAAAATAATGAAAAAATTGAGGAATGGCTATTTTATAACTAATCTTTACTCGCTTAGGTATATCATCAACAGAACCCATAAGATGCTTCTTACGGGTTCTGTTTTCTTCTGTTCTATGAAAATCTAGCTTCCTAATGTTGGATTACTCCTACTGGTAGCAAAGACTACTCGTCTTCACTTTCGTCCTCATCCTCGTCCTCATCTTCGGCCTCTAACGCATCTTCCGGGAACTCAGCCTCTTTTAGCTCGTCGTCCATGTCGAACCAGTTTACCTCGTATCCGTTATCATAAATATCTGATTCGCCCACAATGGTCATATCCGGGCCACCGGATTTAAGAGCAACAATGCTCCCTATTTTAAATTTAGCCATAATTTTTTTTGTGCAAAAATAAGCGGGGAATCCAATAGTGTTTGTTATTTATTGATGAATATTAATGGCAATAATGTTTTTGCTCAGCCCTTCTTCAAACATTACTGAAGGATGCCCAACCCAATTCCTTATTGATTTTTGTAGCACCAAATGGTACGCATACGGTCATGGCCGCAACGGATGCAGTATCATCA
>Ga0206854_1218_pt1 | contig 12882 bp, 9 predicted proteins | sample Alteio_BWOrgCont_50_FD_152870 | JGI IMG/M metagenome (GOLD analysis project Ga0206854, IMG submission 152870) | Enriched cells from forest soil in Barre Woods Harvard Forest LTER site, Petersham, Massachusetts, United States -... | ecosystem: Environmental > Terrestrial > Soil > Temperate forest > O...
AAAATTCTCGGAACCGTGATTTTATTTTTGCTCATTGCAACCTTTTTGATTTGGTACGCGACGATACGCGAAGATCATCGCGGGACTCTGACAGTTTCGTCTCTCGACGTCGGGCAGGGGGATGCGGTCTTTGTCGAGGCCCCGAGCGGTCGGCAATTGCTGGTAGACGGCGGCCCGGGTAATTCTGTGCTGCGGCAACTGGGCAGCGTGATGCCTTTTTACGACCGTTCAATAGATGTAGTCGCCGCAACGGCGCAAGAGCCTCAAAAGGTCGGCGGCCTCACCAGTGTTCTTTCGCGATACCAAGTTGCCGCGATTGCGCGATCGGCCGCGCAGTCCAGCGCGCCGCAGGTGCAATCCTTTGACGGCGCTATTGCAGCGGCAGAACAAAACGGCGCGCGTTTACTTATTTTGCAGCGCGGGAAGATTATCGACCTCGGCGACGGCGCGTACATTGAAACGCTCTTTCCGGATCGCGACGCTTCGCAAATGACGCCAAGCGATGCATGTCTTGTGTTGAGGCTTGTGTACGGACGCACGTCATTTCTCTTTTCCTGCGGTTCGGAAGCGATCGAAAATTATCTTGCAGCCCTCGACGGCGCGAAACTCAAATCCGACGTGCTGTTCGCGACAGGGGACGATTCCGAACTCTTCGTTGGGTTTGTTTCGCCGCAATCTGCGGTCCTGCCATGCGGCTCGAATGCGACGTCTTCGCTATTTTCAAAACTCGACATTCAAACACTCGATACGTGCAGCGGCGCCGTGACGTTCGTTTCAGACGGGCAAGCAGTCGTCCTTAAATAACAAGGGGCATCCTTGCAAAAAGCAAGGATGCCCCTTGTTATTGCGCTCTTATTTCACTAAACCGGCGGTCTTCAAGGTCTGGTAGGCTCCGCGCTTTTTCATCGTTTTCAATCCTTTGGTCGAAACGTGGACTGTTACCTTTTTGCCGAGCTCGGGAATGAAAAGCGTTTTCTTCTGAAGGTTCACCTGGCGGCGGCGCTTGCCGGTCGGGTTGAATTTGGTCGCGCGCGTCCTGTTAGAATACCCGCCGCCGACCTGGGATTTCTTGCCTGTTATGTCGCAAACGCGTGCCATATGTCGGCGAATCCTAGCATTTGCCGTGTGCTTTCGCAAATCGCGCTACAATATTGGATATAGATATGAGGTTCTTAGTAAAGTTGGGGAGAATAAAAAAGCGCTTTTTCTTGCTGCTTCTGTTGCTGCCGCTTGTCGCAAGCGCAGCAGCGCCCCCGACTTTAACGGTTTCCCCGATTCTGTATTGGAAATTTGACGATGGTTCGGGCACTACCGCTCTCGATTCCTCCGGAAACGGATACACAGGCACACTACTGGGGTCACCGCTTCCACAATGGACAGCGGGCGCTTACGGCGACGCCCTCGACTTCGGAGGCGGCAACTATGTCATTTCACCGAACGGGTCGTGGGGCTTCACTACTTCCGGAACCATATCCTTATGGGTAAATCCAACTGCCTCCGGTGGATCCATTGCGACTTTTGAAAAAAGTAACTGGCCCGGTTGGGAGTTGGACCAAAATGGATTCTCTTATTCTGGAGGGAGCTATTACCTCAACCAGGGAGCTGGTCTCGGCAGAAACGACACCGGATGCAGTTTCGGAAGCAGCGTCGTCAGCAATCAGTGGAACCTTCTAACGGTCGTCGTCGATAGGAACGCCGGACTCTACGAGTGCTACGCGAACGGTGTCCTCCAAAGCTCTGGTGCCATTACGCAGCCTGCGCTATCGGATAGTAACTCGATTTGCATTGGGAACCGCTGCCCAACAATGGGAGGGAGCGCGCCTTTTACAGGTATCGTCGATGAGGTGCGTTATTACAATCAAGCGCTTACGGCGGGCCAAGTGAGCCAGCTCTATTTCCCCAGCTGTTCCGTCACGCTTTCGCCGAACCCTTCGCCGTACTTATATACGGGTACACCCGTCACGCTCACTTGGTCCAGCGTGGATGCGGATGAGGTGTATATCAATAATGTCGGATGGGTCAGTTCTTCAGGCTCAACGCAAGTTGCTTCGCAGGCAACGACCAATTATTCCTGCGAAGGATACAATTCCTCGACCAACGTGACCGGCCCGTGGACGAGCGCATCACTGACCGTAACTCCTCCTGCACTACCAGCCGCCGCGATCACAGCCTCATCCACCTCAATATATACAGGGCAATCGATAAATATCACCGCAGATTTTCAGGCCGGAACTCCGACAACTACCGTCAGTACATTCGCAAGCGTCGGCTCCTCTCCCGTCGCCCTTGCCTTTGATTCATCCGGCAATCTATATTCTGCCAATTTCTACGGCAATTCGATTTCCGAGATCACCCCCTCCGGTTCCGTTTCCACATTCGCGACCGTCAATATCCAACCGAATGTTCTCGTTTTCGATTCATCCGGCAACCTGTATGTCTTCAGCTTGAGCGGACAAAATGCCGTCATCACGAAGTTCACGCCTTCGGGTTCGGGGTCGACCTTTGCGTCTTTTCCATACTGTGGCGGCGACGCCCTTATATTCGATTCATCCGGCAACCTGTACGTCCCGTGCGATAACAATTCGGGCCAAAATTACGTGGACAAGATAACGCCATCCGGCTCCGTGAGCAGATTCTCGACTTTGCCGACTGGCAGCGCTCCCGCAAACTTCGCCTTCGACTCCTCGGGCAACCTCTACACCGCAAATAGAGGCACTGGCACCGTTTCCAAAATTACCCCTTCGGGGACGGCGTCGATTTTTGCGACGTTAGGTGGCCAACCGGTCGCCCTCGCATTTGATTCCTCTGGCAATTTGTATGTAACAAATTTCAGTACCAGTGGCGGCATTTTTAAAGTTACGCCAAGTGGCGTCGTGAGCACATTCGCAAGCGGCCTCAATGAGCCGTATGCCATCAAGCTCGATTCTGAAGGCAACTTGTACGTGGCCAATATGGGCAACGACGGCAGCAACGGCTCTGTGATAGAGATCACGCCAGGCGGGACCATTACTACTTTGGATCCCAACTTGAGCGTCCCGGAAGCCATCCTTTTTGACTCATCGGGCAATCTGTATGTCGCAGTTACCGGAAGCTCGATAATCTCTAAAATAACGACGTTCCTCGGCAACGACGCCCTCACCCAAGACAACATCGACGAGCCGTATGGTACTGGTATCGGCGCAAGCACGACGCCGGACGTATCGAAGACGGTCACCTTCAGTCCAACTTCGCCGGGCACATACACGTTCTATGGCCTTGCGACGACCGACTACTACCCGAGTTGGGCGACGTATGCTTCGACGACTGTGACGGTCGCTGCAGGGCCTTCGTGTTCACTCTCGCTCTCTCCATCGACGGTTTCCTCCCGCCAAACGTCGACACTTTCATATTCTTCATCCAATGCGACTTCCTTTTCGATCAGCGGCATCGGATCGAAGACGGCGGACGCGACGGGGTCGGTCAGCGTTTCGCCTTCGCAGACGACCACTTACACCGGCACCGCATCAGTAGGCCATACGGTGCAAAACACTTGCTCCGCGACGCTCACGTTCGCCTGCACCCCCGCATACACCTGTTCAGGGCAAACGATCCAATACACCAATTCCTCCTGTCAGGTTTCCAACGTAACTTCCTGCGTCTCGCCGGCCTTCTGCCAAGCTGGCTCCAGTTCCTGCCTCTATCCCGCCATCATCTTCAACCAATCCGGCAGCTACACCGGCAACCTCCAGCTCGTCCCCAACCTCCTCCAGAGCGGAGAAACCACCGCAGTGCATTGGAGCGTCTCCAACGCACAAAGTTGCACCGTCACCGGCACCAACGGGGACTCCTGGAGCGGACTCTCGTCCCCCACGAAAGGCGAAACCTCCAAGCCCATCACCTCGCAAACTATTTACACCCTTGCGTGCACCGCCTACGGCAGCAACCCGAACGTGAGTGAGACCGCCACCGTGAATGTGACGCCGGTGTACGAGGAGAAGTAAGAGCGGCGTTTGGTATACTCACCGATGAGTATGGATATCTTCAGCGCGATCATACTGATCGTCATCATTATTTTCTCCGCGATCATCCACGAGGTGATGCACGGATATGCCGCCGACAAGCTCGGCGACCCGACCGCGCGCTATGCTGGCCGGCTTACGCTCAATCCCATTCCGCACATCGACCCGATCGGTTCTATATTGCTGCCGCTTGTCCTGGTTTTGTCGGGCTCGCCGATATTTTTCGGCTGGGCGAAACCCGTTCCGTACAATCCGTACAACTTGCGTCCCGGCAGGTTTAGCGAGGCGATCGTCGCGGGCGCGGGGCCGGCGGCCAACGCGGTTCTCGCTGTTCTGTTCGGCGTTCTCGTGCGACTCAATATCGATTCCACGCTGAGCGACTTTTTCTTCCTCATCGTGGTAGTCAACGTGATGCTTTGCATTTTTAATCTGATCCCGATACCGCCTTTGGATGGCTCCAAAGTGCTCGAATCCCTTTTGCCGCGCTCCTGGCAGTACGGATACGCGCGTTGGCGTCGAGCTCTGGAGACGAACCCGCTTTTGGGAATGGCCATCGTACTCGCGGTCGTTCTTGTGTTGGGCGGCGCGTTCAGCAACCTCATCTACGACGTCGCGAGCTTTATCGCGGGCGTTTTGTCCTAGAACCTTGCGTCCCTAGATAATTGATAGTAGACTCTTCGAACTCCCGATGGGAGTTTTCCTTTGCTCGCGAAGCGAGCGAAAAACAGAAAATGTCTACAATCAACCAACTCACCCGCAAAGGACGCGTATCGCGCCGCGGAAAAGACAAAACGATCGCGCTTTCGCGCGGCTTTAACGCGCTCAAGAACCGCCCGACCTTTTACAGCTCGCCCTTCAAGCGCGGCGTCTGCACCCGTGTCACGACTAAAACTCCCCGCAAGCCGAACTCCGCTATCCGCAAGATCGCGCGCGTCCGTCTTACCAACGGCATGGAAATCACGGCGTACATTCCGGGAGAAGGACACAACCTGCAGGAACACTCGGTCGTCTTGGTGCGCGGAGGCCGCGTAAAGGACATCGGTATCCGTTACACGATCGTGCGCGGCAAGCTCGACACTTCCGGCATCGACAAGCGCCGCCGCGGCCGCTCGCTTTACGGAGCCAAGAAGCCTAAAGGCGAGAAATAATCTATGCGACGCCCTGTTAAAAATCGTATCCAACCGCAGCCGGACGAAGTCTACGGCTCGTTCAAAGTTGCGAAGCTCATCAACTACGTGATGGAGCGCGGCAAGAAGGACACCGCGCGCAAGATCGTCTACAAAGTTATGGACGAGCTCAAGAAAGAAGGCGACCCGGTCGCACTCCTTGATCAGGCTCTTGAAAACGCCTCACCGACCGTGGAGGTTCGTTCCCGCCGCGTCGGCGGAGCCAACTACCAGGTTCCGCGCGAAGTGAACCCGCAGCGCCGCCTTTCGCTCGGCATGCGCTGGATCGTCGAAGCGGCCGAAGGCACCAAGGGCAAGCCGATGAACGAGTCGCTCCTCAACGAACTCAAAAACGCAATCAAGAACGAAGGCGTCGCGGTCACCAAGAAAGAAACGACGCACCGCATGGCGGAAGCCAACAAAGCATTCGCGCACTTCGCGTGGTAAGGGAGCTCGATTGTGTTTTGCTAGGTACGCAGTATATTTTTTAGAGTGGAGATCAACAGGAGGCTCTCTCATGGGCGCCTACATCCAGATGGCAGTCGTCGGAGCGTTGTGCGGCTTCATTGTCGGGAGCGTGTGGCAGAAACTTTTGACGAAACTTCCGGTTCTGGTGCTTTCGGCACTCTGCATAGGAATTTTTATATCGAAAATAGCCCGCCAGCTTCCGCCGGAGGAATACTATTATGTCTACAACAGCGTAGCCGTCGCGGCTTGCGGGACCGTCCTCTTCCTGATAATCGGCTCGGACGATGATTCTTGGAAGCGATTCCGCAAGAAAACTTCCGAAGCCCTGAAAAAGCTTCTCGCCAAGGTAAAAGAGCTCGCGCCAACGTCTGCTCCGAAACCGCTGCCCGCCTGATGACTAGCGCCGGGTCCGACATTGGTGGGACCCGGCGCATTGCTTTTTTACGATTTTCCGCTACATTGGTCGAACGCCTGCGGGCGTTTTCATTTTAATTGCATGGCACGAGACTACCCATTGGAAAAAGTCCGAAACTTCGGCATCGTCGCGCACGTCGATGCCGGTAAAACAACGACGTCCGAACGTATCCTTTACTACACCGGCGAGTCTCACAAGATTGGCGAAGTGCACGAAGGCAACACCGTAACCGACTGGATGGAACAGGAGCGCGAGCGAGGCATCACGATCACCGCTGCCGCCATCACCTGCTTCTGGAACCCGACCTATATGGGAGCCGACCTTTCGAAGAAAGTTCGCTTCAACATCATCGACACTCCCGGCCACATCGACTTTACTTCCGAAGTGAAGCGCTCGATGCGCGTTTTGGACGGCGCGGTCGTCGTCTTCGACGGCGTTGCCGGCGTCGAACCGCAATCGGAAACCAACTGGCGCTACGCTGAAGAAGCCAACGTGCCGAGGATCTGCTACATCAACAAGCTCGACCGCACCGGCGCTTCTTTTGAAAAATCCTACGCGAGCATTCTGGACCGCTTGTCGAACAAAGCCGTTCGCCTGCAACTCCCGATCGGGCTCGAAGACAAATTCGAGGGCGTTGTCGACCTGCTCAACATGAAGTCGTATCACTTCGAAGGCGAGATGGGGAAGAACGTCGTCGTCGGCGAAATTCCTGCCGACATGATGGAAGATGCAAAGAAATATCGCGCTGAATTGGTGGAACGCATCGTCGAAGTCGACGATCAGACCATGGCCGACTTCCTGGACGGCAAAGAGATCCCGCTCGAAGTACTGCGCACGACGCTGCGCAAAGGCGTCATCGCCAACAAGATCTTCCCGGTATTGACCGGCTCTTCGCTCAAGAACAAGGGCGTGCAGCTCGTGCTCGACGCGGTCGTCGATTATCTCCCGTCGCCGAAAGACATGCCGGAATCCAAAGGCCATAACACCGACACCGGCGCGGAGGAAACTCGCCCGGCTTCCGACGAGGCGCCGTTCGCAGCGCTCGTGTTCAAGATCCAGACGGACCCGTTCGTGGGACAGCTTTCATTCTTCCGCGTCTATTCGGGCACGTTCACTGCCGGCGAAACGGTCTACGACTCGGCGAATAATAAAAAAGAGCGCGTCGGCCGCATCGTGCGGCTGCAGGCTGATAAGCGTGAAGACGTGAAGACCGTCTATGCGGGAGAAATTGCCGCGGCGGTCGGCATGAAAGAAGTAAAGATCGGTCACACGCTCTGCGACGCCGCGCACCCGATAGCGCTCGAGAGCATCGTCTTCCCCGAGCCGGTCGTTTCCATGCGCATCGAGCCGAAAACGAAAGTCGACCAGGAGAAAATGGGCATCGCCTTGTCCCGATTGTCCGACGAAGACCCGACGTTCCGCATCAAATCCGATCCTGAAACGGGCGAGACCATCATTTCCGGCATGGGCGAATTGCACCTCGAGATCATCGTCGACCGCATGAAGCGCGAATTCGGGGTCGAAGCCTCGACCGGCAAGCCGCAGGTTGCGTATCGCGAAACCATCCAGGGCACTTCGGACGTCGAATACAAACACATCAAGCAGACAGGAGGTCGCGGCCAGTACGGCCACGTGAAGATTAGGATGAAACCGCTCGAGCCGGTCGATCCCGACAAGAAAATGAAGAACAACGTAGACCGCGAAGACCACTTCGAGTTCATCAACGACATCAAGGGCGGCGTCATTCCGCAGGAATACATCCAGCCGATCAAAAAGGGCCTCAAGGAAGCGATGGACCGCGGAGTTCTCGCGGGATTCCCCGTCGTCGACGTTTCCGTCGACCTATACGACGGCAGCTACCACGATGTCGACTCGTCAGAAATTGCCTTTAAGCTCGCGGCGATCAACGCGTTCCAGGACGGCATGCAAAAAGCGAAACCCGTCATCCTGGAGCCGATCATGAAATTGGAAGTCGTCGTGCCGGAGAAATTCATGGGCGATGTAACAGGCATGATCAACGCCAAGCGTGGCTCGATCGAGGCGATGGGCGAGCGCGGACAAGCGCGTGTCATCACCGCCAAGGTACCGCTTTCCGAACTCTTTGGATTTACGACACAACTTCGCTCTGCGACAGAAGGCCGCGGCGTCCCGAACCTCGAATTCAGCCACTACAGCATCGTCCCGCGCAACGTGCAGGAGGAAATTATCGCTTCGAGGAAATAAAACCGTAATCCCCACCCCGCGACCGCCCTCGGCGGTCGCGGGATATACTGCATCCATACCAAGTAGGGGAATATCTTCATGTCTAAAAAAATTGGGATCGTAGCAGTCGGCCTCCTTTTAGCACTTTCCCCCTTCATCGCCTCCGCCCAATCAGCCTGCAGCCCCGCTCCCGTCCTCTGTCCGACCGGAGAGACCCAGTACTACCTCCCCGCAGGCAGCAGCTCCTGCACGACGGGCGGGTATGTCTGTGAAAGCACCCCGCCATTGTCACAACCCTCCTCCCAAACTTCTTCCGCCACTCCCGCAATCACATCTGCTTCCGGAGTAGCCGTATTCTCCTCGCCATACGCCCTCGGCGGCCACGGAGCAGCGGTCTTGCAGATACAGAATGAACTCGTCGCCCTCGGCCTCCTCGACCCCTCCGACGCGACAGGGTACTTCGGGCAGCTCACCCAAAGCGCGATCGAGACTTTCCAGAGCCAGGACGGCATTGTCTCCTCCGGTACGGGCGCGACGACCGGCTTCGGCGTCGCCGGACCGCGCACCCGTGCAGCTCTCGCGGCAGCTGTCGCAGGGCAGGGGACAGGGACGGCGGGAACCACAGGAACCACCACTCCTCCCACGGCAAATACCAGCATAACCTCGAACACGACTCAGTCTTCTTCAGGCCCCAGCGTCACCGCAAGCTCTGGATTGAGCCTCCTCCAGTCACTCCTCGCCGAGATCCAATCACTCCAGAGCCAGATGACCGCGCTCACCAGCGGTGCCGCCCCCGCAAACACGACGCAGGCAAATACAACCACTACAACGAATGCAGCCGGCTCCTGCCCCGCCGTCATCCCGCCCGCCTGCACCGGCACGCTGCAGCCCCTCACCTCAAACGGCTGCGTCAACGCCTTCGAGTGCATCACGTCATCGGTCACCACGACGACACAGGCGCAGACCCAGACCGTGCAGACAACCGCAACCCCGCAGTCCTGCACCTTCAACGGACAGAGTGTGGCAAGCGGTTCATCGGTCACCGGCTTCCAATCCTCCTCAGTACCGTTCGGAAGCCAGTGCGTCTCCGGCACGCTCACGTGCACCAACGGGACGCTCTCCAATGCATCTAGTTTCCCCAACGCTTCGTGCGCGCCCGCAACCGCCGCCTCCTGTTCTTTTAACGGCCAGAGCATTCAAAGCGGAGGGACGGCGACAGGCTTCCAGGCCGCTTCCGTCGCTGCCGGCGGCCAATGTGTCTCGGGAACCCTCACTTGCACCAACGGAACGCTCTCCAATGCATCCAGTTTCCCCGCAGCCTCCTGCTCCGTCGCCGCGGCACCGCAGGCCGCAGCCGCAGCCTCCTGCACGTTCAACAACCAATCAGTCGCAAGCGGCGCCTCCGTGAACGCGTTCCAGTCCTCTTCAGTCGCCTTCGGCTCCTCATGCCAGCAGCAAACACGCACCTGCTCCAACGGCACCCTCTCCGGCACCTTCACCGCCGCCACCTGCAGCGTTGCCGCCGCCCAGTCCTGCACGTTCAACGGCCAGAGTGTGGCAAGCGGCGCAACCGTCACCGCCTTCCAAGCCGCCTCCGTCGCAGCCGGAAGCCAGTGTGTCTCGGGAACCCTGACCTGCACAAACGGAGTGCTCTCCAACGCCTCGAGCTTCCCCGCAGCTTCCTGCTCCGTCGCCGCAGCCCCGCAGGCTGCAGCTGCAGCCTCCGCCCCGACCATCTCCTCGTTCGCGGCTTCACCGGCTTCCATCACAAGCGGGCAATCCTCAACGCTTACGTGGAACGTTTCTCCAGACGCGACATCGGTTGTTATCAGTGGAGTGGGAAACGTTACGCAGGCGAATGTATTCACGACCACTGCTCTTGGCAGAGGCGTCAACTTCAGCACGGTGCCGGTATCGCCCACCCAAACGACGACCTACACGCTAACGGCCAGTAATGGGAGTGCATCAGCAAGTGCGCAAACGACCGTAACGGTAGCGGGAACCACTGCATCGGCAACGGGACCGTCGTCACCGTCATTGACCGTATCTCCCACGACCGTTGCGCCCGGCGACAGCCTGACGTTGACGGTCAGCGATCCCAACAATGCGGGGAAGGACTGGATTGGCTTATACCCCACCTCCTCGACAAATTCGTGTCAGGGGGACAGCTTCATCCAGTACTTGAATACGTCAGGCCTTTCGGGGTCGGCGATAACAAATACGACGCTTACGCTCACGGCTCCGACGACGCTTGGAACTTATTACTACGCCATCCTCGCAAATGGATTGTGTACGGTCCTCGTAACCAGCAGCCAACAGTTCACGGTGAGCTCAAGCCAGAGTTCCTCTGCAAACCCGCTATCGAATTTGGCTAACGTGCTCAGCGTGATCCAATCATTGCTCGATGAACTGCGCTAAGTCGGGGAAATAAATTTTCAACAAGACCGCCGCATACATACGCGGCGGGTTTTGTGTATAACCGTATACGCATCCATTCTTTTTATTGCTACGATGTACGCATGTCCGAACTCGCCAAACAACTCGGCCTCCTCGCGATCGTCATCATCGTGCTCGCGCTGGTTCTCGTGCTTTTCGGCGCGTGGCCTTCGAACAACCAGACCGTACTCCCAAAAAATACGCCTCCTCCAATAACGGCTTCGGAACAAGAGCAGATGCAGCAAATGCCGGTTTTCCAATATCTTGTTTCGTATACCGACGGAGGCTTCCAGCCCACTACGCTTACGGTAAAGAAAGGCGACGTCGTCCGCTTCACCAACAACTCCTCGCAAAGCTTATGGGTCGCGTCGGTCGGCGAGGGCAGCGATCAGGTCTATCCCGGCGCTTCTTCGTGCGGCAGCAGCCCATTCGATTCGTGCGAAGCCTTGAACCCCGGCGATTTCTGGGAATTCACGTTCGATCAGCCCGGCACGTGGGAGTTCCAAAATAATTTGGACAAGACCAAGAGCGGAACCCTCACAGTTGCCGTGCAATGAAAAAGGTTTTTTTCACCCTGGGCGCGACAGCGACTTCTCTGCTCATCTTATTCGGGGGCACGGCCGCGTATGCCGCGACCTATACCGAAAGCACATTGGCCAGCATCGGCGCAACAGGTCCCGGCGGCGCCAATTCAATAGTATCTGACTCCTCCGGCAACCTCTACGCTGTCGGCAACGGATATATCTCAAAAATTACGACAAGCGGAACGGTTTCGACGTTTGCACAAGTCGGATTTTCTCCCCTTGCTCTCGCGTTCGACGCATCAGGGAATTTGTATGCCCAGGATACGCATAACCAAGCGATCTATAAGATCACGTCCGGCGGTACGGTAACGACATTTGCGACCGGCATCCTCGGGGCATTCACAGCGCTTATTTTTGATTCCTCAGGCAATTTGTATACGACAGGGCAGTCGAGCGTGTACAAGATAACTCCAGGCGGTTCCGTAAGTACTTTTGCCAACGTGGGCGAGTATCCCGATGCGTTCGCATTTGATTCCTCAGGCAACCTGTACGTCTCAGACGAAGGCGACAATACTATTTATAAAATAACTCCCGCCGGAGCAGCGACAAAATTCGCAACCCTCAGCGCTTCCGGTACTGCCGACCCGTACGCCCTGGTTTTTGATTCTTCCGGTAATTTGTATGTCGCAAGTTACTACGGCGCGATCTCAAAAATCACGTCAAGCGGGACTGTCTCCACGTTCGCAAGCGGGCTTACCGACCCTGCTGCCCTCGCCTTCGATTCTTCCGGCAATCTCCTGGTCGGAGGATCAGGCGGAACTGGCATGTACGTAATTTCTCCCAGTGGCACCGTCACGAATGCATCATCCGGATATGAGGACATGGCTTCTTATGGCCACCAGTCCATCCTTGTCAGCAGTTCCGGAGTTTTGTATGCCGCGAACTGGTCAGACGACACCATCCAAAAGTTCACTCCGATTCCGGAGCCAACGGTCACCGTTACGTCCTCCCTCGGTTCGAGCATGCAAGTCGGGCAGACGACAAAAATTACGGTCACCGCTACTCCCGCGAGCGGAGATACCGTAACGGCAACGGAGATCAACGAAGCATACGATGGCGGTAGCCAGTCGACCATGACGTCGGCGAGCAGCACTTCCGTTTCTTTTAATTTCTCGGCGAGCTTGGGCGCGGGCACGTACGTTTTTTATGGATACGCGAGGAGCACCGACTATCCAACGTGGTACAACCCATCCGGCGCGAACATAACCGTAACGGTAACTCCCGCTCCGTACTGTTCCTTATCCTTATCTCCCAACCCTTCACCCTATTCATACACGGGCACTCCCGTTACTCTCAGCTGGACATTCAGCAACGCCTCGTCGAAGTACGTCAGCGGCGTTGGGTACGTCTCCACTAGCGTCGGCTCGACGTCGGTCGCTTCGCAGCAGACGACTAGCTACAGTTGCAATGCAGGGAGCGGCGTCTCAACCTCAACCACCGCGGCAACACTCACTGTCAACCTTCCTTCGCCACCGATCGCGACCATTTCTGCATCTTCAACTTCGATACAAGTGGGGCAATCGACCAATCTGAGCGCCGATTTTCAGGTAGGCACCACATCAACCACATCAGTTGTTACAGTCTTAACGTCGGGTTCGTCCTGGACAGTCCCT
>Ga0206854_1220_pt1 | contig 12838 bp, 8 predicted proteins | sample Alteio_BWOrgCont_50_FD_152870 | JGI IMG/M metagenome (GOLD analysis project Ga0206854, IMG submission 152870) | Enriched cells from forest soil in Barre Woods Harvard Forest LTER site, Petersham, Massachusetts, United States -... | ecosystem: Environmental > Terrestrial > Soil > Temperate forest > O...
AGGTGACGGCGGCGTCGTCCGGGCCGGCGCCGATGGCAAAGAGGATTTCAGTGGCAGAGGGGAGGAAGGAGCAGATGCGCATGACTACGGCAAGCGTACCTCAGGGGCAAAAGAGCTTTGTCATTTTGATGTCTGCTTGCGGAATGGGCCAACCGGAAGCTGGAGTTGGCGTGGAATCGGACGGAAGTGCCAGTGCATCCAATATTTAGAGCGGGGATTTTCCTCACGGGAGTAGAGGATAATCAGAGATGCGGGCATGCGCAGAGCACGCTCGTTGCCGCCCTTTTCATCCCATCGACCGTGCAGTGCACAGCAGTGAGGAACCATGTGCGGAATTGTCGGCGTCTTCGGACATAGTCCGGTGAGCCAGACCATCTATGAGTCGCTATCGATGCTGCAGCACCGGGGACAGGATGCTGCGGGCATCGCGACGTATTTCCAGGAACGCTTCTACCTGGAAAAAGGCAACGGGCTGATTACCGAGGTCTTCCACGCAGAGAACATGGCGCGGCTGCTGGGGAATATTGGCGTGGGGCATGTGCGCTATCCGACGGCTGGATGTGCGAGCGTGGCGGAGGCGCAACCGTTCTATGTGAACTCGCCGTACGGGATTGTGTTTGCGCACAACGGCAACCTGACCAATGTGGGCGACATTGTTGAAGGGCTCTTCGAAACAGATATGCGACACCTGAACACCACCAGCGACAGCGAGGTGATGCTGAACGTGTTTGCGCATGCGCTGACTCGGCGTGGAGCGGTGAAGCCGAATGAGTTCGATATTTTTGCCGCGGTAGAAGAAGTGCATCGCAGATGTAAAGGCGGCTATGCGGTGATTGCGATGGTGGCGAATGTAGGGATGGTGGCGTTCCGCGATCTGCATGGGATACGGCCGCTGGTGTTTGGAAGCCGCCAGACCGGCGGCGGCAAGACCGATTACATGGTGGCGAGCGAGAGCGTCGCGCTGCAGGTGGGTGGATTCAAAATTGAGCACGATCTTGCGCCGGGCGAAGTCATCTACATCGATATGGAAGGCGAGCTGCACACACATGTGAGCAAGATGGCGCATGAGAAGGCGCCGTGCCTGTTTGAGTATGTGTACCTGGCGCGGCCGGATTCGGTGCTGGATGGAGCGAGCGTGTACCAGGCACGCATCCACATGGGCGCGAAGCTGGCAGACAAGATTAAGCGCGAGTGGAAAGATGTGCCGATCGATGTAGTGGTGCCGATCCCTTCGACGAGCCGGGTTTCCGCGCAGGAGATTGCGACGCGACTGGGGCTGCCGTATCGCGATGCGCTGGTGAGGAATCGTTATGTGGGACGGACGTTCATCATGCCCGGGCAGGCAATGCGCAAGCAGTCGATACGGCGAAAGCTGAATCCGATTCCGCATGTGATCGAAGGCAAAAATGTTTTGCTTGTGGATGATTCGATTGTGCGCGGGAATACGATTCGCGAAATTATTGCGATGGTGCGCGAGCAGGGTGCGAAGAAGGTGTATGTAGCTTCGGCGGCGCCGCCGGTGCGCTGGCCGAATGTGTACGGCATCGATATGCCGGCGCGCAGCGAACTGATTGCCACCGGCAAAACGGTGGACGAACTGGCGGAAAATATCGGCGCAGACAAGTTGATCTTTCAGGAACTGGACGACCTGAAGGATTCGATCACGGAAGTTTGCCCGGGGCTCACGCACTTCGATACTTCGGTCTTCGATGGTCACTATGTGACGGGTGACGTCAGCGAAGAATACCTTGCCACGCTGGAACAACAACGCAACGACGCTGCCAAACAAACTGAAGATGTCGCCAGCCACATCAACCGAAACCTTTCTGCGCAGCGATAGCGCGAGCGCGATGGCGCGCCTGCTGCCGGGGCCGGCGGCATTCACTGTATTTGAAGCGGAAAGATTGAGCGCGCGGCTGCGCGCGATCGACGCCGGCGTGCGCAGCGTGGATGCAGCGTGGGTGTATCTGCTGCTGGTGGATGACGACGCGGCAGTGGATGAGGTTCGGCTGCGTGAGTTGCTGGGCGAAGGTGTGCGGCTGAACGGTGAAGGATGCGTTTGGATTGCGCCGCGGGTGGGGACACAGTCGCCGTGGTCGAGCAAGGCGACGGACATTTTGCGCAACACGGGCTTTGGAGCGATTGCAAGAATCGAACGCGCACGCGTGGTGCGCGTGGAAGGCGCACGCGATGTGAAGATGCTGGCCCCGGCGCTGCATGACCGCATGACCGAGAGCGTTTTCTTTGGCGGCGAAGATGAACTGGCAGGATTGTTCGCGGCGCACGAGGCAAAGCCGCTGGGGCATATCGATGTGCTGGGTCGCGGGGCAGAGGCGATTGCAGAGGCGGATCGCGAGCTGGGGCTTTCACTGGCAGCGGATGAAATTGATTATCTGGTTCGTGAGTTTAAGAAGCTGGGGCGCAACCCGACGGATGTTGAGCTGTACATGTTTGCGCAGGCGAACAGTGAGCACTGCCGCCACAAAATTTTCAACGCGACGTGGACTGTCGATGAAGTGAAGCAGGAGCGGTCACTGTTTCAGATGATCCGCAATACGAATGAGCGCGGCGGCGAGAATGTGCTTTCGGCCTATCGCGATAATGCTGCGGTGATTCGCGGGACGACGGGCGGGAGATTTTTTCCGGATGCGACGACGCGTGAGTATGGCTATTCGGCGGAAGAGATTGCGATTCTGCTGAAGGTGGAGACGCACAATCATCCGACGGCGATTTCTCCTTGGCCGGGAGCGGCGACTGGTGCGGGCGGCGAGATTCGAGATGAAGGCGCGACCGGGCGCGGAGCGAAGCCGAAGGCAGGCTTGTGTGGATTTACGGTTTCAAATTTAAATCTGCCGCAGGCCCCGCAGCCGTGGGAGCGCGAATATGGGCGTCCGGCGCATGTGGCTTCGGCGCTCGAAATTATGACCGACGGGCCGCTGGGTGCAGCGGCGTTCAACAATGAGTTTGGGCGGCCGAATTTGTGCGGATACTTTCGCACGTTCGAAGCGAACGTAAGCGGCACGGTGTTCGGATATCACAAGCCGATCATGCTGGCCGGCGGACTGGGCAACATTCGCGCAGAGCATGTAGAAAAAGGCGCGATGCATGCAGGTTATGCACTGGTGGTGCTGGGCGGCCCGGCGATGCTCATCGGTCTGGGCGGCGGAGCGGCGTCGAGCGCGGCAAGTGGAAACAGTGAGCTGGATTTTGCCAGCGTGCAGCGCGACAACGCGGAGATGGAGCGGCGCGCTCAAGAAGTGATTGACCGTTGCTGGCAGCGCGGCGAGAAGAATCCGATTGCGTTTATCCATGATGTGGGTGCGGGTGGATTATCGAATGCGTTTCCTGAACTGGTGAAGGATGGTGGGCGCGGCGGCATATTTGATTTACAAAAAATTCCGCGCGGGCAGGCCGGGTTGAGTCCGCTGGAGACATGGTGCAACGAGGCGCAGGAGCGCTATGTGCTCGCGATTGCGCCGGACGATCTCGCGGAGTTTGAAGAGATTTGCGAGCGAGAGCGGTGCCCGTTTGCGGTGGTGGGAAGGGCGACCGAAGAAAAGCAGTTGGTGCTGCGCGATGGCGGAGAGGCTGCGATTGATCTGCCGCTGCAGGTGCTGTTTGGAAAGCCACCAAAGATGGAGCGGGAGTTCTCAAGAAAAAAACTTGAAACAGCAGAACTGGATTTGAGTGGAATAACAATCGCCGAGGCGGTGGAGCGAGTGCTGCGGCTGCCGGCGGTGGCCTCAAAGAATTTTCTGATTACGATTGGCGACCGCAGCGTTGGCGGATTGACGGTGCAGGACCAGATGGTGGGGCCGTGGCAGGTTCCGGTGGCGGATTGCGCGGTGACGCTGGCGGCGTATGACTCGATCTGCGGCGAGGCAATGGCGGTGGGCGAGCGCACGCCGCTGGCGATTACGAATGCCGCGGCGAGTGCGCGCATGGCAGTGGGTGAGGTGATTACGAACCTGGCCGGCGCGGCGATTGGATATGAAGGTGCGCCCGGAACGCTGGCCGACATCAAGCTTTCGGCGAATTGGATGGCCGCGGCTGGAGTTGCAGGCGAGGACGAAAAACTTTTTGATGCGGTGCGCGCGGTGGGGATGGAATTTTGTCCGGCGCTGGGAATGACGATTCCGGTGGGCAAAGATTCGATGTCGATGAAGATGAGCTGGCGTGATGGCGATGCGGAGAAGCGCGTGGTGGCTCCGCTGAGTGTGGTGATGAGCGGGTTCGCGCCGGTGAGCGATGTGCGGCGGACGCTGACACCGCAGTTGAAGGATGAAGAAAGCGTGCTGCTGTTGATCGATCTTGCTGAGGGGAAGAACCGGATGGGTGGTTCGGCACTGGCGCAGGTGTTCGAGCGCGAGGGTGGAGAATGCCCGGATGCCCCGAGCGCAGAGGTGATGAAGGGGTTCTTTGCGGCGATGCAGAAGTTGAATGCGGAGGGCAAGTTGCTCGCGTACCACGACCGCAGCGATGGTGGAGTTTTCGTGACGCTGCTGGAGATGGCGTTTGCGGGACGGGTCGGGCTGGAGATTGAGTTAAGCAGTGTTGCCTCGACTCCCAGGTCTCAGAATCGAGACCTGGGGCACCCAGAGTTTTTGTTCAACGAAGAGCTGGGTGCGGTGGTGCAGGTGGCAGCTAAGGACGCTGATGCCGCTGTGACCGAGTTGCAAGCTGCGGCGCTGAAGGCGCAAAAGGTTGGACGGACGGTGCGTGGTAATGAGATTGTGTTTCGAAGTGGCGATGAAGTTGTGTATCGCAACACGCGAACTGCGCTGCACAAAATGTGGTCGGAGACAAGCTTTCACATTGCGAGCCTGCGTGACAATCCCGAGTGTGCAGCGGAAGAGTTTGCGCTGCTGGATGATACGGCGCGGCCGGGGATGTTTGTCGATTTGCCGTTCGACGTGAATGAGCGCGTGTGCGCGCCTTACCTGAACAAGGCGCGGCCACGGGTTGCGATTCTGCGCGAGCAAGGCGTGAACGGGCAGGTGGAGATGGGTGCTGCATTCGATCGCGCTGGATTCACGGCTGTCGATGTAACGATGAGCGACTTGTTGAGCGGACGCGATGATTTGAGTGGCTATGTGGGGATGGCGGCGTGCGGAGGGTTTTCTTACGGCGATGTGCTGGGTGCGGGCAGCGGATGGGCGAAGACGATTCTGTTCAACGAGCGGCTGAAAGAAATGTTTGCGGAATTTTTTACGCGGCCGGATACGTTTTCACTCGGCGTATGCAACGGGTGCCAGATGATGGCACAACTGCGCGAGATTATTCCGGGGGCAGAGATGTGGCCGCGGTTTGAGCGCAATGTGTCGGCGCGGTTTGAAGCGCGAGTGGTGATGGTGGAGATTGCGGATGGTTCGTCGTTGTTCTTCGATGGGATGTCGGGAGCGAGGATGCCGATTGTGACCGCGCATGGCGAAGGTTATGCGGGCAGTGGCGATGCAATGGCCGCGATGCGCTACATCGATACGTATGGGCGCGTGACGCAGACGTATCCGCTGAATCCGAATGGCAGCGCGAATGGGATTGCGGGGTTGAGCAGTGCGGATGGACGCGCGCTGATCGTGATGCCGCATCCGGAGCGCGTGACGCAGGCGGCGAACCTGCGCTGGGTAGGTAGACTGGCTGCGAGTCCGTGGCAGAGGATGTTTGATAACGCAAGGAAGTGGATTGGATGAAAGAGTCGATGGATTACAAATCCGCGGGCGTAGATATTGAGGCCGGCAATGAAGCCGTGCGGCGGATTAAGCAGCACGCCGCGCGCACGCACGCGAAGGCTGTGCTGACCGGGCTGGGATCGTTTGGCACGATGTATTCGTTGCGCGAAGCGATTGCGGGGATGCGCGATCCGGTGATGGTGCAGAGCACGGATGGTGTCGGCACAAAGACAAAAGTGAGCGTGATGGCTCGGCAGTATGAAGACCTGGGGCGCGATCTGGTGGCGGCGGTTGCAGGCGACATTGCGGTAATGGGCGCGCGGCCGCTGACGTTTCTGGATTACGTGGGCATGCACAAGATTGAGCCGGCGGTGATGGAAGAGCTGGTGCGCGGCATGAGCGCAGCGTGCGTGGAGGCGGGGATTTCGCTGGTGGGCGGAGAGACGGCGGAGATGCCGGCGGTGTACGCGAAGGACGATCTGGATGTGGTGGGATTTGTGACGGGCGTGGTCGATCGCGAGAAAGTACTGACCGGCGCAGGGATTGTTGCGGGCGATGTGTTGTATGGCGTGAGCTCGAGCGGACTGCACACGAATGGATGGTCGCTGGCGCGAAAGGTTTTGTTTGAGCGCGGCGAGTACGCGATTGATGCGCGGCCGGTGGAGTTGGGTGGAGCGACGCTCGCGGATGTGCTGTTGGCACCGCATGCGAATTACGTGATGCCGATCCGGAAAATTCTGGATGCGGGGATTCCTGTGAAGGGGATGGCGCATATTACGGGTGGCGGGCTGGTGGAGAATGTGCCGCGGATTCTACCGGAAGGATTGGGCGCGATGATTGACCGCAGGACATGGACGCCGCAGCCGATTTTTTCGCTGATGCAACAGATCGGAAATATCGAAGACATCGAAATGCACCGCACCTTCAACATGGGTGTCGGTTTAGCGATTGTGGCGCCGGCAGGATTGCAGAATGATCTGGCGGCAGCGATTGCAGAGTTTCCCGCATTGCGTGTGTGGGAGCTGGGCCGTGTTGAAGCTGGAGACGGCGTGAAGTTTGGTGGAGTGTAGATGAAGCGCGAAGATTTGCTGGCTGCGATTCCGAATTGCTTGACAGCGACGACGCTGGAGATTCCGCATGCAAAAAAATATGTGGGCAAGGTGCGCGACACGTTTGACCTGGGCGATGGACGGCTGCTGCTGATTACGACAGACAGGCAGAGCGGATTCGACCGCATGCTGGGCGCGATTCCATACAAGGGGCAGGTGCTTAACAGGACGTCGCTGAACTGGTTTGAGACGACGAAGTCGATTGTGGGCAACCATGTGATTGCGAGCCCGCATGCAAATGCGCTGGTGGCGGAGAAGTGCCGCGTGCTGCCGGTGGAGTTTGTGGTGCGCGGATATATGACGGGGTCGACCGATACCTCGATCTGGACGCAGTATGCGAAGGGTGCGCGAAGTTTTTGCGGACACGAGTTGCCGGAAGGAATGAAGAAGAATGAGCGGCTCGCAGAGAACCTGGTGACTCCGACGACGAAAGAGGCGAAGCACGACCGGCCAATTACTCCGCAGGAAATTGTGAGCGAGGGCTGGTTGAAGGCGGAGGAGTGGGAGTTCTGCGCACAGAAGGCGAAGGAGCTGTTCGCGTTTGGGCAGCAAGTGGCGGCAGAGCGCGGGCTGATTCTTGTCGACACGAAGTACGAATTTGGCGTGGCGGCGGACGGAGAGATTCTGGTGGTTGACGAGATGCACACGCCGGATTCGAGCCGCTACTGGATCGCAGAAAGTTATGAGCAGCGGGTGGCGGAAGGCAAAGAGCCGGACATGATCGACAAAGAATTTTTCCGGCTATGGTTCCGCGAGCGCTGCGATCCGTATGCGGATGCGGAGCTGCCCGTGCCTCCGGATGATTTGATTGCGGAGTTGGCGGCGCGATACATCCAGTTATTTGAGCGCATAACGGGGATGGAATTCGTGCCGGATGCACGCGATTTGAATGCGAGTGTGATGGAGTATCTGCGCGGATGAAAGAGCGAGTGCTGATTGTCGGATCGGGCGCGCGCGAGCACGCTATTGCGGCAGCGGTGGTGCGTGCCGGCGCTGAGGTGATTTGTTTTGGCAGCGCGCGGAATCCGGGGATCGATGCGCTCAGCGCGAAATATATGGTGGGAAAGATTAATGATGGGGCGGCAGTGGCAGCGTTTGCGAAGGAGCATGGCGCGACGCTGGCGGTGATTGGGCCCGAGGCTCCGCTCGCGGCGGGTGTGGCGGATGCGTTGTGGGCTGCGGGGGTGAAGACGGTGGGGCCGACGAAATCATTGGCGCGAATTGAATCGAGCAAAGGATTTGCGCGTGAGCTGCTGGCGAAACATGGAATCCCAGGCAATCCATTTTTTCGGCGCTTCGATTCCATGAATGGCGTGGAGGAAGTTTTGCGTGCGTGGGACATGCGGCATGTGATTAAGGATGACGGGCTCGCGGGTGGCAAGGGCGTGAAGGTGTGTGGCGATCATCTGCATTCGCTGGCGAACTCGATGGATTGCTGCAGAGAATTGGTGGCACTGGGGCATCCGTTTGTGATTGAAGAGAGGCTGGAAGGCGAAGAATTTTCGCTGATGAGTTTCTGCGACGGCAATACGTTGCAGCACATGCCGGCGGTGCAGGACCATAAGCGTGCAGACAATGGCGATAAGGGACCGAACACCGGCGGGATGGGGACGTATACGGATGCGAACGGTAAGCTTCCTTTTCTCGCTGATGATGATCTGCGTGAGGCGAAAAACATCAATCAACTTGTTGCCGCTGCGTTGGAAAAGGAATGTGGGGAGCCTTATCGCGGGATTCTGTACGGCGGATTTATGGCGACGCGTGACGGCGTAAAGCTGATTGAGTACAACGCGCGCTTTGGCGACCCGGAATGTTTGAACGTTCTAACGCTACTAAAGACAGACGTTCTTCGAATCTTCAGAGGAGTCGTGGATCAGACGCTGGCCGACTTCATCGTTGAATTTGAGTCGGATGCGAGCGTGTGCAAGTACGTTGTGCCGGATGGATATCCGGATCAGCCGCGGGTTGGTGATGAGGTGGTGTTGCCGAATGATTTGCCGCAGGGCGTGACGATGTACCTGGGTGCGGTGGATGTGAAGGATGGTGAGCTGGTGGCGACGGGGTCGCGCACGGTGGGCGTGGTGGGTGTGGCGGAGACGATTGCTGATGCGGAGAATATCTGCGAGAACGTCGTGCAGGAGATTCCGGGAAGATTTTTTCATCGCGCGGATATTGGAACCGCAGAGCTGATTGCGAAGCGCGTAGAACATATGAAGGCGGTGAGGTCGTGATGGCAAAGAAACCAATTGTCGGAATCATTATGGGGTCCAAAAGCGACTGGCCGACGATGGAGCATGCGGCGAAGATGCTGGATGAGTTCGGGATTGCGCATGAGGCGGAGGTGGTGAGCGCGCATCGCACGCCGGACAAGATGATGCGCTATGCGGAGCGTGCGGCGGAGCGCGGACTAAAGATGATCATTGCGGGAGCAGGTGGAGCGGCGCATCTGCCGGGGATGGTGGCTGCGAAGACGGCGCTGCCTGTGCTAGGGGTTCCGGTGCGCAGCAAGCAGATGGATGGGCTGGATTCGCTGTTGTCAATTGCGCAGATGCCGGCGGGGGTTCCGGTGGCAACGTTTGCAGTGGGCGAAGCGGGCGCGAAGAATGCAGCGCTGTTTGCGGCGGCGGTGCTGGCGCTTGAAGATGCGGCAGTCGCGAAAAAGCTGAAGAAGTTTCGCTCGGCGCAGACAAAGAATGTTTTGAAGGAGCCGGACCCGCGCGCATGACGGCGAAGACGAGAGTCGGAGTGCTGGGCGCGGGGCAGTTGGCGCTAATGCTTGCGGAGGCAGGCGAACGGCTCGGCGTCGAAGTAATTTGCGCGGGGCGGCCGGGAGATTGTGCGGAGCGAATAGCTCCGGTGCTCGCGGTGGAACTGGACAATGCGGCGATGGTGCACGCGTTTGCCGAGCGCGTGGATGTGGTGACGATCGAGAGTGAGAATATTGACGCGGAAGTGCTGCGCGGAGTGAAGCTGTTTCCGAATGCGAAGGCGGTAGGGATTGCGCAGGACCGGCTGGTGGAGAAGACGTTTCTGCAAACCTGCGGGATTGCGGTGGCGCCGTTTGCAGCGGTGAACAGTGCCGATGATTTGGCAGCGGCGATCGCGAAGACAGGGTTGCCGGGAATTCTGAAGACTCGGCGAATGGGGTACGACGGCAAGGGGCAGGCGCGAATTTATAACCCGGAAGATACAGTGACGGCGTGGGAGATTGTTGGCGAAGTGCCGAGCATTCTGGAAGGGATGGTGGAGTTCGACCGCGAGGTGTCGCTGCTGGCGGCGAGAGATGCGGCGGGAAAGATTGTTTACTGGCCGCTGATTGAGAACCGGCATCGCGATGGGATTCTGCGCAGGTCGGATGCGCCGCTTGTGAATGCGAAGCTGCAGATGCTGGCGGAAAGTTATCTCAAGAAAATAATGGAAGAGCTGGAATATGTTGGCGTGCTGGCGGTGGAGTTTTTTGTGCAGGGGGAGCGGCTGATTGCGAACGAGATGGCGCCGCGGGTGCACAACTCCGGGCACTGGACGATTGAAGGCTCGCGGACATCGCAGTTTGAAAATCACCTGCGGGCGATTGCGGGGATGGAGCTGGGTTCGACGGAGAGCACGCCGATGGTGATGTTGAATTGCATTGGGTGGATGCCGGAGGAGAGTGAGACGGCGAAGTTTGCGGGGCTAGCCCGGCACGATTATGGAAAGTCGGCAAGACCGGGGCGGAAGGTGGGGCACCTGACATTTCCGGCGGCGGAGACGGCGGCAATCGCGGAGTGGGAGAAGAGACTGGCCGAGGCTGGTTGAGATTGTGCTTTCCCACCCATCGGCCAAAGGCGCGCCGATGGATGGGGCACCCGGTGTGCGGTTGGCTAGCGCGCGCGCCAGGTAAGGCCGTCGGTGGAGACGAAGACGGCGCCGGTGTTGGTGGTGAGTTCGAAGCCGGCTGTGGGGATGGGTGACTGCTGTTGTGGAAGTCCGTTGACGGAATTGCCGGACTGCGTTTCGGCTTGCGACTGCGATGGCTGCTGCAGATAGAGGCGCAAGGGTGAGGGCGCGAGACTGATCTGGACGGCTTTGCCGGGCCATTGCGAAATTACGGCGGTCCAGTGCTTGCCGTTGTCGAGCGAGAGGAAGAGTGCGCCGGCAGTATCAAGCGCGAGCGTGCGTGAAGATGAATGTAGCACGGAAGCCGCGGGAAGTTTGCTGGGCAGTTGAAGAGGAAGTGTCGCGGATTTTGCTACTGCTGCACTGGGGGCGGCACGGCCGGCGAGTGGAATGCGTTGCACTGAATCTGCACTCTGGCCGGATGCAGCTACGTTTGTGGCGGTGGGCGGCGCTGGTGGAAGCGCGGCTGGGGCATTTGCAGCGACTGAGTAGCTATCGAATTTGTCTATGCCGTGGACGCTGTAGGGGTATGGTTGGGGAGGAGGCGGCGCAGGCTTGGGAACGCCGCCGGAGACTCCGGCGATGGGTGTTTGCGGTGCAGGCGGAGTCGCGCCGAAGACAGTGGAGCCCGAGTAGACGTCTGCATATTTCTGTTTGGGCTCCATTGAGTAGCCGGTGCCGGGGGTGCCGAGCTGAACGGCGTGCGGAGCGAGTTTCGCAGGCAACGGCTGTGGCGCGGGCGTGAGTTTCGCGGGTTCGATGGGGAGCGGGTGAGTTGTTGCCGGGGTGAGTTGAGCGGATTTGTTGGCTGCCGGTTTTGGCTGAGCCGGATTTGGCGCAGGTGCTGTGACTGCTGGGGATGGTGCGAGCACGGGCGGCTGCTGAAGTTGGGCAGTTGCGACGGGTGCGGCTGTGAATTGATCGTGATGGTGATGAACGATGAGGGTGAGGATGAGCGAGCAGGCGAGTGCGGCGCCGGCAGCCGTGAAAATTTGCGGCAGAGTGAACCAACTGCTGCGGGGGGTTTCGGCCGCGGGCGATGTGGCAGCGAGAGTGGGGTCAGATTGCTGGATGAGGAAGACGGTCTTGCGGCAGTCGACGCAATCGGCCAGATGCGCGAGCGCGGCAAGACGCTCGTGATCGGGCAGAGCGTTTTCAGCGAATGCGCTGAGCTGGTCAGCGGAGAGGTGTGAGCCGGGTTGGAGGGGTTCAGTCATGACTGGCCTGTATCTGGAACGTGGATGATTGCGAAGTTTGCAGCAGAGTTCGCAGGTTAAGGGTTAGGTCGCGGGGATCGGTGAACATGGCTTCTTCGGCGGCGCGCCGGCTGAGGCCGCCCGCCTGCAGTTGTTTGAGGAGCTGTTTGTGGATGTCGGTGGTGAGACGCTTGAGTTTGCGGCTGATGGTGGCTTCTGAAACGCGGAGAAGACGAGCGATCTCGAGCAGGGTGTGCTGGTCGAGAAAATAAGCGGCAAGGAGGAAGCGGTCTTCGGGTGAGAGCTGGAGAAGAACCTGCTGCAGCGAATGGGTGAGGCGGGTGAGGTGCGCGGGTTCTTGCGTTGCTTGTGCTTGAGCGACCGGCTCGAGGCCTGATTCCGGTTCGGGGAGCGGGGATTCGCGCCAGGTGCGGCGGTGGTGATCGACGTGACGCTGGGCGAGTGTTGCGCGAAGCCAGCCCATGAGCGAGCCTCGGCCGGAATAACTGGCGAGAGGAGAGCGGCGCTCTCCGGCACGTTCGGAGAGGCCGAAAAGCTCGGCATAGAGCGAGTCGGCCAGGTCTTCGCCAAGGGATGAGGAGCCGGTGATGGCAATGGCGGCCTGATGCAGCGGCGCGCGGAAGCGGTTGAGGAACTGCTCCCAGGCGGCTTCGCGGCCGAGAGCGCAGGCCTGGGCGAGTGCGAGATCGGGAAGCTGGAGGGCGCGGAAGAATTTTTCCTGCTGAGTGGGAGATGCAAGGGAATCGGTTGTGAGGCCGAAGTTGTGCTTCGCGCCGATGGCGGAGAGAGCGTGGGAGAACTCGGCGGGTGTGAGCGAGTGTTCGGCGGCGATGCGATGGAGCTCGGCGTGGAGCGTGGTTGGGATAGGGTCGGCGAGCAGAATGGACGCGGGCTCGGCGGCGGCGAGCGTAACGTTACCGGGTTGGGGAGTGGCCGCGTCCATATACGTCCAGCGATTCAACGATAC
>Ga0206854_1222_pt1 | contig 12821 bp, 6 predicted proteins | sample Alteio_BWOrgCont_50_FD_152870 | JGI IMG/M metagenome (GOLD analysis project Ga0206854, IMG submission 152870) | Enriched cells from forest soil in Barre Woods Harvard Forest LTER site, Petersham, Massachusetts, United States -... | ecosystem: Environmental > Terrestrial > Soil > Temperate forest > O...
AATGGCGAATGGGCTCCGGACATATCTTATGATAAAGCCACAAAAACCTATTACTTATATTATGCTGCATCGGCATTTGGTAAAAATACATCTGTTATTGGTGTAGCTACCAATACTACGCTACATACCGACGACCCTAAATACAAATGGGTTGACCAGGGCAAGGTTATACAATCAGTTCCCGGTGTTACTAACTGGAACGCTATCGACCCCAATTTAGCGGTTGATAATGATGGTACGCCATACCTTGATTTTGGCTCGTTTTGGGAAGGATTAAAAATTGTAAAATTGACTAAAGACAGGCTGCATGTTGATGGCCCGATAGATAATTTGCCAACCATAGCCAGCCGTTTAAAGGAGGTGCCAGTTGTTGCAGATGGTACTCCTAAGCCAGACAAAGCCGGCCCCGATGCAATTGAAGGCCCGTTCATCTTCAAAAAAGGAAGCTATTTTTACTTATTTGCCTCTATTGATTATTGCTGTAAAGGTGTAAATAGTACCTATAAAATGATAATTGGTCGTTCTAAAAAAATTACAGGGCCTTATTTAGACAGTAAAGGCGTTGACTTAAAATATGGTGGCGGTGATATACTATTACAAGGCGACTCAAACTGGTATGGCGTAGGCCATAACGGTGTAGGCACTTTTGATGGAAACGATTATATTGTATTTCATGGATACGATGCCGACCCCGATGCACGCGGCGCATCAAAAATAATAGTAGAAAAAATAACCTGGAAAAACGGCTGGCCAAGCATACCTATGCCTGTCGGATCTAAAGAATTATACGCACAGAAGTAATACTTATGCGCTTTAAAGATTTAGTGTTATTTTTTGTTGCCTTATTAACCTGCTCACTATCTTTTGGGCAGCGGTTACATGATACTACCTTCCGTTCAAATGGTAATCCCGTTATCACACACGAGTTTACCGGCGACCCGGCAGCTATGGTGTATGACGGCAAGGTATATCTATACACCGGCCATGACGAAGCCCCGAAAGGCAGGAACAGTTATGTAATGAATAACTGGACCTGCTTTTCAACAACCGACATGGTTAACTGGACCGAATATAAAACACCGCTGTCAGTCAAAGATTTTGCATGGGCCAAGGGAGATGCCTGGGCATCGCAGGTAATTCCGCGCAATGGTAAATTTTACTGGTATGTAGCAGTTGAGCATGACGCCACCCACAAGGGTAAAGCAATTGCAGTTGCTGTATCCGATAGTCCTACCGGTCCGTTTAAAGATGCCCGTGGCTCTGCATTGGTTACCAATGATATGACCACCGCCAAAACACATTCATGGGACGATATTGACCCAACAGTTATTATTGACGATGACGGGCAGGCTTACCTGTTTTGGGGCAACGGCATTTGTTATTATGCTAAACTAAAATCAAACATGATAGAGCTAGATGGCTCCATAACACCAATAATTCTGCCTCATTATGAAGAAGCGCCCTGGATTCATAAACGTAAGGGATGGTACTACCTGTCCTACGCATCCGGGTTTCCTGAAAAAATTGCTTATGCCATGAGCCGCAACATTAACGGGCCATGGCAATATAAAGGTATTATCAATGAGCTGGCCGGAAACTCCAACACCAATCACGAGGCAATTATTGATTACAAAGGCAAAACCTATTTTATCTACCACAATGGCGCATTAGTGCCAGATGCCGGGAGTTTTCATCGCTCGGTTTGTATCGACTATTTATATTATAATCCCGACGGTACAATTAAACGTGTCATTATGACATCTGAAGGTGTAAATGCGATAAAAAAATAATTCTTCAATTAACCTATTTACACTTAATAACCAATAAACTGTTAATAAATACGCTATTATATAGCAATGCCCTAAATACATTGGCTAATAATAAATCTTTTTAATATTTTTTTATTGTTCTATTGACAATTAAAAATTAAATATTACATTTGATTCAGTAAACCAATTTAATAAACCATTTAAACCCAACTTCATGAAAAAATTTAGACTCAAACTTAGGTGTGGTCTGTTTTGTGCGTTGCTGTTACTGGTAATAACTCCATGCCTGACATTTGCTCAGAGCGGTGATATTAAAGTAACCGGTAACGTTGCAGATGAAAAAGATGCGCCCCTGCCGGGTGTAACCGTAAAGATCAAAGACGGTACCGGAGGCACCCAAACTTCTATTAACGGTACCTTTACCTTAACGGTAAAAGGAAACGCAACATTGGTTTTTACCATGGTGGGTTACAATACCGTTGAAATGCCTGTTAATAACAAAACGTCGTTAACGGTACACATGATAGAAAATACCACAAATCTTGAAGATGTTGTGGTTGTGGCTTATGGTACCCAGAAAAAAGCAACTATTTCTGGCGCGATAAGTTCTATCACTTCTGCAGATCTGGACAGAACCCCTGCTGTTGCTGCAACAAGCGCGCTTGTTGGTAAAATTGCGGGTGTTACAGCTCGTACCACTGATGCAAGGCCGGGTAATGGTGCAACCATCAACATTCGTAACTTAGGTAACCCGTTATATATTATTGACGGTGTTCCTTACAGTACAAACAATACGGTGGATGCTTTTGGTTTGAACGTAACCCAACAGAGCGGTATCAATGCATTTAACGAATTAGGTTTAGATGATATTGAAAGTGTTACTGTATTAAAGGATGCGTCAACCTCGCTTTATGGTTTGGCAGCTGCAAACGGTGTAATATTGGTAACTACCAAACATGGTAAAAAAGGAGAAGCCCCGCCAAGACTTGGTGTTAGCGGATATTATGGTATACAAAACTATACCCGTTACGGTACACCATCTACTGCAGGGCAATATGTTTTGGCGCAAGATCAATCTACCCAAAACTTAAACTTGCAAAATCTTACTAATCCTGCTAACCCACTGCCTTATTCAAATACTGAATTATCAAATTGGGCCAACCAGGTTGACCAGGCTCACTTAAATAACGATTATTTTAAAGCGGTAAACAATCCTAACGTACCGCAATATAATTTAAGCGCCAACGTATCCGGTGGTTCAAAAAACTCATCATACTATGTATCATTTGGCGATGTAAGCCAGGATGCGGTTATAAAGGATTATAGCTTTACAAGGCAAAACTTCCAGGCAAACATTAGCAGCACGCTTGCTGATGGCCTTACAGTTACTGCAAATGTAAGCGGCCACTTACAGCATACACACAACGTAGGTGTACCCGGACTGGATGACTACTTTAACCCTTTCTTAAGTATATTGAGTATGTTGCCTACTGAAAAAGAGTATGCAAATGATAACCCAATGTATATTAACCAAACACACAACGTTAACGTAAACCCCGCTACTTACAAAGAGTCGGTAACAGGTTTTACTGATGATTTGGATAACGACGTTGCATTAAAATTAAGCGGTGAGTATACATTTAAATTTGGCCTTACTTTAAAAGCATTGTATGATTACGAATTTGGTCATGAATACTTTGACAACTTTGAGTATACCTACAATGCTTACATCTACAACCCTAAATCGGGTAATTATGATAATCGTCCCGATTTGGCCGATGGTGTAACACCCGATCTAACTGCCGGTTTGTATGGTAACCAAAACCCATATCACGAATCGCACAGAAGGGATGCGACACATAAATTCTCGCAAGTAACAGCAAATTACCAACATCAATTTGGCGATCATAACATATCGGCAGTTGTTGCTTACGAACGTAACGATACGCAAACACTATCGTTAGTTAGCCACTCGGTACCTCCAAACAATATCATCGGTATACAATATTTTGCTGATTTGGATACTTTCAATGATACACGTGTAGATGAGCGTACAGAATCTGTAGCCTTTAAACTGGATTATGATTATAAGAAAAAATACATTTTAGAAGGCGTAGCCCGTTATGATGGTACTTATATCTATCAGCCGGGTCACCAATACGGTTTCTTCCCGGGTGTATCAGCTGCATGGCGCATTAACGAAGAGCCTTTCTTTAAAAAGAAATTTGGCGACTGGGTTGATAACTTGAAACTAAGAGCTTCTTACGGCTTGTCAGGTACCATAGTAGGTGTTAACGCATTCGATTATTTGGCAGGTTATAACGTAAACAGCGGTAGCGCAGTTTTCCAGGGTACTTATGTTAGTGGTGTAACCCCAAGAGCATTGCCTACTACCAATTTAACATGGACAACTAACTCTATAGCCAACGTTGGTTTTGATTTTGACATCCTACATCATTTAACAGGTACGTTTGACGTATTTGTACGTAGCCGTTCCGGTTTGCCGGCATCAAGGTATGACGTGCTTATACCAACAGAAGTAGGTTATACATTGCCGAACGCAAATTTGAACGGTGACAAAACTCAAGGCTTTGACGGACAGATTACTTATACCGGTAAAGCAGGCCAGTTAACTTATTCATTAGGTACTAACTTTACTTTAGCCAGAACCGAAAATACTACTATTTACAAACCACGTTATGGTAACTCTTATGATCAATGGAGAAACGGTGTAGCTAATCGCTGGTCTGGTAACCCTACCAGTAATACTCCGGTAGGGCCTACTTTTGGTCACCATATTATAGGTCAATTTACATCACAAGCTCAAATTAATTCATATCCTGTTAATATTGACGGACAAGGTAACCGTACCTTACTACCGGGTGACTTTATTTATGAGGATTACAATCATGATGGCGTTATTAACGCGCTTGACGAAAAACCAATTGGTTATGCGCAAGGAGCGCTGCCTTATTTCAACTATGGTTTAAACGGATTTTTAGGCTATAAAAACTTTACGTTGAATCTTGACTTTTCAGGAGCTACGATGCAAACGTTCTTCCGTGACTTTGAGTTGAAATATCCATTCCAGAATGGTGGTAACTCTGCACAATTCCTGTTAACCGATGTTTGGCACAAGGCCGATGTGACTGATAATAACAGTGCATGGGTACCGGGAACTTATCCTTCAATACGTGTTAATAGTAATGGCTTATCTATATTTACTGTACCTGCAGGTGGTGCAGCTGCTGCCAATAACGATTTCTGGTTAACAAACGTACACTATATACGTTTAAGAGACGCTATTCTTGGCTATAGCATTCCGCCTGCAATAACAAAGAAATTTGGTATAAATGGTTTAAGAGTGTATGTAGAAGGTGCTAACTTGTTCTCGTTTGATAACGTTAGCAAATTTCAAATTGATCCGGAAATATCTTCTACCAACGGTTTAGTTTATCCACAACAAAGGATATATACAGTTGGATTTAATTTGTCACTTTAAGACTTTAAAGATTAATAGAATATGAAAAATTTAAAGAAATATTTAATTGTAGGCATCCTGGTAATAATTGGGTCACTTGCGTCATGTAAAAAGGGATTTTTAAATACGCTGCCAACCAATATTGTTACCGACCAGCAGATCTGGACGGATCCTCACCTGGTAACAGGTTTAATGGCAAGTTTCTATGACCGCTTGCCTTCAGAATACAGCATCTCAGTAAACTACATAGATATGTGTGATTATGATGAGGCTATGTACTCAGGTCAAAACAACGCGGCTAACGAGGCGCATAATAACATTACCTCTTACGCCAACAACCGTAATGACTTGTACGATAATAATGACTGGAGAATTATACGTGACCTTAATGAAGCTATTTTAAATGCCGATAAATATGGCGCAGCTACATTGGATGTGCCAACAAGAACACAGTTAAAATCGGAGTTTAGGTGGTTACGTGCTTTTATGTACTTTCAATTAGTTATACGCCACGGCGGTGTGCCAATTGTAACACAGCCATTAGATTATGACTATAGCGGTAATGCTGCTCCATTGCGCCAGGCTCGTAATAAAGAAAGCGAAGTATATGACTTTATTGCAAGCGAAATGGATGCCATAGCGCCAACAATTGGTAATAGTGTAGTAGCAAAAGGCTTTGCAGATTATTCAAGAGCTAACATGTACACTTGTATGGCGTTAAAAAGCCGTGCCATGTTATATGCCGCCTCTATTGCAAAATACAATGCGTTACTTACACCTACCATTGTAACCGCTGGTGGCGAAGTAGGTATACCTGCATCGGCAGCTAATGCTTATTATCAAAAAGCTATTGATGCTGCTAATGTTGTAATTAACAGTGGTATATATAAACTGTATAATAGCAACCCTAACCTGGGCGAAAATTTTTATGAAACTATAAGGCAAAAAACCGGTAACCCGGAAGTTATATTGGTAAGAGACTTTTTAGTGGCAAAAGCTAAAAAACACCTTTTTACTTATGACAACATTGCCCGTTCGGTACGTGAAGATAACTTAAGTTCATCACAAGCATCGCCGGTATTAAGCCAGGTAGAATCTTATGATAACCTTGACAATACAGTAGGTACTATAAAAACCAATGACCCTGTAACAGGCGATTTTATTTATTACACTAATTTAACCGATCCATTTCAAAATAAGGATGCGCGTTTATATGGAACAATTGTAACTCCGGGTGCACCATTTAAAGGATCTGCAATTACAGAACAGGCCGGTGTAATGGTATGGAATGCATCTACCAGCACCTACACAACTTCAGAAGGTACTGTTTTAGGATCAAGCTATACCGATGGTGGTTTATGGGTTGCAGCCTCTGGCCCTAACCGTACACTAAACGAAGTATCAAATACCGGTTTCTATTTAAGAAAAATGGTTGACCAAAATGCATTGTCAAGTACACGTGGTGTACAGAGTGATGTATGGTGGGTATGGTTTAGGGAAGCAGAAATGTATCTAAACGCGGCAGAAGCTTCATATGAATTAGGTAATATTGGTAATGCAGTAACTTATGCTAATGTTGTTAGAGCAAGAGCCGGTTTTACAGGTGCTAATTTATTTACCGCAACCACAGGCCAGCCTAATTCAATTAGCCGCGATAGGATAAGAAATGAATTCAGGTGCGAGTTTGCTTTTGAAGATCATCGTATATGGGATTTAAAACGTTGGAGAATTGCCGACCAGTTATTTACAGGTGGTACGCTAACAAGCCCTACTACAAACCCTGATGCGATTGGGTATGCATTATATCCTTACCGTATAATTCGCCCAGGCGACCCGACACGCGATGGTAAATATGTATTTGTTAAGTTGATAGCCCCACGCTTTAAAGCAGCAAGGTTCTTCCAGCCATTTAACTATTACACTAAAATTAGCCAAACGGCTATAAACAATAATCCGTTACTTGTTCAAAATCCATTCTTTTAACATCAAAAATTATGAAACTAAAAGCATATATTATTCAGACAATGTGTATAGCAGTAGCAATACTGGCTATATCCGGTTGTGCTAAGGATAACTACACTGCTCCCCAGTCAATCTTGTCGGGGCATGTGGTTTACAATGGTACGGCCGTAGGTGTGCGCTCCAACGGTAATACCTCCGGCGGCGCTCAGCTTGAGATCTGGCAGCACGGCTACCAACTCTTTACGAAAATACCGGTATATATTGCCCAGGATGGTTCGTACTCGGCCTTATTATTTGATGGCGATTATTTGATCGACAGGCTTGCCGGCGCTCCGTGGGTACCACAACCAACAGATTCGGTTTTGGTGCACGTTAGAGGTAATACCACCCAGGATATTACCGTAACCCCTTACTTTTTTGTAAGCGCTGTAACTTATACGCATACAGCAAATACGGTAACCGCTACAATTACTATTGTAAAGCCAACCGGCTCAACAGGTACATTATCAGCAGTGAGATTGTATGTGGGAAGAACCATAATAACGGATCAAACCTCTAGTGATGCTGTAATAAGTATTCCTGCTGCATCAATTGTTGTGGGAACTCCGTTTACTGCAACCGTTACTATTCCGGCCACTTTATTACCCGGAGGGCTTTATGCATCTCAGGCAGCTGGTGGAATTTATGCAAGGGTAGGCGTATTAAGTACCCAGGCAAGCGAATTGCAGTACTCAACAGCAACATTTATCCCACTTCCATAATTAATTTAAAGAGGCTGTCTTCAACAGGATGGCAGCCTCTTTTATTATGAAAGTGATAATGAAATTATAACATCCAAACAATTGATTAATTAAATTTATAGGGCAGCAGTTTTGTTGTCCTATTTTTTTATAAATAAACTTTTATCGGCATATACTTAGGTGATAACGATCAGCTAAAAAATAATATCGAAAATGAAACGTGTAAGTTTTATAATTCTGTTTTTAACCGGGGTAGTTGGCTTTTCGAATGCGCAAAAAAACAATCCTGATTTAGTTAATGCTGCAAAAGTAAGCGCCGAAAAATTTGGGAACGATAAAGATTGGTACCTGCAAAATATCCCGTTTTTTGAATGTTCAGACAAAAAGATAGAAGGTGTTTATTATTATCGCTGGAAATTATACAAAGGCCATTTAAAAAACCTGGGTGCCAATGGCTACATTGTAACCGAATTTTTAAACACCATGAGCTGGGACCTGAAACCCAACAATTCGCTTAACGATGCTACGGGCTTCCATATGTATGAGGGGCGCTGGTTAAAAGATCAACGGTATATACGTGATTATATAAACTTTATGTATCAAAAAGGCGGTAACGACCGCCACTTTAGCGAAGCTATTGCCGATGCTTCGTACGCGTTTTATTTGGTAAACCCGGATAAGGAATTTATCACATCGCAATTAACCTCAATGGTTAACATTTACAATAAGTGGAACGACCATTTAGATACGGCTAAGCACCTGTATTACATCGAACCTTTACTGGATGCAACGGAGTATACCATTTCATCAATAGATGCCAGCAATGGTAAGGATGGTTTCAGGGGTGGTAATTCTTTCAGGCCATCAATTAACGCGTTTATGTATGCAAACGCGCTGGCTATTCAAAACATAGCTTCGTTAAAAGGTGATAATGCTACGGCAAGCCTGTTTGCTAAAAATGCTGCCAACATTAAAAGCGAGGTGCAAAAAAATTTATGGAATGCCGACTTTAAACATTTTATAGACCGTTATAAAGTAACCAACCAATATGTAAAATACTGGGACTTTATTCGCGGGCGCGAACTGGTAGGCTATGTGCCGTGGACATATAATTTACCTGATGATAATAAAACTTACAGCGCCGCATGGCAACACATCTTATCAGCCAATGAATTGAAAGGGCCATTTGGCTTGCGTACCAATGAGCCAAGTTACCAGTACTATATGAAACAATACCGCTACGACAAGCCAACCGGGTTGCGCGAATGCCAGTGGAACGGCCCAAGCTGGCCTTTCCAAACATCGCAGGTATTGCTGGGGATGGCTAATTTGCTGAATAACTACAAAGAGCATGGTATCACTAATGAAGATTACTATAATACGCTGGAACAATATACCCAGCAACATTATACTGCCGACGGCAGCTTTAATATTTATGAAGATTATGACCCCGATAAAGGTGGGCCTATTGTTAACCTGCCTCAACGAAGCGAACATTATAACCACTCGGAATATAACGATTTGATAATTACGGGTCTATGTGGACTTCGCCCGGCTGATGCTGACAATGTGGTAATAAACCCATTAATTGACGCGGATAAAATTAAATACCTATGCCTACAAAACGTAAGCTATCGTGGCCATAACCTGAGCATTGTTTACGACGAAACCGGGCAAAAATATCATTTAGGTAAAGGCCTGTCTGTTTATGTGGATGGCAACGCCGTATTGAAAAACGCACCATTAAAAAAGCAGTCCATAAAATTGCCCGCGGCTATAATAAAACAAGTATCAGCACCTATAAACCTGGCTGCAAACTCATCGGGCAGGGGCTTCCCTAAATCATCAGCATCGTACACCGATTCAACCGTAAAGGTTACTATGGCTAATGATGGCCGCGTTTGGTATTTTAACGATGTGGTAAACCATTGGTCGCCAAAAGGCTCGGGCAATACTTCTGATTGGTACCAAATAGAATTTGACAAACCAACCAGCATACAAAAAGTGGCTTTATATCTTTATGGAGATGATAAAACCTTTGTAGCGCCTAAAGACTATCGAGTAGAATATTTAGACGGAACAGACTGGAAGCAGGCTGCTACAAACTCGGCCAAACCAATAGCCAATACCAAAAACGAATTGAACTTTAAGCCAATAACCACAACAAAAGTGCGGGTGGTGTTCGACCAGGCCGATAAAACGCATTATACCGCATTGGCCGAGATGGAAGTTTTTTAAAACGTCAAATTATGAAGCGCGCCGGATCTTTAATTTTTGCATTATTAATTACTATTGGCTTTGCTAAAGCGCAACTTAACAATGGTTTTATAAATGAAGCTAAAGTAAGCACCGCGCAATTTGGAAACGATAAGCAGTGGTATTTAAAAAATATCCCCTTTTTTGAATGCTCGGATAAGCAGATAGAGAACGTTTATTATTACAGGTGGAAACTTTATAAATCGCACCTAAAAAACCTGGGGGCTAACGGCTACATTGTTACGGAGTTTTTAAATACCCAGAGTTGGGACCTGAAACCTTTTAACTCGCTTAATGATGCTACGGGTTTTCATCTTTACGAAGGCCGATGGTTAAAAGATGCCCGTTACGAAACCGACCACATTAACTTTATGTATCAAAAAGGCGGTAACGACCGCCACTTTAGCGAAGCTATGGCCGACGCGGCTTATGCCTACTATATGGTTAATCCTGACAAGCAATTTATCACATCGCAACTGGCATCAATGGTTAACATCTACAATAAATGGGATGACCATTTTGATAAGGATAAAAAACTGTACTATATAGAACCGCTGCTGGATGCAACGGAGTTCACCATATCATCAATAGACGCCACTAATGGGCGCAATGGCTTTACGGGTCGCCACTCTTTCAGGCCGTCTATCAACAGTTATATGTATGCTAATGCGCTGGCTATTCAGCATATCGCTTTGCTAAAAAATGATACGGTTACCGCAAATACGTTTGCGAAAAAAGCTGCCGACATTAAAACCGAGTTGCAAAAAAGCTTATGGAATGATCAATTTCAGCATTTTATTGACCGGTTTAAAGTGAACAACCAATATGTAAAATACTGGGATTTTATTCGAGGCCGAGAACTGGTGGGTTATGTGCCATGGGCATTTAATTTGCCCGACGATAATAAAACCTACGCTGCGGCGTGGAAACATATTTTAGCTGCCGATGAATTAAAAGGCCCTTATGGCTTGCGTACAGTTGAGCCATCATACCAATATTATATGAAGCAATACCGCTATTACCCAAAAGGCGAACGCGCCTGCCAATGGAACGGGCCAAGCTGGCCTTTTCAAACCACGCAGGTATTGCTGGGTATGGCTAATTTGCTGAATAACTACAAAGAGCATAGCATTACCACCAGGGACTATTATGAAGTGCTGAAACAATACACCCTACAGCATTATACAAAAGACGGCGGCTTAGACCTTTACGAAGATTATGATCCCGATAAACCAGAAGCTATTGTTGCCGTTAATCAACGCAGTGAACATTATAACCACTCTGAATATAATGATTTGATCATTACCGGTCTATGTGGATTGCGCCCTGCTGTTGGGAATAATGTGGTAATTAATCCGCTGGTTGGTAAGGATAATATTAAATATTTCTGCCTGGAAAATGTGGCTTACCATGGGCATAATTTGAGTGTTGTTTACGATGAAACCGGGCTTAAATACCATTCAGGCAAAGGCCTGTCGGTTTATGTTGACGGGAAAGTTGCGGTTAAAAACTCGCCGTTAAAAAAACAAACAGTGAAGTTGCCAGCCGCTATAATTGTACACCCAACCGGGCAAATTAATTTAGCGGTAAATTCTGCCGGAACTGGTTTCCCCCAATCTTCGGCATCATATACCGATACTGTTGGTAAAGTTACTATGGCGAACGACGGCCGTATTTGGTATTGGGACAATGTAATTAATTACTGGTCGCCAAAAGGTTCGGGCAATACTTCCGATTGGTACCAGGTTGAGTTTGCTCAACCTACCAGTTTAAAACAAGTGGCCTTGTATTTTTATGCCGATGATAAAACCTTCGCCGTGCCAAAAGCTTACAAAGTAGAATATTTAGACGGAACCGACTGGAAGCAAGCAGCTACGAACACCACCAAACCAATTGCCAATACCAAAAACGAATTGAGCTTTAAGTCGGTAACAACAACAAAGGTAAGGGTAACGTTCGACCAAGCCGATAAGATGCATTATACCGCATTGGCCGAGATGGAAGTTTTTTAACTGTTTTCGGTACAATTATTTAACTTTTATCGTTATCCTGTACAAAATGTGGCTACATTTAAAGTAGCATTTTACAATTAAGCTTATGAAATATCTTATCCGTGTAAACAAGTTGCTTGTATTAGGCATTTTGATTTTTTATGCGGGATCAAACGCTTACTCTCAGTCGGGAGGAACCTCGCTTAAATTCGATTTTGGCGATGGCGATAAAATAAGTGATGGTTTTATAAAAGTAAATCCTAAAACAATATTTGACGATAAAGCAGGGTACGGGTTTGATTTTGGATCTAATGTATCAGCAGTAATTAACAGCAATAAAGACGTAATTGGCGACTACATCACTGCCGATAAGCCATTTTATTTTTCGGTAAAAGAACCTGAAGGAAACTATAAAGTGACGGTAACTTTAGGCGATAGCAAGGGCGGTAGTATGACTACTATCCGCGCCGAATCGCGCAGGTTAATGGCGGAGAAGGTGAAAACCGAAAATGGCGAAATAAAAAAAATAAGTTTTATAGTAAATATCCGTAACCCAAAGATAAGTACCGGAGGCGAGGTTGCAAGGAAGCCACGCGAATTTGGCAAGTACGATTGGGATAAT
>Ga0206854_1225_pt1 | contig 12721 bp, 12 predicted proteins | sample Alteio_BWOrgCont_50_FD_152870 | JGI IMG/M metagenome (GOLD analysis project Ga0206854, IMG submission 152870) | Enriched cells from forest soil in Barre Woods Harvard Forest LTER site, Petersham, Massachusetts, United States -... | ecosystem: Environmental > Terrestrial > Soil > Temperate forest >...
CCCCTGTGGATAGGTTACTTTTCCGTAATCTGATTGTTGCAGATTGAAGAATTCGCTTTCATAGACATCCCCATCCATGTAGGGGACCGTGACGTGTTGCAATATTTCTGCATAAAAGAAAGGAAGTCTCGCCTGGCTCGGCTCCACAAGCCTGCATAGCCAGATGATGTGAGGGGGTGTCTGGGGAATCCTTACAAGTAACGCTGCGAGAAAATAAGACTGTGAAATACTTGAGACGCATGAGGGTATATCCGCTGGATTGCTTTGAGAAGGCGGATATGAGAGTTGAGATTCTGTGTTCTTTGTAGGTAAGATGCTCATAAATTAAATTCCGTTTTTATCTATTAAATTATAATATAATTGATGTGTTAGTGTCAGTTTTTTCATCATCACTTAAGCCCGGCTCAATGGTTCTAAACGACACTCCATGTCGCCAACGCTCTTCTTGATCCATTTCATTCGTGTGATAGGTTCTAATTCCATTTTGGAATTCACCGTCGAAAAATTCTCCTTCGCAAATGTCCCCATTGATACCAATGTGAATGCCTTTTTTGAATTCGCCATTAAGGAATTCTCCTTCGAGAGTCTCTCCATTCTGAAAGGTATATTTCCCCCTGCCGGAGAATTGACCATCTAAGAAATTGCCTTTGTAGACATCTTTGGTCCTAGTAGTGAGTTTTCCCCTTCCAGATCGCTTACCATTGAGATAATGGCCTTTGTAGATACTTCTATCTTGATAAATGTATTTTCCGTGACCTGATGTGAGGCCATTTAAGAAATGACCCTTAAAGACGTCTCCATTCCGAGAAACATAAGATCCTTTTCCTGAGCGCTTACCATTTAAGAAATTGCCCCTGTAGACCTCTCCATCTGCATAGGTGGCTTTTCCTCTTCCAGATCGTTGATTATTCAGATAATTTCCCTCATAGGTATCCCCGTCTACATGGATGTATTTGCCTTTTCCTGATCGGAGACCCTTTAGGTAATGGCCTTCATAGGTATCCCCATTTTTATAGGTGAATTTTCCGAAGCCCGATCGCTGATCATTTAAATAATTTCCCTCATAGACATCCCCATTTTCATAGGTGTATTTCCCGTAACCCGATAAGCGATTATTTAAGAAGTCTCCCTCGTAAATCCGTCCCTTCTTGCTGGTGAACTTTCCGAAACCCGAGATTTGATCATTCAAGAAAGACCCCTCGTAAACATCTTCGTTTGTAAAGGTGTATTTTCCCAACCCAGAGCGTTGATCCTTTACGAAATTCCCCTCATAGACATTTCCGTTCGCAAAGGTACATTTTCCCCAGCCGGATCTTTCTCCATTTAAGAAATTGCCTTCGTAAATGTCGTTGTTTGCAAAAGTGTATTTTCCGAAACCCGATCGGACACCATTGAAGAAACCGCCCTCATAGACATTCCCATCGGTATAGGCGACTTCCCCCTCTTGCCATGTTCCTGTAGATAGAGCTCCGCTCCAGAGAGAGAACATCGTTGGATTAACGATGTTGGCTTCTGATAATACTGCGCTATGGAACGGCGGGGCGATCAGAGAAAGGGGTGTGATAAAATGGATAAAATAAGGCTGCGAAACTCTTAAAACGCGAAAGAGCGCTCCTTCTGGATTACTTTGAGGAGATGCGCATAAAAAGCGAGGAGTTTCATGTTTTGTAGTTTCAATGCTCATAAATTAATATATTTGTATTTTGTTTTTATAATAATTATATCACAATTAATGTTTAATTTTAAGTTTTATTAAGTTCCTTAAAATCAGGCGTTTGTAAAAATTGACAGGACCTTAGAAGGTGTGGTATATCTTTGATTCTCTATAGTTTATGTAAATAAAATTTTTAATCGCCTAAAGGAGCCCGTGCAGGATCAACGAATTGAATTATTTTGGGAAAATGGGTTCATTAAAAGGATCATTCATTTGAAGGAAGGACTGCGCTCAGGAGTGGAGCAGTTTTGGAATGAGCAGGGCGTTTTGGTGGATGAAGGATTCTACACTCAAGGCAAGCCTACGGGCTCACATCGGAGGTGGAATGAGAAAGGGCGTTTGATTGAAGAAATCCGTTATTTGGACGCCAAGCGTTTCGAGTTTCGATATTGGGATGAAGAGGGGACGTTGCGGATGGAAACTCTTTGGCCTACAGATATTTTATGCAGGGAGAAATATTGGAATGTATCGAGTACTTCTGTGGTAGAAAAAGAAGGTGTTTGGGATGGAAAGGAGATCCTTTGGGAGAGGGCTCTTTCAAAATGCATTCCGGCTACCTGTGATATACCTGCTCCAACCCAAACACATGCTTGGCAAGAGCGTTTCCCTAAAATTTCTCTCCTTTCGTTTTCTTGGACTCCCACTCTCGCGCTACCAGAATTCTTAACACCCTTTGATCCAGGAAAGGCAGAGGCGCTGTACATTTACGGACTTGGGAGCGGCGCTCCCTTTGGACAACTGAAAACTTGGTTGCAAGAAAACCCTTCCCGCAAGCTCATTTTCTTAGAAGATGAACCGGGGTATATCGCTCATTTTATTCAAACTTCCCCGTGGGTAGAGATGCTCGCAAATCCCCAAGTGTTTCTCGAACACATCGATGAAGAACATACGATCCATGCTATCGCAGACCTCTATCCAATAGAACATGTGGAAATGGTCGCGTTGCCTTCGCGTAAAGGCGATCTCTTTGATACCTACAAGCTGCAACTCTTGCGCCAAAATACCCTCACATTTGCCCTCTATCAAGATAGGCTCCATGGATATCATCCCTTTGCCCATTTCGTGCGCAACATTCTGCGCCTGCCTACATCGTTCTATGCGAATGCACTAAAAAACGCCTTCAAGGACAAACCCGCCATCATTTGCGGTGCAGGACCTTCGCTTCAACAGGCGATTCCTTGGCTCAAAGAGATCTCTTCTCGCGCCCTCATCATTGCAGGAGGATCGACTCTTGCGGCCCTCAGCTCGCAAGGCGTTCCGATCCATTTTGGGATGGCTATCGACCCGAATCTCGAAGAATATCGTCGTTTTAAAAACAGCTTCGCCTTTGACACTCCCTTACTTTTTTCCACAAGAGTGCATCCTGGCATTTTCCAAACATGTTCAGGCCCCTTTGGTTACATGCGTACCGGCATCGGAGGCGTTTTGGAAGTATGGATGGAAGAAAATTTAAGCCTCGTGGATCCGCTGATCGGCGCCGAACTTTCTTCAGAAGCGCTCTCCGTCACGACGATCTGTGTAGCTTTTGCAGCCTTTTTGGGCTGCAAGACAATTGCCTTAAGCGGCGTAGATCTTGCCTACACAAATCGAAAACGTTATGCACAGGGAGTGGGGGAAGATGGAGAAGTCGTGTTTGATGACGACGTGTCCTCTCCCGATCGGATCGTAGAGCGATTCGATCACGAAGGCAATCCCATTCACACCGCGATCCGATGGGTCATGGAAGGTGCAAGTCTTGCCCACTTTGCAGAGCAACATTCCGAAATTGCATTTTGCAACACGACAAAGCAGGGACTCCCGATTGAGGGAATTCCTTTCGTAGAAAGAGACAAAGTCACCCAAAAATATTTACAGACCACCTGGGATGTCGCATCCGAGGTGCAAAAAGCGATTGCTGAGGCAAAGCTCCCCGAAACGAGTGCAGCGATTGTGAGGGAGCGCCTAGAAGAACTCTTCCAGAGTCTTGCGCGCGTGATCCAATGTTTAGAAGTTTTAGCAGGTGAAAAAGGAGGCTCTGTCGTTTTAGCGGAAGTAGAACTTGAAGAAGAGCTCGCCCACGATCTTCTGTTCTACGACATTGGGTATGTTCTTAAAGAAAGCTCGCCTCAAGAGCGATGGGCGCGGTGGCTCAAACTCGCACGTCAGTACCAGAAACAAATTGTGTAGATGTAGAATGGGGCTTTGCCCCATACCCCACCAAAGGACTATCGTCCTCTGGACACCTAAATTCATTAGGATTCCAAAGGACGATAGTCCTTTGGTGGGGTATGGGGCAAAGCCCCATCTCATCTCTCTACCGGTTTTGTGAGATTGTCATGACGCCATCTATGAACAATTGGATGCCGATTAAACATAGGATCATTCCTCCCAGTCTTTCTAGAGCGACGAGTCCCTTGGCGCCAAGGATTTTCTTGATGAGAGAGCCTGCTAGAATGATGAGGAGGGAGGGGACCCAGGCGGCGATGGCGGCGGCGGCGACGAGGAATGGTTTTCCTGTGTCGTGGGAGTACATCATGACGGTGGTCATGATGCCGGGGCCGGAGATGAGGGGGATTGCTAGGGGGACTACCATTGGTTCTTGCGCGAGTTGTGAATTGTGTTCTGATTCTTTTGGGAAAATCATTCCGAGGGAGATGAGAAATAAGATGAGGCCTCCTGCAATCGAGATGACTTCTCTTGTGATTCCGATAGCGGAGAGGATTTCATCTCCACAGAAAATAAAGAGGAGAAGAATGCAAAGGGCGATGAGGAATTCTCGAATAATGATTTGATACTGTTTTTTTTGGGAGAATTTTGCGAGTAAGGCGAGGAACAGAGGGATCTGTCCTGTCGCATTGAAGATGAAAAACAGGGATGAGAACATGGCAAAAAAATTAAGGTGCGGATGTTGCATAGAGTCCTCCTCTAGGATTGAGTATATACAATAGTGTATGGCATAATCGTATACCATACTCTATGAAAAAATTTAAAGTAATGACATTTGGCTGTAGGACGAATCAGTATGAGTCGGAAGCCTACGCGAACCAACTGCGCAAGATGGGCTATGGCCTAGCGCAAGATGGGGAAGAGGCCGACCTTTGCATTGTCAATACGTGCACTGTGACAGAAACCGCTGAAAACACGTCGCGCCGTGAAATTCGTTCCCTTTTGAAAGACCACCCGGCAGCAAAAATTGTGGTGACAGGTTGCATGGCAGAGCGGGCGCCTCATTTAGTTTCTTCATTGCATCCGAAAATTCAAATCGTTCCCAATAAAGAAAAAGAAGATCTGATCGCGCAGGTGTTTCCGGACGAGCCCGATTTGCCCGAGTTTCGGTTGGAGACATTTGAGGGGCATACCAGGGCTTTTGTGAAAGTGCAAGATGGCTGCAATTCGTATTGCACCTACTGCATTATCCCTTATGTGCGAGGAAGGTCTCGCTCGCGTCAGATTGGAGATGTGGTGTCTGAGGTGCAGACTCTGGTGGCGCAAGGATACAAAGAAGTGGTCATCACGGGGATTAACGTGGGCGATTTTGATGGAGGGGGCAAACTGGCAGATTTGGTGCGCGCAGTGGACGCCGTGCCGGGACTCGAGCGTTTGCGCATTTCGTCGATTGATCCAGATGAAGTGGATGAAGATTTAGCGGATGCCGTGTTGCATGGCAAAACGACGTGTCCCAGTATGCATATTGTGTTGCAATCGGGATCGAATGTGATTTTAAAACGGATGAATCGGAAATATACGCGCCAGATTTTTTTGGAGACGGTAGAAAAAATGGTGCAGAAAAATCCTGACTTTACGGTGACAACGGATGTGATTGTCGGTTTTCCTGGAGAAACGGAGGCCGATTTTGAGGATACAAAAGAGATTGTGAAAAAGGTCCGCTTTGCCAAAGTGCATATGTTTCCTTATAGTCCGAGGGAAAAGACACGAGCTGCATTGTATCCCAATCAGATTCCTCAGGCTGTGATGAAAGAAAGAAAGCAAATTTTGTTAAGGTTGGCAGAGCAAGTGGCATTTGATTTGCGGGGGCGTTTTTTAGGAAGAGAGCTTCCGGTTCTTTTGGAAGGGGAGACGCAAGGAGAGTTGATTTCAGGGCACACGCCGAATTTTTTACGCGTTTGGGTCCCCAAAGAGGGGCGCAAATCCAACGAGATTGTGAATGTATTTCTTATCGAAAATAGACCCGATGGGTTTTTAGGAAGGTGCGTATGATTTCAATTGCAACCAAGATGCGCCCCTTTTCGCACGCGCCAGGGACGCAATGCGTTCTACCAGGCACAGATCTTATTTTGGAGGCCTCTCCACATCGCTTAAGAGTGGGCACATGGGAGACTTTCCTCGACGGAGAGCTCTTTCAGCGCCCCTTCACGGTGCAGCAAGATTTAGAAAAGCAGTGCGTGAGAATCTTTGGGGCTAAATTTTGTGTGCAGTTGATCGCGGCGCCGCAAGGTTTTATCTTGAAAGATCAAAGAACCAAAGAAGAGACATTTGTTCCCTTAGCAAAACGTTTTGAGAAGAAAGATGTTTTGGAGAGATTGTCGCTTGGCTCGCATAAGTTGCAAGACTGGGATTTGGTGCTGCGCAGGTTCGATTTGAAAGAAATTTTGCCTGCGCTCTATCGTTTAAGCCAAACGATTGCGGATACGGAGGAGCGCTCTGTTGCTACACTGATGACAGAAAAAGAGCTCATGCATTGGATTTCAACGACGTTTCATCAGATGCTTGTGCCAAAAGTCGCGGGGAATGTTTGGGAAGAGGCTGTTTCTAATATTCGGGCGCTATTCATTCGAGAAGAGGAAAGGAAACTGACGTTATTACCTGCAAAATTTTTTCCTGAGGGAAGGTTTTTACATGTGAAGACGGAGTTTGGACGGATCGATTTTGAGTGGACGCAATGGAAGCTTCGGAGAGCAGTCTTGCATGTAGAGAAAGATAGCGAGATGACGATTTGTGGATTTCGCTCCTGCAGAGTCAGACATGCTCTGCATGGAAGGGGCAAGGTGCATCTATTTTCGGAGCCGCTGCGAGTGCGCGCTGGAGAGAAGCTCTTTTTAGACCGATTTTTTCAATGAAGATTTTAATTGTCAGAACTTCTTCCTTGGGCGATTTGATCCAGTCGCTGCCAGTTCTTAGTGATTTACATGCTCGTTTTCCTCACGTGTCTGTCGATTGGGTGGTAGAGGATTCTTTTGCGCCCATGATGCAGGCGCATCCTCTCGTGCGCAAGGTGATTGCTATCCCTATGCGTGATTTGAAAAAAAAGCCCTTTTCGATGACGTTATGGAAAAAATTTTGGCAAAGCATCCAAGAGCTGCGCAAAGAGCGCTACGATTGTGTGTTTGATCTGCAAGGCAATTGCAAGTCGGGGCTGTGGACTTATTTGAGTAAAAGCTCTGCCAAGGTGGGATTTGCCTTGCGCGTTTGTAGAGAGTGGCCGAACGCCCTGACTACGAATATTCGGTTTTTTGTTCCCAAAGAGATGAATATACAGATGCAGTATCTTTCGATCCTGCATCAATATTTTGGTGGGCCTGTAGATATGCCTCTGGGAGGTCTTCCTTTTCGCATTGAGAAGACAGAACAAGATTGGGTGGATGCGATCGTTTCACAGCAAAAAGGTGATTTGCGCGTGATGGTGTGCCCTGGCGCGCAGTGGAAAAATAAGCAACTTTGCCCTAAGACGTGGGGCGCTTTGCTAAATAGATGCGCTGAAAGATATTCTGTTTCATTTTTATTGATTTGGGGGTCTTTGGAAGAAAGAGAGGCGTGTGAACAAATTCATGCCTTGTGTCCTCAAAGCTCTGTCTTAGACCGCAGGCTCTCGATTCCCGTCTGGCAATGTCTCATGCATGCAATGGATCTTGTGATGGCAGTGGATTCAAGCGCCCTGCATCTCTGTGGCACCACAAAAACCCCGAGTTTCAGCGTCTTTGGGCCCACGGCAGCAGATGTCTTTAAGCCGCCAGGAAAGAGGCACGTGGCAGTTCAGGGCCCCTGTCCATATGGCAGGGAGTTCCCGAAGCAGTGTCCTTTATTGAGGAGCTGCCCCACAGGAGCCTGTATGAAGGAGCTCTCTGTGGATATGCTATTTCAGGGGTATTCTACAAGCTTTCCTGCAAGAGTGTTTAAGACGCTTTGAAGAGTCTTTCTGATATTCTCTCTGCGTCCTCCGTCTGATTGAACTTCTGGGCCTCTGTGCTTTTCTCCAACTACTACAATCATCTTTTGTGTTGTGGGATCAGTAACGGTTATAACGTCTTCAGTTAATACAGATACTATCTGGGATTCCCTTAAGAAAGACGCGCAGTCTTTTAGAGCAGCTTTCCTGACATCTTGCTCAGTCACTAGCCTCCTTGTATGTGGGAACATCGTTGCAGTCTCGAATAACACGTCTTGTATTGATTTTTCAAGCGGTGCAGTTGAAATCTCAGAGGTGTTCTCTTCTTGCTTGATTGCGTCGATCGCTTGGTTTCGATACTGAATCTGCTAGGTATCTTCCGAATCCCCGAACTGTGCTTAACATGATATTTTTCTTCTTTTATTGCTGTTTAGTAAGTATTATAAACAATTCTTAATACCAATGTAAATAAAAATTACTACTTTTTGCACCACCGGCACGTTTTATAAGTTATTGGTTGTTAGGTTGTTGCAGTTCTTTGCGAGTGTCTGTATATTTCTTAAGTATTTGGTAATAAGTGTGTTGTGAAATCTTCGGCAAAAAACTAAACTTTTTAATTGTTATTTTAAATTAATTAAGATATAATTAATATTAATTATTAAAACAATTACGAGGATAACATGTCATCACAAAGCTCAGTAAATTCAACAACCGCTCCCAGAACATTTTCTCAGTTCCTGCGTCAAGACATTCGTGAGAACAAAGCTCTAAGCATTACGATGGTGGCGTTAGCTGCGATTTTAGTTGGGCTTGGGGTGACAGGGATTGTGGATCCTTTTGTGGATCCTTCTTGGAGAGATTTTGGAGAAGCTGTGGGAATCCCTTTTGTGGTTTTTGGTGCCTTTTTCATTGCAGCCCCAACACTGTGTGTTCATGTGAGGTATCGAGAAGAACTAGAGGCGAAGCGTCTAAAGGCAGAGCGTATTGAGAGTGCTGGGGATCTCCCTTCAGAAATTCCTGCAGACCAGCCGAACCAGATGCTTAATAAATGTCCTTCAGGTGCAGTTCCAACACCGCATATTGAAGAGGAGTCTCGAGAAAAACAAAAGGCAGATCGTATTAAGAAAGTTGTGGGTTTCTTCCCAATAATTTGTCCAGACGAGCTGAGCCGGTTGCTTAATGAATGTCCTCCAGATGTTTTCAATTGGATATTGGGGGATGGGGAAAGAAGAAGCAGCGCTCGTAACCCTTACCCCGTCCTGAAGATATTTCTGCAAGAAAAGACTCGTTCGCGGTTCCCTCAAAGTGTTAGCGGAATGGTGGACTGTCATAAGACTGTGTTGAATGGAGAATATAGGATAAAATGGGTTACTCCTCAACAGCCTGAAAGTTAAGTCGCACCTCTCATCATTAGACTCTCTCTCGGTGTTAAATTTTTTTGTCCAGTACAGAAACTATGAAGCAAATAATAAAAAATAAAGGAATGGTTTAACTAATGATTAAAATTCAACCTGAAATAGATTCTCCTGTAAGTCAGCTATCTTCTTCTGACGTATCCGACTTTCCGCTGTCTAAAGAACAGGAAGTGACTCGATTGGCAAAAATTCTCAAAGGGCTTCCTCTAAAAAATGAGCCAGAATACAAAAAGACAATTACTCTTTGCACCAAGCAGTTAGAGGTCCTCAAAGGGCTCTCAGAAAGTGGTCAAGAGTGGTCTTCGGAAAATACGGCTGAACTGGGGCGATTAACACAAAAAATTCATGCGGTGCAAGAAACGATGATGGTGATAACCCGTAAATCGTTGGAGCCATCTGTAACCATTCAATTTTCTTCCTTCCGTAATTCTCACCATCGATTGTGATGCGACTTATGGTCTAACTTCTCTACAAGAACTTGGTGAGCTACTTGCTGCTGAGATTTCAAAGGCGCAGCTCCCACCTTCTGGTGCGTCTCTTGTGTAGAAGAGATTAGGAACGCCAGCGCAAGCCCGATTGCGGCGAGTGCTATTTTGTTTACAATAAACATCAAATACCTCATAACTTCCCTGTACTGATTATTTAACTTATTATTCAAGTTGAAAGATTTCTATGAGGTGAATTCGTGGATAGATTTAAGAAACTACTCGATGTTGCGAATCGTTTATTAGGTCCTGAGGGATGTCCCTGGGATTTAGAACAAACAATTGTTACTTTGCAGCCCTATCTTTTAGAAGAGGCTCATGAACTCATCGAAGCGATCGACATTCAAGACCCCAAGAAGATGAAAGAAGAGTTGGGCGATGTCCTTTACACGCTCATTTTTATCGCCAAGCTGGCAGAAAAACAGGGTCTATTCACCATTTTCGATTCCATCGATGAAGTGAGAGAAAAACTCGTCCGGCGCCATCCTCATATCTTTGGCGAAGTCAAGGTGAGTGGATCAGACGATGTGATGAAAAATTGGGAAGAGATCAAAATGAAAGAGGGGAGAAAGAGCCCTTTTGAGGGGATGCCTCCCACCTTGCCGGCTTTAGCAAGAGCGCAAAAGGTGGTAGCTCGCCTGAAAAGAAAACAGGTGCTGCCCCATAGAGACAAGACGGTGGCTTCAGAAAGCGATTTAGCACGTAGATTGTGGGCCTTGATCGAAGAGGCGGAGTTCTCAGGCTTTGATGCGGAAAGCGCCTTGCGTAGGCACTGCCAAGAGAAAGAAGCTGCTTTTTAACTATTTACTAAACTCTAGATGTTTAGAGAGAACGATCAAACTCGGCTTCGATTTCTTCGGGCGGGGGGAGCGGTTCCTTTGGGGTTCTCGGTATAAACGAAATCTCTATTTTACTTACCTAACTCTTTCTCGTTCATATTGATACGTCACTCCGTGATATTTCTTTTCATTGGTTACCAATGAGTTACACTTACCGGGAAGGGGGTGTTTCAATTAAAAACCAACAAACAACGATAAACTAATTGAATTAAACTGGTAATTTTATGTATAATATAAACTAATTAAAAAATTAAAGGACATATGAATTTACAAATCTCCCCAGTCAGTCAGGATCTTAAGCAAACTACACGAATCTTTGCTCCTGCTCAGGTATGGAGACAATATCTGTATGGCTTTACCCCCAAAAATCCCCGTACCGCAGCCGATGAATTTGAGGTTATTTCCAGGCAAGTTCATCAAGCGGTAGAGAGCTGCTTTAAGGAACAATTTTTCTTAAGGGTAAAAGGCAACGATAAACATTGGCTGAAAACCCATGTTGAGAACCCATATCGTTCTCTTACCTCTACGCCTCATCGCTACCACAATCCCATACAACGGTGGGTGCAGGGCGAACTCACCCAAGAACAAGCAGCCCATGGGGTTCTCGCGGAAACCATGGAGAAAATCTTTTCCTATCGATCGTATAAGGGCCCTGAAGAGTGTATTGACATTTTGACAAAAGGTTTTAGCCACTTTCGCGAAGATCCCAAGATGCAAGAGGCTGTTAAACAATTGGCAGTTCCTTTAACCAGCAACCCTTTAGCTGGTGACGATTTCGAGGTTTTTTCTTGTGTCGTCCCAAAATCTGGAGAAGTGATGCAACAGGCGCTGGGGAAAGAGGACAAGGTAAAGATCGGTCAGGGCGATCGAGAGTTTTACGCAAGTATCTTACCTAGGGCTCCCCATCTTCCCAGAATAGAGAGACTTGGGGAGTATGAAGTCTTGATTTTACCGCCCCGCCTATTCCACCAGTTATTGAAAAATCGATGGCCTGATACGGTCATAAAACCAAATCCTGTTTTAGGCTATAGGCCAGTAGAAAAATTGAGCGATTGCACCCAGCGCGTGATGTCCCTTTCTACCCGTTTTTCTCCTGCATTGAGCGCGCACGGATCCGAATTTAAGTGGCATCATACCATCTACTGGCACGATATGGCTCATTTGCTCCAAGATTCTGCCAACCCTCACAAGGAAATTTTTGCACATATTGCCAAGAATATAGTCGGAATCCTAGAAAAGAGGCTTCCATCGGACTCTCAAGAAGTACTTGGGTTTGTTCGAAACCGATGTCTAGATCGTGATTTTAGCCTGTATGTTAAAGATCCCGATAGATCCCCATCCGATGTATTTTGGTTCTGCATCTCAAGACTGATCTGGAAAAGTCTCCGAGAGAACGGGCATACCTGGGACAAATGGGCCGGCTTCGACGGAGTAGGGATCCATGTCATTAATGAGACCGAAAAGTATGTAAAAACTCTAACTTGGACAAACCCCTTACAGGCCATTGCCCCAGACGGAGCTGAAAGGGCACGTGAAATCCTCCGTTTTTACGAGCCGAAACGAAACGGTCCACAGAAGATCACTCACCCTTCAGGCCATGTGTACGAAGGGACATTTAAAGACGGAAGGTTCATTGAGGGAACGGTTTCCTGTCCCAACGGGGTAAAAAAAACAGGGGTGTTTAGAGAAGATCTCGGAAATGCCGGCGAAGGCGAGGTGTCGCTCAAAAAAGGTACAGTCTGGTTCGCAGACGGGAGTCGCAGAGAAGGAGAGTGGGCTGAGAGGGATGGTTCTTATCTAGGAGGTAAATTTATCTCCAGAGACGGAGTTGTAAAAGAAGAAAGGATCTAAACAATCCCCTAATATACACAAAAGAAATGTTGTTTGATTTATCACAATAGTTGTTTGAGTATATCATCGAAACCCAAAATATGAACTGCTGCTCGAGCGCAATCTCGGTCGTTCACGGCCGAGTTAGCCGAGCTATCTGTTAAGCTGCAGCAAGGCACTTGCTGCCCCTTGGCAGTCGGAGAATCTCTCCCCTTTTTAGGGGAGAGTTCTTCAAAAAGTCCGCTCTTCAGTTTGTCTTAAGCGCTTTGCTACAAGCTGGCGATACAACAAAAGCCATGGAGTGCATCTCCGAGTGGCTCTCTCTTGCAGCCGAG
>Ga0206854_1227_pt1 | contig 12671 bp, 15 predicted proteins | sample Alteio_BWOrgCont_50_FD_152870 | JGI IMG/M metagenome (GOLD analysis project Ga0206854, IMG submission 152870) | Enriched cells from forest soil in Barre Woods Harvard Forest LTER site, Petersham, Massachusetts, United States -... | ecosystem: Environmental > Terrestrial > Soil > Temperate forest >...
GCGCGGCGTGGAAGTGGTGGGCGTATTCACCCACACCGACGACGGCCACGAAACGCAATGGTTTCGCTCGGTGCCCAAACTGGCCGCCGCACGAGGCATTCCCGTCTTCACGCCGGATTCACTCAAGGATCCCATTTGGGAGGAACGGATCCGCGCCTTGCAGCCGGACCTCATCCTCTCGATGTATTACCGGAATATGATTCCGACGCGTCTCTTGAATTTGGCTCCGCTCGGCGCGTTTAATATGCACGGCTCGTATTTGCCCCGCTACCGCGGGCGGGCGCCACTCAACTGGGCCATCATCAATGGCGAAGACCATACCGGCGTATCGCTGCATGTGATGGTCAAGGAAGCGGACGCCGGCGATTTGGTGGATCAGGAAAAAGTCCCCATCGGGCCGGAGGAAACCGTGGCTGAAGTATTGCCCCGCGTGCGCGAGGCGGCGGTGCGCGTGCTGGGACGCCAATTGGATGCCCTGCTCGCCGGTCAGGCGCCGCGCACGCCGCAAAACCATGCGCTCGCGACCTATTTTGGCAAGCGCACCCCGGGAGATGGCCGCATTGACTGGACGAAATCCGCGCGGGAAATTTTTAACCTGGTCCGGGCACTCAGCCAGCCTTTCCCCGGGGCGTTTACTGATGTTATTTTTGATGGAAAAATTTCACGGTTGCTGGTTTGGCAGGTGCAACCCCTCGCTGAATCCATCGCTCCAGTTGCCCCCGGAACTTTGCTTTCTTTAGAGCCATTTACCGTCAGCTGCGGGATTGAAGAAGTTATAAAAATTACTGAATATGAATGGGTTGCGGTTTCGATGCCGCGCGAAACCCTGCCTGCACCAGTCTTGCCAAAGGGTGCCCGACTTGGGGGATAAAAGCGCCTGCTGTACCCTCCCCAAAAATTCTTGGAAATTTTGCTTAAGAGTCACCTTAAGGTCAGGGGGTAAACGACGATAGAATAGGTTGAACGCCGGGACGTCCGGTATGCCTAACGCTTCAAATGCCCACAACTCATGTTCAACGTGACTACTACCACCCCAGACATGAAAGGAATCAGCCGGATAGATTCTGGCTCAACTCATGGCTGGTTCGTTCGCGCCTATAAAAACGGCAAAACCTTTTCCAAACTCTTTAGCGACGGAAAATGGAAAGGTTCTGACGAGGCCTTGAAAACCGCCCGCCAATATCGCGGGGTCTTGCTCGACCGTCTGACCAAGATTCCCACCAAGGCCCGCGGCCGCCGCATTGTCTTTCGCGACTCGCGTAATACCACCGGCATGCTCGGCGTCTCCCGCAGCACCAAGCGCACCCCCTCGGGCGTCGTCAGCGAATCCTACGCGGTAACTTGGCGCCCCGAGCCTGGCGTGCAGAAGTGCACTTCCTTCTCGATTAATAAGTACGGGTCGGACAAAGCCTTCAAACTCGCCGTCGCCTTTCGCCTGAAAAAGCTGCGCGAAATCCACGGCCAGTCCGTTGCCCGCAAACTCAAAGACCTGATGGCCGAAAAAGGGATTGCGGTTTAAGCATAGTCAGACTCGGCGATGAATAACCCTGGCGTGCATATTGTCGCGCCAGGGTTATAGATTGTTCTCAAAGACAACCTTCGCCCGGTCCAAGTTTGCCGGAGTATCGGTTAGATAGACTTTTCCGGCTACGTAAGCGATTTTGGCGCGGGCCGGAAAATCAACCCCTCCGGCTATTAACATTGATTTAATCATTCCTTCGAGGCCCTCGGGACCTAGTTTAGGATCGTTAAGCATACGATCTTGTGCGGCTTGGGATAGCACGAAATCTATCGTCTCCATTTGACCCGCTGATTGAGCATCGTCATCGAGCTTCGCAAACACGACTTCCGCTCGATCCAAGTTGACCGGAGTGTTGGTGAGATAGACATCTCCGGCTACGTAAGAGCCATCTCCGATTACATAAGTCATTTTGCTGCCTACCGGGAAGGTGACCCCTCCTGCAATTAGCATTGATCGAATTTTTTCCTCGATTCCGGTTGGAATATTTGTGCTCGGTACAGAGTGGTCTATTGCATAGCCGACACCTCCAGATAGAGTGAACCGTCGCATTTCGACGGTATTCTCATTATTAGAGGCTGGAACGGGTGCGAGCACCGGTGCCTCAACCAATTGCTTCGTTGCCGATTGAGTTTGGATGACTTGGGCCGCAGACGCGGCTTGGGCTGGTTCAGGCTTGGGTACCGAACAAAATAAAACAATTCCAGCGGCAATGACAGCCAACGAGGCCATGAGTAGAATTTTGGTTTTGGTTTGCATCATAAGGATATAGCTCGCGAATTTCGGCCATACTTGCGGGTCTGTTGTCCGCTTTGCGCCTAGCGCCGCCTTGGGCCAACCGGCGGCAACGCCGACTGGAGCCGCCTGCACGGCATTACTGGTCATGGCCACCGCCAGCAAAGCGGAAGAAACGCTGATGCCTTTGCGGGAAAAATAATGCCGCAGCTTTTCCAACGCCCGCTCCACCCGTTTGCGCGCGGAATCCTCGCTCAAACCCAGCGCCGTACCTACTTCGGCATGACTCCGGCCTTGGAAAAAACGCAACAGGACGGCTTCGGCGTCAGCTTGCTTGAGCTGGCCGATAGCCTCGTCCAACCATGGGCGCAATTGGGCCCAGTCCGGTTCGGAAGCAGAAGAGTTTTCGGGCATAAGGTCGGTCTCCTGTTCGCGCAGTTGGCGCCGTTGTTCGCTACGAATCATGCGGAGCGTGTTATAGCGGGTGGCGGTGTGCAGCCAGCCCACCAAAGTGGGATGGCCAGTCAAACCCCCAGCTTTGCGTGCCAAGTCAATAAACACCAATTGCGCCACATCGTCGGCCAGGGCGGCATTACCAAAAGTCAGCCGCATCGCCACCGAATACACCAAATCGGCATACCGGCGCACCACCTCGGCAAAGGCGGCTTCGTTGCCGTCTTCGGCGAATTGGCGCAATAAATCACGGTCGGGAATCATGATGGTTTACCCACTAACCGCCGCCCAAAACAAAATCGGACAGAAAAATTACGCCGTCAGCCCCCGCACAAACGCCGCGCGGTCAGCCGCCTGGAAATACGCCGTGCCGCAGACAAACGTGTCCGCGCCAGCCCCCCGGCAGAGCAACCCGGTTTCCACATCAATCCCGCCATCCACTTCCAGGCGGAAATCCAGTTTGCGCTCGGCGCGCCATTGCGAGATTTGCGCCATCTTCGGCAGCATATCGGCCATGAATTTTTGCCCACCAAAACCGGGCTCGACCGTCATCACCAGAATATTGTCCACATCGGCCAGGTACGTTTCCGCCGCGTGCGCGGGCGTGCGGGGTTTGAGCGCGAGGCCGCATTTACAGCCCAGCGCCCGGATGCGCGCCAGCGTCGCCGACACGGGATAGTCCGGCTCCACGTGGATGGTGATTTGCTGCGCGCCGGCCTTGGCGAAGGCTTCGATGTACTCGTGCGGGTTGTCGAGCATCAGGTGCGTGTCGAAAAATAACTGGCTCAGTGGGCGCAAATCGGCCAGCACCTGTGGACCAAAGGACAAATTGGGCACAAAGTGGCCATCCATAATGTCGAGGTGCAGCCAGGTGAGCCCGGCTTGGACGACGGATAGCGAAGCCTCGGCCAGCCGGCCATGATTGGATGCCAGCAGGGAGGGCACAACCACAGGCGGATGGGGGCTGGTGCTCATGGCCACGGACTAGTTTACCAGGTATCCACGACTTCGTTTTTAATTTCCTGCGCTAACTGTCGGGCCAGCTCGGGCATCGTCTGGTACTCGGCCTCGCTCAAACTGTCGCCACCCTGCACATAGGCCACTTCCGAGGCATCAATGGCGCGATCCTTGAAATAAACCTTGCCCGAACGATTGTCCACCAAGGTGCAATTGGCGGTGAGCGTAAACGTATAAGACTGCGCGTTCAGGCTGTTGCCCTGCTGCGTGGCCGCCGCCACCTGCTGGAAATTGGTCAATACTACTTCGAGTGTGGCGTCGGCGTCTGTCTGTTCAGTCAACTTCAAGTTGCCTTCTTGCAGCAGCGACTGACGGAGCATCTCCGTCACCGGCGCCTGGGCTTGGGGGGCAAACGAGCGGTTCTTGGCCACCGACACATACAAGGTATGAAAGGGCAATGGCCCCGCCGCCCCGAGGTGATAATGCGCGCAGCCGGCCAGCCCGGCCAAAGCCAACCCCGCCATCAACACGGGCGCGAAAATCCTGAGTGAGATGCGCATGGAAGAGTGGTGGCAGTAGCGTGCGTTTAGCGAATCAAAGGCCGGTCGGCCGACGATGAAGCCGGCGCGGGCGCGCCCTGGACGGGAATTTGCGCGGGCAGCGCGGAGCTGGGGTTGGTGCTCGGCGGCGGCGGCACACCCGGCGAGCCCAAGTAGGGCTCAAAGCTTTGGTAGGTCTGCGCTTCGCCGCTGGCCCCGATGGTTTCGACCACCTGGCCGCCGGGAGCCTCGACAAAATCCTGGCTCGTGGGCGTCGCAAAGGCCTGCGCTGCAAGCTTACCGATCTGGCCCTGTTCCTGGGCGGCGCTGAGGGCGTGGTCGTTGTAACGGCCAAAGAGCATATCGTACGGCGTCATCGGCGCGGGAACCCGGCGGCGGATTTTGTCAATCTGCGTGCGGGCCAATGCGGCCGCAGGTGAATTGGGCGCGAGGGTGACGGCCTGGTTGTAAAAGATGAGCGCCGCGCGGTTGCTATTGCGGTAGTAATAGTAAAAATCTCCGAGCAAAACCTGCGAGCGGGAATAAGTGTCGAGCAAATCATTGCGCTTCTTTTCCGCCAGTGGCGCATCGGGGCTGTCTTTGTAATAATAGAGATAATCTTCGAGGTAGCGGACCGCCTGGCGGGTTGAGCCTTGGTCATAAGCCGGCCCGATAACGAGCTTGGCGTAAATGTCCGAAATTTCCAGGTAGGCGTTGGATGCCAGCATGCTCTGCGGATAATCGTTGATGAGGCGCTTCAGCGCATCAATGGCCTTGGCCGCATTCTCCCCGTTGTCGAGCAAGCCGGACAAGCGCATGTCGAGCAGCGCGATTTTCATCAACGCCATGGGCGCGTATTCCGTGGCCGGGGCATTTTTCGCCACACCCTCATAAAAATCAATGGCCGAGGAAGGATCTTTAAAAAATGGAATCCAGCCCATCAGGTAGGGTCGCTCCGTGCTCATCAGGTCCGCCACGCGGAATTGCTGGCGGATGATGCCGTTGAAATTCGGGTATTCCGGGTAGCGTTTAACGATGCGATCCAGCGTGTCGTAGGCCTTTTCAAACTGGTGGCGTTCGATGTAAACCAAACTTTCCTGGAAAAGTGCCTCCGGGGCAAAAATTGAACCGGGGAAGTTCGAGATCACCTGGTCGTATTGCGAAAGCGCGCTCCAATAACGCCCTTCTTCCTGCGCGGTTTTGGCCTTGTTCATGGCCTCCAACGCGCTCTTGGACGCCCCCATGTCACCAAATAACGGCCCCAGTACGCCGCCCTCCACCTGCCAGCCGCCGTCGGGTGTCCAGACCAAGTCCGCGCGGGCCGATGGCGCGAGCGCGAAGGCGGTCAGGGCCAGCACGAGGCCACCCGCCAAAGCACGGGCGTGGACAAATCGAGCTAATCGGCGCAACAAAAGAAGTGTCATCAAGTATGCCATTTAATGAGCGTTGCGCCCCAGGTCAATCCTGCGCCGAAGGCCACGAGGATAATATAATCGCCCGGGCGGATGCGCCCAGCCCCATGGGCCTCCTCCAGCGCCAGGGGGATGGAGGCCGCCGAAGTGTTGCCATAGCGGTCAATATTGACGACCATGCGCTCCATGGGGATTTCCAGCCGGGTCGAGAGAGCTTCGAGGATGCGGATATTGGCCTGATGCGGCACCACACAAGCAATCTGCCCAGCAGCGAGATTTTGCTGGACCAGCAAATCGCGAATCACCTGCTCCATCTCGCGCACGGCGACTTTGAAAACTTCCTTGCCGTTCATTTTCAGAAAATGTTTGCGCTCCTCGATGCTTGCATGCGTTGACGGGCAGGCCGAACCCCCACCGGGCTGTAAGAGTAAATCCACCTGGCTGCCATCCGTATGCAAAATGCTGCCGACGACGCCCACGTTTTCTTCCTCGCTCCGCGTGAGCACCGCCGCCGCCGCACCGTCGCCAAACAAGACGCACGTCGAGCGATCCTGCCAGTCGAGCATCGAAGACATTTTTTCCGTCCCGACGATGAGCGCATTGCGATACGGCCCGGAGCGCACCATTGCCGTGCCCACTTCCAAAATATATAAAAACCCCGAGCACGCCGCCGCCACGTCAAATGCCGGCACCGCGCGCAGGCCGAGTTTGCTTTGAATTAGGCAAGCCGTCGAAGGAAAGGGCAAATCCGAAGTCATCGTACCGACGATGAGCAGATCAATATCTTCGGGCTTCAAACCAGCTTGGGCGATGGCCTTGCGGCCGGCATCGGCGCCCATGTCGGATGGGTTTTCAGCCGGCCCGGCAATGCGGCGCTCGCGAATACCTGAACGCGTGCGGATCCACTCGTCCGACGTATTCACCAGGTGCGTCAGATCGTCGTTCGTCAGCCGCTTCGCGGGCACGTGGGAACCGAGACCTTTGAGGATAATCGAGACAGCCATCGAGGAAAGAAGCAGGCTGAGCGAGGATTATTAAAAATGCAAGAGCGGCGTCGGCCTTTTCCTCACCAGGGAGCACTTACGGGCTTGGTATCCGCAATCCAATCTTTTATTGCCCGCACCCATCAAAATGGCGCGGATTGGTGGACAAGTCCTTGGAACCGCCACGGTATATTCCAGCAAGATGTTTGATCCGTTCATAGCCCGATTGAGTTGGCTTCACCTTTGGCTCTGGCGTGACCCCATAGGCGTACAACGCCCGCCGCACCAATTTGCCTTGGGAAATGCGCTCCTGCCGTGCGCGCTTGCGCAAAGTTGCGATTTCAGCTTTGGAAATGCGGATGGACAACCTTTCAGTTTGCATGGAATTCATGCAAAATATTTTTTTCTTAAAGACAAGGCATTATTACGCAAACGGTACCACTCGGATTGCCCTATGAATCCATACACCTTCCGGCTTGCCGAGTGGACAAAAAACCGGCAAGATACTCGCATGACAACTGCCGCGCTTAAACGTGAGCTGCATGCGTTGCCGGAAGCGGAACGCGCCCGGCTGATTGGTTCGGCGATAAAGGACCTTTCGCCGTCCTCTATTCAGGCCTTAGAACGCCAGTTGCGCCGCTTGGCGCATCCCGAAGTGCCGGAAGATGTCTGGGTCGGCTTCGAGGAAGCGGAAGCGGGTTTGGGCATCGAAATCAAGGATGACCACTTTGCCCATGCGGGGGTGTAAAACGCGTTGCTTCGTGCTTTCTTTCAAGCCCTTTGGGCGACAGAAAATAGCCCAGCATTTTAATGCTGGGTGATGCTCGAAAAATAAACGAGTCCCGGCAGGGACGACAGAAAATGGGCTCGCTTCTTTCGTCCCTTCCGGGACTTGATTCGCTCCTCTTCACATTCCCACCAATGAATTGGTGGGCTATTTTCGGTCGTCCCTTCCGGGACTTGATTCGATCCCCACCACATTCTTGCGTCAGCCAAAGCTCTATTTCTTAATTATTTTTTCAACCCATCCATCATAACTATCGGGTGTAAGCACAAATACCGTTTGCAATTGCTTTATCTCCTCTTCGTTTGGCAGGCGGACCCCTTCAGGAGCAATTTCCTGAAGAGAGTTCACATCATTCAGTTCCGCTCCAGGCAAATAATTCCACGCAGTACCACAATCAGGACAATAAAACACCCATTTCCCTGAAGCAGCATTTATCAATATACAGACGCGTTCAAGACCCGGTGTGACCGGGCAATCCCCTACCGTAAAGACCTATTTTGATAAGGTCATGTTTGAAAGATTATTTTGCGTTACTAATGTTTGCTCCATTCGCCAGCTGGTCCAAATCCGCGCGAATCGCGCCGGTGAGGTCGTGCTGCAAGGCCTCGCCGGCGACGCGAATCGCCCCGGCCACATACCCGCGCGTGCTCGAACCATGCGACTTGATGACGAGGCGATTCAGCCCCAACAACGGCGCGCCGCCAAGCGACTCCGGGTTCAGCTCGCGCCGGACGGCGTTATACGCGCCGCGCGAAAGCAGCGCGCCCGCTTGGCGCATGGGATTATCCATCAACTCTTCCTTCAAAAAAGTTTTCAGCATGTCGAAGCACGACTCCAGCGTCTTGAGCAAAATATTCCCCGTAAAACCGTCGCACACGACGACATCCACCTCGTTGCGGAAAAGTTGAAAGCCCTCGACCGGCCCGCAGTAATTGAACACCCCGTTTGCGCCCTTGAGCAAAGCATGCGCCTCGAGAATTTTTTCGCTCCCCTTGCCCTCCTCGGTGCCAATGCTCAGCAGGCCGACGCGGGGATTTTTTATGCCCAGCGCGCAGCGGGCGTACTCCTTGCCGAGCAGGGCATTGTGCAAAAGATGAATCGGGTCAGCATCAGGATTCGCTCCTGCGTCAATCAGCACAAATTGGTGTCCGCGGCTGGGGATGACCGTCGCCAGCGCCGGGCGCGCCAGGCCCTCCATCGGGCGCAGCCGCAGCGTGCCGCCGGCCATCAATGCACCCGTGTTGCCGAGGCTCAGCACCGCTTGCGCGCGGCCGTCTTTGACCGACTCAATCGCCCGCACCATGGACGAATCTTTCTTTTGCTTGAGCGCCGCAATTGGCTTTTCATCCATGCCGATGACTTCCGAGGCGTGAAAAACTTCGACGCGATCGTCGCCACTCAAGCCTTCGTTATCCACCAGGCGGTCGAGCACCGGCTTGTCGCCCACCAGCAAAATACGAATTTTCGAGGACTCGCTACGCAACGCCAGCCGCACGCCTGCGACGACTTCCGCCGGGCCATGGTCTCCCCCCATGGCGTCAACCGCCAGGACATGGCCTGAATTGCTCTGCAGACCGGGGCCAGAGTGTGTACTCATGGCGTAGGTTGGGGGTGGCCGCTGCGAATGCACCAACGAGGTGCGGACAGGGGCCTAGACTTCGACGTTGAGCACCTGCCGGCCACGGTACATGCCGTTGGCGGGGTTCACGCGGTGGGGCATGAAGACTGAGCCGTCGGTCGGGTCCTTGGACACTTGCGGGGCCTTGAATCGGTTGGCGCCGCGCCGGAGGGCGCTGCGTCGCTTGGATTGTTTGCGTTTCGGATTAGCCATGGCGGCGGTTTTGTAAAAAATGGAGACCGGAAGCTGTTTGAGCATCCAGCCGGATGGGACACATTGCCCGACACCCCCACCCCGGTCAAGCCGGGAAAGTGGAGGGGTGGAAGTTTTGAATTCTGATTGCTGAATGCTGGGTTCCCTGCCCTGGCTAGATCACAGGGGGTTCCGCAGGAACTTTTCATTGCGCAATGACATTCATGACTCCGCCACTTGCGGTGAAGCCGGTTCGTGCACCAAGCGTAGCAGCTTTTTGGCTTCGAATTCGCCCAAGGCGACGGTGTGCCCGGCGCGATCCAGAAATTCCACTTCAAAAACGCCCGGAGCCAAGACCTCGACTACCGTCCCTACCGACCCTTTTTCCAAGCCGAGGTCCGGTCGCGGCTCCAGTGAAGCGACCACATCAAGCAGGCTTATTTCTTTGGTCATCATGCGATTACCGCCCCTTGGGGACTTTATCAAAATCATCTTCCCGCTTATTTGGGTAATATTTCTTCTTGTGTTCTAGCTGGTAAAAAAGAGTTCCATGTATCCCTTGAACGTGAGGCTTTTCCAGTCGTAGTTTCCACAATGGCTTTAAAAGCTCGGCAGCGCGTTTCTTACCCACCCGGGCAAAAAAATCATCAATGAATTCCACGTCTTGCCCTTTGCCCGGGAAAATTTCAGCAAAAGTTTTATTCGTCGCCGCAAAAATGCTGTAAGCACAATTGTCCGCTCCATCTATGACTTGGATATTTTTCATCTGCGGCTGCTTCCAGCCTACTTAATTTTGTTTAATCTTCAACCTATTTGCCCACCTTACCACATTACATCACCCCCAGCACCAGCGCCGCCAAGGCCAGCCGGTACCACGCAAACACCCCGATGCCGCGCTGCCCGAGCCAGCCGATGAACCATTTGACCGTCAGTGCCGCCGCAATCGTCGCAATCGCAATCCCCAGCACCAACGGCCCGAGCGGCAATGCCGCGCGTAATTCGTGCAAGTGCAGCCCCGCTTCCAAGCCCGAAGCGCTGGTCAGGGTCAGTAATCCGAGCAAAAAGGAAAACTCCGCCGCGCGCGCGGGACTCAGCCCCGCCAAGTAACCGCCGACAATCGTCATCATCGAGCGGCTGGTGCCCGGCCATAAGGCTACGCACTGGCATAAACCAATGACCAGCGCCTGCCGCCAGGTCAATTCGTGCAACTCCGGCCCCGGCGCATCAATCGCGTTCGATGCGTGGATTCTCCGCCAGCGTTCGGCCAGCAAAATCAGCACCGACCCCGCCACCAACGCCGCCGCCACCGAATGGTAAGTAAACAAGTAGTCGTGAATCGCATTATGGAAGGCCAGGCCCAAAATTCCCGCCGGCAAAAACGCCACGAGCAAATTGCGCAGCACCAACAGCCCCTGCGGGTCGCGGCCCGCCAAGCCCCGGAACAAACTCGCCACCCGCCGCCAATAGAGCAGCAGAATCGCCGCAATCGGCCCGGCCTGCACCATCACATTATACATGTCCACTGCTTCTTTCAAAGTCAGCGTACTCGTCACGCCATGGTGGGTCGTCTGGATGGGCTGGCCCTGTTTGTCGAGCAGTGGTTGGTCCAAGTCCAATCCCAACGCATGGGTAACAAGAATCGTGTGCCCAATGGACGACACGGGCAGGTATTCTGTCACGCCCTCGACCAAGCCCAGCGTCGCGGCGTCGCCATAGGTCAGCGTACGCGGCGGCGGCGCACCGGGAGAAAGGTTCCCTGGTGTTGTCTCGGCAAACAGCGCACCCGTGCCGCTGGAAGCCAGCAGAATCATTGCAAAAACAACCTTACGTGCGGTGAGCATCGCCCTCGAAATGACGCGAGCAGAGACCTAATCGCAATATTTTTCTGCGTGCTCCCCTTGACAACTGTATTATCTGTACTATTATAAGTAGTACAGATGCTGCCCTTCTCCATCGAGATCCGCCCCGGGCTGCCCATCGCCGAGCAAGTCCTCTTTGCCGTGAAAAAAGCGGTCGTGATGGGTCAGTTGCGCACCGGCGACAAATTCCCCTCCGTGCGCGTGCTCAGCCAGGAACTGCGCATCAACCCCAATACCGCGCACAAGGTCGTCGCGCAACTGGTGGAAGAAGGCGTGCTGGTGACGACCCCCGCCGTGGGCAGCGTGGTGGCCGCGCCCGCCTTGGGCGACCGCCGCGCGCGGGCAGAGCTACTGGGCCCGGAGCTCGAGCGCGCCATCGTCGAAGCGAAAAAACTCGGCCTGACCGTCGAAGACGTGCAGGCCGCCGTCGCCGCGCATTGGCGCAAACTTTCCGACAACTCCAAACCATGAACGCCATCGAAACCACCGGCCTCACCTGCCGCTTCCGCCAGTTGGAAGCCGTGCATTCGCTCGACCTCACGGTGCCCGCAGGCTCCGTTTACGCGCTGCTCGGCCCCAACGGCGCGGGCAAGAGCACCACGATCAAGATGCTGATGAACCTGCTGCGGCCCACCGGCGGCACGGCCCGTGTGTTGGGAACAAACTCCCTCCAACTTAGCCCCGCAGAATTCGCACGTATCGGCTATGTTGCGGAAACGATTGACCTGCCTGAGTGGATGAGCGTGCGCCAGTTCCTCGATTACTGCCGGCCGTTTTATAAAAAGTGGGATCGGGAACTGGAAAAAACTTTGCTGGCGAAGTTCGATCTTCCCCCTGCGCGCAAAATCAAGCACCTCTCTCGCGGGATGCGGATGAAGACGCTGCTGCTTTCCGTCCTCGCCTATCGCCCCGACTTGCTCGTGCTCGACGAACCATTCAGCGGACTCGATCCAGTCGTGCGCGACGACTTCATCCGCGGCGTGCTGGAAGTCTCCAGCCTTGGCGACTGGACCGTCTTCGTCTCCTCGCACGACATCGAGGAAGTCGAGCGTCTCGCCGATTGGGTGGGCTTGATTGACGGAGGCCGGCTCAAACTCGCCGAAAGACTCGATTCGCTCCAGCAACGTTTCCGGCGCATCGAAGTCACGCGCGCCAACGGCAGCACACCGCCCACGCAACGCCCCGCCCACTGGCTCGGCTGGGAAGACGCCGGCTCGCTGACGCGCTTTATCGAAACGCAATACAAGCCCGACGAAACGGAAAAACTTTGCGCGGAAATTTTCCCTGGCGCGAACGTCACCGCCCAGCCCCTGCCCCTGCGCGAAATTTATCTATCGCTGGCTCGCGGCAATACCGCGCCGCAGCCCGTTGCCGCCCTGCGGTAAGTCCGCTCACGCTGCTCCCCTCACACTTACCCTGCCGCCATGCCCTCGCTCACCCGGCACATCGTCAAAAAGGATTTCCGCTACTTGTGGCCGTTTCTGGCCACGTGGTGGGCTATCCTGGTGGCTGAGGCCCTCTACACCGCTCATAGTTTTCTTCGGCTCTTTGCGCTGCCCTTCAAAAGCCCCTATGATTTCACGCGCCCGGCGGACAACGCGACTCAGAATGTATGGT
>Ga0206854_1229_pt1 | contig 12656 bp, 10 predicted proteins | sample Alteio_BWOrgCont_50_FD_152870 | JGI IMG/M metagenome (GOLD analysis project Ga0206854, IMG submission 152870) | Enriched cells from forest soil in Barre Woods Harvard Forest LTER site, Petersham, Massachusetts, United States -... | ecosystem: Environmental > Terrestrial > Soil > Temperate forest >...
CGGTAATAGACCAGTAAGCGCCATAGCCACCAACAATCAGGAACAGGACACATACGGTACCCATTATATTGTTCCAGTTCATTTGTTTCTTATTCTGAATTTGCTGGGTAAGGTCATACACTTTTAGAATTTTACCTACAATGGCTACAACAAAACATAGCACTAAAAAAAGTAAAACATAATAGCTAACACCCATCCAGTCGGTTGCTGGCAATGGCGTATCCGTACCTGCTGCAGCCGGTGCAGCAGCATCCTGTGCCATTACCAGGTTTGTGCTTAGAAGCGAAAACACTGCTAAAAGCGAAAGCATTTTTTTAGAATTTATCAATCTTTTGAATCCCATTGTATTGTTGGTTTGGTATTCTTTATTATGTTGCAAATTTATAATTATTAAATGTGATGGTGTAAGCTCTCGTCTAACAACGGGTGCTTCTTAGGTATTAGCGATTCGAATGTGCTCAACGCTGTCATTACCGAATAAGTAAATAAACCTGCGAAGCCAATGAATGTACCTACTTCTATCCAAAGTATTTCAGTATACCATGCGCTCTGTGCACCAATTGTACCCGGCATGATCATTTGCCAGTAATCAAGCCAGTGACCACATATCAATATAATACATGCTGTTTTTAATATGCTCACACCTCTTTTTGAACCACGAGACATTAATACTAATAATGGTGTAGCAAAGTTGATAACTATATTTAACCAGAACCACGGTTTAAACTCAGGCTCCCATCTTCTGTAAAAATATTCAGCTTCTTCAGGTATGTTAGCATAGTAAGTTAACAAGAACTGTGCAAACCATAGGTAAGTCCAGAATACCGAGAAACCAAACATTAACTGGCCCAGGTTATGCAAGTGATCTTCTGTGATCCATGACAGGTAACCTTGTTTTCTTAAGTAGATGGTAACCAATGTAATTACTGATAAACCACTAACCCATAGGGCTGCAAAGTTATACCAGCCAAACATGGTTGAGAACCAGCGTGCTTCTAATGACATGATGGTATCGAAAGCGAAAAGCGGGATGGTAAAACCAAATATTACCAGGAATATACAGCCAACTTTAAAGCTCTTTTCGTAATTAAACATACCACCTAACGAGTCCTCATTATTAGAATATTTTACTAACAATAAACCCAATATGGTATAGCTGCCCAAGAATAACAACATCCTGGTCAAGAAAAAAGGAATATTTAAGTAGCCCGATTTACCTGCAATAAGCGCATCGTAAGTTTCGCTGCCCGGAGTGGTAACTCCTTTAACTGCCCATTGCTTGTATAAATACGGCATCACGGTTTCTTTACCTTCAATTGTACCGGTATGTGTTAAAAACAAACCAGAAATTACAATTATCACCAATAAGGCCGCTGCAAAAGGCAATACTTTAATAAAAGCTTGCGGCACACGTAGCAACGATGCAGACCAGCCGGCTTGCGCTACATATTGAATAGCGCAGAAAACCACACCGGCAATACATACACAGGCAAAATAGTAGCCATTTAACAATAAGTTGTCAAATGTACGTTCGCCAGAGCCGGTTATAAATCCAAGCAAAACAACCAGTACACCTACAACTATGGCGATAAGGCTCCAGGTTTTTACACTACCTGTAAATTCAAATCGCTCGTCAAAATTATTATGAGTCTTCATTAAATTTTAATTCTTATAAAGTTTGTAAATGGTGAACATACATAACTACTTTCCAACGCTCATCAGGTGCCAATTGCGAAGCGTATGATCCCATAGCATTGTTACCATAAGTAATTGTATGATAAATTTTGCCGTCGGTTAAATCTTTCATAGCGCCTCCGCGTGATGATTGGCCTTTTGAATAAGATGGCGGCGGCGGAAATTTGCCGATAGTTACAACCGTTCCATCACCCTGACCTGTCATACCATGGCAAGGCGAGCAAAAGTGCTCAAACAATATCTTGCCATCGGCCATATTCTGATCGGTAATAGCCAATGCGTTTTTCACCTCAGCGCTTGCCTGCTCGTAACCATCCTTTGTGTTTGGATAATCAAACTTCACAAAACCAACCGGGATTGTTCCGGCAGGTGGTACCTGTGCTGTTTTACCATCCTTAAAATTCGGGTTTTTTTGATCCGGATCAAAAGCGATATGTTCATACATATTGGGGGCATATTCCCACCCGGTACTTCTTTTATCTTTGCACGACGTAACCAATATCGATGCAGCAATAGTAATTACCGCTAAACCCAATACTCTAAATTTATTCATAGCTAACATATTTTCTATCGTTATGCTTAACTTCTACTGCTCCTGCTTCTTTTAATATATTCGTAATATCTGCGTGAGGTGTATTTCCTTTAGCATCAATGGCAATTACAAAACGATCGTTTGTTGCACGCAGATCCATTACTCTTGGCGTACGTCCCGGAAAAAGGTGCGTAGCATAAAAGAAGGTGAACGACATACCAAACGCGGTAAATAATACGGTCCACTCAAATGTCGGCGGCACAAAATCAGGGATAGCAAAGGCAGGCTTGCCACCAATGTTCATAGGCCAGTCATGCACCAGGAAATAATACACCATACTGAATATGGTAGTACCGCCCAGGCAGCCAAACATAAATGCCGCGTAACCTAAACGCGAGTTTTTAATACCCAATTTAGCTTCAATGCCGTGTATAGGCATTGGGGTATATACATCATAAATAGGAATACTATTTTTTTGTAGCTTGTCAATCCCGTGCATCATATCATCGGGATCATCAAAAAGGCCTAAAATATATTTGGTGCTGCTCATTTTAGTTATTATGCTTTTTCGTATTCAGATATTTCAACACTATCAAAGTGAATTAACGATTCTTTATAGAAATCAACTTCGGCTTGTTCTAAATGTCCTTCGGCAATCAATTTCTTCTTAGCCTGTTCAGACGAGCTCTTCACCAACAATTTCACTTCGCCCATTGCAATTGATGGTAAGAAACGGATGAACAACAAGAAGCAGGTAAAGAATACACCAATTGAACCTATAAATACGCTTACATCAACCCAGGTTGGATAAAACATAGCCCAGTTTGATGGAATATAGTCACGGTGTAGCGATGTAACGATAATTACAAAACGCTCAAACCACATACCTATGTTTACAATGATTGATAATGCCCATGAAAGCGGGATGCTGGTACGTACCCTTTTGAACCACATTAACTGGGTCATAAGGATATTACAGCCATACATCATACAACCTGCCCACCAGTACGGACCGATAAACCTGTTTAAGAAAGTGTATTGCTCATATTCACCGCCTGAATAATAGGCGATAAAAAATTCTGTTAAGTAAGCCACACCTACCACCGAACCTGTTAACAGGATGATCTTGTTCATTGATTCCAGGTGGAACATGGTGATGTAGTTTTCCAAACCTAATACCTTACGGGTAACTAATAACAGGGTTTGCACCATGGCGAAACCGGAGAAGATAGCACCTGCAACGAAATAAGGCGGGAATATGGTAGTATGCCATCCCGGTTCAAGCGAGGTAGCAAAGTCCATTGATACTATGGTGTGTACAGATAGTACAAGTGGTGTTGCAACACCGGCCAATATTAATGACACGGTTTCAAAACGTTGCCATGTTTTTACCGATCCTGTCCAACCAAATGAGCAGAAAGAGTAAATTTTTTGTTTAAGGCCTGTAGCGCGGTCACGTATTGTAGCAATATCCGGTAGTAAACCAATGTACCAGAATACTAATGATACAGAGAAGTAAGTTGATATCGCGAATACGTCCCAGATCAATGGTGAGTTAAAGTTAACCCATAATGTTCCGTATTGATTTGGTAATGGTAAACAATATAAAGCCATCCATGGGCGGCCCATGTGCGATACTACGTAAGTAGCGGCACAAATTACCGCGAAGATCGTCATCGCCTCGGCAGAACGGTTAATTGAGTTACGCCATTTTTGACGGAACAGTAATAATACCGCCGAGATAAGCGTACCCGCGTGACCAATACCTACCCACCATACGAAACCGGTGATATCCCAGGCCCAGCCAACTGTTTTATTCAATCCCCACGATCCTATACCATACCAGAATGTCCAGCTTACGGCAAATACCCAAAGCATGGCACCCAAAGAGGCTACGGTAAAACCAATCCACCAGGCTTTATTGGGTTTATTTTCAATGGGCCAAAGTACATCTTCCGTAATCTTAGCATACGTGATGTTCTCGCCCGTAATTAACGGTTCCCTTATTATTGATTCATTATGAGATGACATATCTTAAATCTCTTTTTTAATGATTAAGCTTCTAATTCAGTTCTGTTTCTAACTTTTACCTGGTAACCTACACCTGGTTTTACGTTTAATTCTTCCAGTACGTAATAAGTTCTTTCGCTCTTTAACGCTTTTGCAACTTCCGACTCCGGATCATTAACATTACCGAAAATAATAGCGTTTGCTGGGCAGGTTTGCTGGCAGGCAACTTTAACATCACCATCTTTAAGCGAACGTTTTTCCATTTTAGCTTTCAGCTTGCCGGCTTGTATACGTTGAATACACATTGAGCATTTTTCCATTACCCCACGGAAACGTGTAGTAACATCCGGGTTTAATACCAGGTTGGTATGCTCATTTTGTATATAGTTTTCAAAACGTGAATCGTTCCAGTAGTTAAACCAGTTAAAGCGGCGAACTTTGAACGGACAGTTGTTTGCGCAATAACGTGTACCTACACAACGGTTATAAGCCATGTGGTTCAATCCTTCTGATGAGTGAACGGTAGCTAATACCGGGCAAACAGTTTCGCAAGGAGCATGGTCGCAGTGCTGGCAAAGCATTGGCTGGTGAACAACCGATACATTGTTTAAACTTTGCAGTTTGTTAATTTCATGCTCTTCGGTTATTATCTCGCCTTTTTCTTCGTTGTAGCTGTAATAACGGTCAATGCGTATCCAGTGCATTTCGCGGCGGCGGCGTACTTCGTCACGGCCTACAACCGGAACGTTATTTTCTGCGCTACAAGCAACAACACAGGCACCGCAACCGGTACAGGCATTAAGGTCAATAGCCATTACCCAGTTATAAGCCGGGCGCTGGTACTCGTCCCATAAGCTGGTGTATTCTTTATGGCCTTCAACGTGGCCACTGTTATGGTATGGATCTTTTAAATAATCTTTTAAAGTAGTCTCGCGGATAACGTTACGTCCTTCGTACGAGTGGTGTGTTTGCGTTTGCGCCAACTCAATATTATCGCCCGTAGCAGAAATGCTAATCACTCCTACCGACTGTAATGTACCGTTACTTAATTTCAGGAAAGGGAAAGCATTTTTACCAACTCCATTACCTACCGGGCCAGCCATTGTGCGGCCATAGCCTAAAGCTACAGAGATTGTACCTTCTGCCTGGCCGGGTTGTAACAATATTGGCAATGCTATTTGATAGCCGTTCGCATCAAGCGTAATTACATCGCCCTGGGTGAAACCGGCTTTCTTCATGTCTGTAAATGACATGGCGGCAAAGTTATCCCAGGTTACTTTTGATACCGGATCAGGCAATTCCTGTAACCAAGGGTTATTAGCGCGCTTACCATCTTGCATAGCGCGACTTTGGTAAACATGCAATTCAAATTTCTTATCGCCTGTCGCAGCTAACTGGCCGCTTTGTGCTAATATAGTACTAGCTACGGCGTTAAGATCTTTAGCGAATGCATAAGAACCGGCCGGTTTATCAGCAACTTTTACAAAACCTGTTTGCAATAAAGTTTCCCATCCTTTTTGACCGGATAAGCCGCCTTTGGCTAATAAGTTTTTGTCCCAGTTATTTCTAACATAGGTATAGTATTCTTTAACCGGTGCATTAGCCCAAACCAGTAAGCTTTGTTCAGCCTGGCGGGTATTGTAAACCGGGTTAATAGTTGGTTGTAAAACGGTGTAGTAACCTTCAATAACGCTGTCATCACCCCATGATTCTAAATAATGATGGTTTGGTGCAATTACGTTACAAACACTTGTTGTTTCGTCGTTATGGTCAGAGAAAGAAACTCGCAAACGTACTTTAGCTAAAGCATCAGCAAGTTCTTTAGTGTTATAATAATCGTATATCGGATTTGCATTCAGGAAGAATACTGCATCAACTTCGCCTTTTTTAAGTTCGCCAACAAAATCAACAAACTCAGCGTCATTACCAGCGTATTGGTGTGAATAGTTATCCAGATCGATAGTAGTTCCATAGCTACCTAATGCCGAATTGATAGCATTAACCAATACCTGTGTAGCTACATCATTTGAACCTGCTACTACTAAGGCTTTGCCTTTAGCAGCCTTCAGTTCGTTTGCAGCTATCAGGATAGCACTGTTAGTGCCTTTATCGGCTAATGTTTTGCTGCCCGGTAACGTTGTACCTGCAATAGCGTTATACAAATTAACTAATGCCACACCTTCTTCTGATGGTTTCAAAGGGATGCGCACATCAGCATTAGTACCCGTCAGGCTCATACCGGTTTCAAACTGGATATGGCGCGACATTTTTTTGCTTTGCAGCGATTTGTTATTACGATTTTGAACGTATTGTGTAGTAAACTCGGTTGGCGAGATCCATGAACTCAGGAAATCAGCACCGAAACTTACAATAACGTCAGCCTTATCAAAACGGTAGTGAGGCAATACTGCCTTACCAAAGCTGTTTTGATTAGCTTGTATAATGCCGGTATAAGATACCGCATCGTAATTTATATGTTTTGCATTAGGATATTGTGCAATAAAATCAGCAATTACAGCTACTGTGGAGGGGCTGGTAACTGTTGATGATACCAGGCGTATTTTTTTACCACCTGCTTTTATAGCAGCAAGCTCATTGGTAACAAATGCGTCAACGTCTTTCCAATCAGATGATGCGCCACCCTTCATTGGGTTTTGAACACGGGTAACATCATACAGATCTAATACAGATGCCTGCGCTTGTGCGCTCAAACCACCTTTTGATAAAAGATCGTTAGGATTGCCTTCAACTTTAATTGGGCGGCCTTCACGTGTTTTCACCAAAATAGCATGGCCGTCGTATGTTGACGAATAGTAATTGGCAACACCAGGGGTTACTTCCTCGGGCTTAATTAAATAAGGTATTGATTTATGTACCGGTACTTTTTGACAAGCTGCCAATGTAACTGCACCTACGCCAAAGCCCACCGCCTTTAAAAAGTCACGACGTGGAGTTTTTCCTAATAAGCCGCCTCCGCTTAATACATCTTCGATAGGAATAGGTTCAGGAAATTCGTTTTTGTTTTTCTCAACAAATTCCCGTGTCCTGTTTAGCTCTTCTAAACCCTTCCAGTATTTTTTATTGCTATCCATTTAAGCTATATGATATATAAACTGTAATGCTAAGTTCTGTTTATTAATAATGGCATTTACCGCACTCGATACCACCCATCATGGCTTCGGTTACTTTACCGTTCTTTTTGATCAGGTCATGCACCTGCTCAAGGTTAGTATAGTAAGCGTTTCCTTTTCCGTCAACTTCTGTACGTTTGTGGCACTGTATACACCATTTCATTGTTAATGGCGAGTACTGGTAAACCTCTTTCATTTCCTGTATAGGACCATGGCATTGCTGACATTTAATTTTACCAACCTTTACGTGTTGTGAGTGGTTAAAGTAAGCAAAGTCAGGTAAGTTGTGTATACGTATCCATTGGATAGGCCTTGCCTTGGTACTGTCATATTTCATGGTCGACGGATCGTAACCCAACGCGTCATAAATTTTATGTATTTCCGGCGATTCGGTTTTAACAACCTTATGGCAGTTCATACATACGTTTAATGATGGTATAGAAGCATTTTTTGATTTGTATGCACCAGAGTGGCAATACTGACAATCAATCTTCAACATGCCTGCGTGAATATCATGCGGGAATTTAATAGGCTGTACCGGCTGATAACCTGTATGAACGTTGGTGTTCCATAAGGCAACCCAAGTCCAGCTACCTAAAGCAATGGTACCACACAACAATATAAAAAATACCAGCTTCTTGTTTTTAGCGATCTTCTTTAAAACTGCTAATTTATCAACAGGCTCGCCTTCTTCAATTACTTCAGGCAATAAACCTTTTTTGTTTAGCAACAAACGCTCTAAGGTGGCAATTACCTTGTTTAATACCAATATTACTATAAAGGCAATAACAATAACTGCTAATAAGCCATATATCACTAAATCGCTAGGTCCGCTATCAGCAGCGGTTGCAGTAGCAGCAGGCTTTGGTGCAGATTGAATGGTTTTCCATTCGCCACGCACATAAGCTAAAATATTAGCCACATCACCGTCCGACAGGTCGGCAAATATGGTCATGTTCTGCTGGTTGAACTTGTTGTAAATAGCTACCGCCCTTGGCTCTTTACTACCAATTAAAGCCTGGTTGTTCTGGATCCATTTGGTTAGGAACTTATCATCAGTTTCTGATGTAATAAGCGGTCCTAACGCCGGGCCTGTTACTTGCCTTTCAATGGCATGACACGAGGTACATTTGGATTTAAACAAGGCTTCACCCTTAGCAGCGTCTCCCTGCGCACTGGCAGAAAATCCCCAAACAGCAAAACCGGCAAGCAGTAAAACCGACTTTGAGAATTGTTTAAAATTCAATGAGATACTTCTCATAAAGTGTATATGTGCTAAATAATTATTTTATTAACGTTAAGTGAAACTACTGAAAGGACATAACCCTCCCTTAATTTCAGCCACAAAAGTATAATTTATTACAGTATCGCTGACAAATAAATGACAGTAATAAATAATTTATAATCGTTCTAAATAAATAAAAACCCTTACGTTTTATGTATCTAAAAGGTTACAAAAAGATACTATTTATTGCCCTAACAGCCAGGCAAATATTAGTGGGGCAACAATGGTCGCGTCCGATTCCACAATAAACTTTGGAGTATGAATATCCAGTTTACCCCACGTAATTTTTTCGTTAGGAACAGCACCTGAGTACGAACCGTACGATGTTGTAGAATCAGATATCTGGCAGAAATAGCTCCAGAAAGGAATTTCAGGCATCTCCATATCCTGGTACAGCATAGGTACAACGCATATTGGGAAATCGCCTGCGATGCCACCACCTATCTGGAAAAACCCAATACCTTTTCCTGATGAGTTTTTAACGTACCAGTCTGCCAGCCAGGCCATATATTCTATACCACTTTTCATAGTGGTAGCTTTTATTTCATTTTTAATGACGTACGATGCAAAAATGTTACCCATAGTTGAATCTTCCCATCCCGGTACAACAATAGGTAAATTACGTTCTGCAGCAGCTAACATCCATGAATTTTTCGGGTCTATCTCATAATACTGTTCCAGGTCGCCGCTTAGCAGCATCTTGTACATATATTCATGCGGAAAATAACGTTCGCCGGCATTATCTGCATCTTTCCATAATTTATGGATATGCTTTTGTAAACGGCGAAATGCTTCTTCTTCGGGAATACAAGTATCGGTTACACGGTTATAATGATTTTCTAACAGGTCCCATTCATCCTGCGGGCTTAGGTCACGATAATTAGGCACACGTTTATAATGTGAATGTGCAACCAGGTTCATAATATCTTCTTCCAGGTTAGCGCCGGTACACGATATAATATCAATTTTTCCCTGTCTAATCATTTCAGCAAGCGAAATGCCTAACTCGGCAGTGCTCATGGCACCCGCTAAAGTGACCATCATTTTACCGCCTTCGGTTAAATGTGTTTCATAACCTTTAGCCGCGTCCATTAATGCAGCCGCGTTAAAGTGCAGGTAATTCTTTTCAATAAATTGTGATACAGGACCTTTTGTAGTGCTCATAGTAGTTGATGATTTGCTATGCCGCAAAAGTAATTATTTTGATTAAACGATTTTAATGTAAACCAAATACTTTAAACTTATATTAGTGCCATAACTTTGATGAAAAGATACCTCGCCTTCCTTATCTGTATTTTAATATTCCAACCCGTTTTTGCGCAGAACATATTGCCAAAATTCATTCGCAAAATGTACTTTGGTAAGGATACAAGTAAAAAAAGCAGCTTTGTTTTATTACCTGTATTGACATCGGCGCCTGAAACTGGCATTGAAGCCGGCGGTGCGGGCCTGCTTTCTTTTTATACTGATACACTTCACCACGGCACACGGGTTTCCAACATTTTCGCTTATACAACTATTACTACTAAAGGTCAAAACCGATTTAGTATAAGCAGCAGTTATTGGTTACCCAAAAACGCTTTTCACTTTACAGGAGCCATCAGCTACATTAATTTTCCTACCGATTTTTATGGTATAGGCAATAATACCCATAAGGCTGATGCCGATTTAGTTGACGAAAAACGTTTTAAGTTTAGTTTTAACGGCGAAAAATCATTGGGACAAGATTGGTATTTGGGCTATGTAGCCGGTGGTTTTAATTATAAAGAAGGCGATAATAATCTTACAGGAATATTTAATACAAGCCCCCTTGTTGAACAGCGAAATGGCGGAGCCAGTGTATATGTTGGCCCAAGCATTATTTTCGACAATCGAAATAACAATACGTACACCACCCGGGGCATGATCGTATCTGCCTATTATAATATAATGCAGGGCATCTTAGGCAACAACGGTTATGCGGGTGGCTTTTTTAATATAGAATATTCCCAGTTTTTTTTGCTGAATAAAAAGCTGGTTTTGGGTTTAGATGTACAGGAACAAAGTTTAACCGGCGCACAGTCGCCTTTTTATTTATTACCTGCGTTGGGCAATGACGAAATGATGCGTGGCTATTACAACGGTCGCTACCGCGACCGCAATCTTATTGCAGGCCAGGCGGAATTACGCTATCGTTTGTCTGACCGTATTGGTGTAGTAGGCTTTGTAGGCACAGGCGAAGTATTTCACACCACTTTTAGTTTGCCGCAATTAAAACCCGATTATGGCGGCGGCCTGCGTTATTTCTTCGACCTGGAAAAAGGCTTAAGCGTACGTATGGATTACGGCATAGGCCAAAAACCAACCGGCGAACAACGCGAAAGTGGTTTTTACATCGGCTTAGGGCAAGCGTTTTGAATTGATGTGCAGATGCGTGGATATGCAGATGTGCAGGTGAATTAAAAAAAATCAGGTTTTAAAATAATGTTTTGATCTTTCTTTAATCGGATTAAAAATTCATTTTTAAATCCATCAAACAACTCTTTAACTCCTACACTGTCAATATTATTTCCTCCTATTTTTTGACTTTCATTATATACGTCGTCAAGATCCACTTTAGTCATTCCATTAAAGTCGTATACAGTCAAATCATATTTGATATTATTTGAGTGATTATTACTCTGTAAGATAAAATCTCTTGCACTCCTGTTATCACTACTATCCCGCCAAGATATTTTAAGACTCATATTTGGCTGAGAAGCTGCAAATTTTTTAAACTCATATTCAAATTTATCCATGCTTCCCTCATAAGTATAAGTTTTAATAGGCGGAGTTGTACAGCTAATACATAATACTTGGTATACGCATCTGCCAATAAACCCTATAAAAACAATTCCAGCTATAATACCGATGGCCTTACCGAATCTATTCATTAAATAAATATACTATTTCATTTGCACATTTGCATATCTGCACATTTGCACATCTAAAACTTAATCTTAAAATCTTCCCTTGCTTGTCCGTCTCTAAAAAACACTAACCCTATCCAAAATATATCAACGGTAACGGTAACCTTTGGATTGGCTTTTATTTTATTCCATGCTTGCGCCATTTCTTTGTTATGATAAATACCATCAAAAATAAATACCGTTTTTTCATGCGCTTTGGGTAGGCACAGTTCAAAATATTTTAAAGCACCCTTGCTATTATGGTGGCTATTGATCAGAACAAAATCTAATTTATCCAGGGCATTTATCAAACGCAAAAACGTTGTATCATACTTACCTGTTAAGAGGTTAATCGTATCAATCTTAGCTTTTTTAAACGTATCCTGTGCTATATCAAAGGTTTCGGGCTTTTCTTCCCAGGCTAATAAGTTAGCTTTGGGCGCGCCAGCATGTAAATAAAGCGATGTAATACCCGGGCAGGCGCTTATCTCCAGCATGTTAGCCGGCTTTAAAAAAGCGGCTACCCGGTGCAATAGCTGGTCTATCTTGGGTAATCGCAGCGTTTCTTCGGCTACTACGCTTATCTTTTTCGAGGAATAATTTTCTGTCCCCGGCTCCGTTAAGGTTATAGTACGGGTATCTGTTAGCAAACCGTTGCGCAATTTTTCAACGTCTGTATAAACATTTTTCGCTTCAAAGTCGTAAAAAACGGTATCAACAAGCCTGTACACAAAGGGAGAATGCAAACCGTGCCTATTTTTGGCATTAACACTGTGCAGCAAATAATCTTTAGCAAACCTTAAATTAAACATGGTTGCAAAAGTATACAACGTTTACTAATTTAGCAGTGCATCAAATGATAAACAGTACAGAAGTAAAATCTTTAATAAAATTACTGGACGATCCCGACCAGGAAATATTCAGCCACGTACATGAAAAACTATTATCGTACGGCAGCGAGGCTATTGAATATTTAGAAACAGCTTTTGAACAGGCTTTTGACAGCATACAGCAGGAACGTATAGCAAACTTAGTTCATGAAATTCAATTTGGCACTTTAAAAAACGATCTTAAAC
>Ga0206854_1231_pt1 | contig 12582 bp, 10 predicted proteins | sample Alteio_BWOrgCont_50_FD_152870 | JGI IMG/M metagenome (GOLD analysis project Ga0206854, IMG submission 152870) | Enriched cells from forest soil in Barre Woods Harvard Forest LTER site, Petersham, Massachusetts, United States -... | ecosystem: Environmental > Terrestrial > Soil > Temperate forest >...
TCCAATTGAAATTGAAGAGTTTGCCCTATACCCTGGTATATGATACTCCACTTGTTGCGCAAAAGGGTCCTCTCTTAATGCAATTACTAGAGGTTGCAATCTATGTAAAAGGGGCTCTGCAGGAGCTATATCACCCGAATTCAGATATAGGTTTTACGGTCGCTGCGAAGTCTGCAGCCAATCATGGGCTACTCACGCTAGCAATGGACTTTGTAAGAGCCATCCAAGATGAAGGGAGAAAGAACGAAGCTCTCATAGAGGTTGCGTCCACTTTAAGCTGGACCTACATAGGCGCGCCTCTTAAGACTGTCGGGCTCAAATCTAACGAGGTTGATGAGGATATAAGATTTCTCAGAAGTGTCTGTTTTCAGCTTCAGCGGGGCGAGCTCGACAAAGCCATTGATACTTCGGCAAATATATGCAGTCCCATCGCACGATACAAAGCGTTTTGTTATATAGCTTTAGCCATGGCAGATACTGCGCATCACCACTCTGATAAAATAGGATTGTTACAGAAGTTTGCGCAAAGTTGCCTTGAGAGAGGCTACGTTTATGATGCCCTGGAGATCTGTGAGAAAATTCCTGAAGAGGGGGCATATGTAAAAGAATTTATACTTTTTCTTGCAATGCCTTCTTTGCTCAAGCTCAATGATTTTGAGAAGGCGATCAGCATTATGCAAAACATCTCTGATTTATCCATGAAAAAGCGCGCTCTTCAGTGTATCGTGAACGCTTTGTTACAAGTTGGCGAGAGAGCAGCAGCTATGGAGTTCATCTCCCAGTGGATCCCTCTTGCAGCCGAGGTTCTTCAAAATTACACTTTCGACCCTTTCTGCGGAGAAGAGTCCGATGACTCGTCACTATCTCTGCCTAAAGACATGCTGACAACTTTGGTACAAACAAACCAACTTGAACAAATGCTTGCTAAGATAGAGCAAGAGACCGAAGGAAGAGATAAAGAAGTTGTTTTGCAAAATGTTATGACCGCTTTGGTAAAGGCAGGATATGTTGAGGAGGCGCTTAGGATAGCTCTCAGGATCCCCAATTTAGCCGAAAAAGATAATGCGCTCGCTCTGATCGCAATCACCTCTACCCGCACTTGTCCGTATCGAGATATAACCGTAGTTATACAGAGCATCACCGATATAAGGTTCGCAAACGAAATATTTAAGGTGGTCACCCGCATCTGCTCGAGGTCGAGGGGCCGGTAGTCATTGAAGAAGGGCGGGATAACTTTCTGGAAGAACCGAGAAGGTGGCTTCATGAGGCCTTCGAAGGTTCAGAAAAAAAACACCGGAGATGGACTTGCGCATGAGGCAGATTCCTTAAGGATGCTGCCTTCCGGCCCTGACCTGGTTCAGATTGCTCATTCTACAAGGTCCCCGGTGAATAAAACATTCTACTACATTTAAGGCTTTTGCTCAAGGGGGTCTTTGGCTCTCTGTGCAATGGGGTAGCTTTCGGAAGAGCCCTAGATCATTCTTGTGATGTTAGGGAAGTAAGGAGAAAGGCGAGGCTCTAACTCGATTAGACGCAAAGCGAAGGCTTGGTTATTCTTAATCTCTGCAGAGGCATGTACAAAAGAGGCGGGGTTTTCCAAGATGGCATCTATGATAAATTCTTGGTTGTTTTTAAGATCCTCAGAGGCATATGCAAAGCTATCAGGATTCGACTCTATGGCTTGTAAAACCAAATTTGGATCGTTTTTGATCCTTTCAGATGCACAGCGGAGATTGAGCCCATTGAGTTGAAGCGCGGCGGAGATGACATCGTCATCATCGAGGAGTGCCTTGGGAAATCCCTCGATATGATCAGTGACTGGAGATGTGTTGATCTGTTCATTTGTTCGGTCTTTGGATAAGCTATAGAGCGCTAACTCTTTTGTGATCTCTGCATCAGGCCTATCAGGCCCGTCAGATCCTGCTTCAGAAGGAGTTTCGGTTCTTGCAAAGAATGTATACTCACAAGAGGCGTCCCTATTTTTTACATCTAAAATTTGTTGTGCGATCAGAGCTGCCTTTGGGGTGTCTTGATTGCGCGACACGGGTGTGCTAGAGCAGGGAGATATGGGTGTTCCAGAATCTGTAGTTGAGGGTGTGCTCATTATTATAATTCCATATTATGTCTTGTTACATATTATAACATTTTTTAACAAATAAATCAAATATGAATTATGTGTTGATGTTTTGTGTCCTCTTGATTATTAGTGTGTTGCAAGTTGTTGGTTGTTAGGTGGATAGGTTTTTTTGTAAGTTTGTGGGAACACGTGCCAGAATGTTGTGCGAGCTCCCTACTATGAGAAGTAAGGAGCTGCTGAGAATTTGCTCTACGCTCTATTTAGGGAGCGCATTGACGTTATACAAATACGTCTCTGGGAAGAATTTCGCTAAAATCTTGACTGCGTTTTCCCCGTTCTGTGCGAGGGCGGAGGCTGAGTAGATGCAAAGCCCTGCGCCGTGGCCTTTGCCACATCCTGAAAAGACGACGGTGTCTTCTTTTACAGACACGGTGAAATCAGAACTCATGATGTGGTTTTCTCCTAAGAGGTTTTGGAGGGCAAAAAAGTCGAGATCTTGGCTGTGATCTCCATCTTTTACGCGCAAACCGTACACTTTATTAGACGATGGATCGACAAATGTCTCGATAGACTGGACTTGCCCAAAATTGAGGAGGTTGGCAAGACTTTTTTTGCCCATTTTATAACTCCATTTCGATTCAGAACGTGTGAGCGCTGCGTGAGGCGCTTCGACCCCTTTTTCAGGCGCTGACATATCTTTGCGAAACATCACTTCGTAACTCGCTGTTTTGCCTGCGCTGTGCTCTGTCCATGCTGTTGCGAAGGGTAGGTTGCGCCCGCCTTCTGGATGGACAAGAATCAAATGCTTTGTCGAATCCACCGCTTTTTCGACGGGAGAATTGGGGACAATGAGCGCAGATCCAGGATAGTGCGCATCTTTTGCTGTCACATGCCAAAAACAAGATTCGTTTTTCATCGCATGATAGTAGGCATCTGTGCGCATCAAAATTGCCAGGGCAGAGAGAACTTCAGGTTCTAGTGGTGTTGGAAATTGCGCTGTCAAAACGGCTTTCACGTAGGACTCGATCTCTATGTCGTTGATGACATGAATCATCCCTGCGACTCCATAAATCGCAATCGATCCTTGATACTGAATGCCATTCACAAATACGGAAGTTTCGGCAGATCGCGGCTTGATGTAAAATTGGTGAACCCCAGGAAACTCTTCGCCCCACTTAAGACCCGTTTCGAGCTCTCGCACCATGAAACGTTTCCCTAGAAGGCCCGATGCCACGCGCGATCCGTCATGCGGATTGAGCAGATAGTAAGGCCCTTTGACTTCAAGTAGGGTTTCTTGGGCATCCTTCTCTAAAAGGACCTGAATATTTCGAGGAACTATATTGTCTACGTGAGTCAAGGAAACTGCATCTGCCCACACAAAGGTGAGAGTAAGCAAAGGATAAAGCCATTTTTTCATGAGTGGTACTCCGGTCATTTTTGAAATCTGTTCATATGCGTGTAGGCCATCGGGGTTGCTTCTCTCCCTCTTGGGGTCCTTCTGATGAATCCTTGCATAATGAGAAAAGGTTCGTGAACCTCTTCCAACGTATGCGCCTCTTCACCCACTCCAGCAGCAAGATTATTTAAGCCGACAGGGCCTCCGTTATGATGATCTATCATAAGGGTTAGGATTTTTTTGTCCATCTCATCTAATCCCAACTCATCAATTGCTAGCATAGCAAGAGCTTTTTTAGCAAGATCTGTCCCTACAAGACGAACCTTCTCCGTTTGCGCGCAATCGCGCACCCAACGAAGTAAATGATTCGCAATTCTCGGAGTTCCCCGCGAGCGTTTTGCAATCTCTAACAACGCATCATCTGATAGCTGCAGCTTTAAAAGCAATGCAGAACGACGCAAAATTTGTTGCAAAATGTGAGGAGGATAATAATCAAGTCTTAAGGCAAGTCCAAATCGAGACCGCAAAGGCGCGCTCAAAAGACCCACGCGCGTGGTTGCTCCCACAAGCGTAAAAGGATTTAGCTTCACTTGCACACTTCGCGCATTCGGCCCAGAATCAATGGTCAAATCGAGCGTGAAATCTTCCATCGCAGCGTATAGATACTCTTCTGCGACTTTGTTCAGACGATGAATCTCATCGATAAAAAGAACATCGCCCGGTTTTAAATTCGTGAGAAGCCCCGCCAAATCGCCCGGCTTTTCAATGGCAGGCCCTGAAGTGATCACAAGCTGCGTCTGCATCGCTTTGGCTGTGATGTGCGCAAGCGTTGTTTTCCCAAGCCCCGGAGGCCCAGAAAGGAGCAAATGGCCTAACGCCTCTTTTCTTTCTTTGGCAGCCGTGATGAAAATCTCAAGTCTTTGACAGACAGTTTCTTGTCCAGTGAACTCGGAAAAAGTTTGAGGTCTTAAAGGACTTTCAAAGGGGATATCTGGTTTTGTCCAGGAGGACTCGATAAATGGATCTGTCGTCATTAGACCTCGTTCGAATTTAAGAGTTCGTCAATTTTTGGGATTATTTTGGCCTATTTTCGATTTTCTTTTTGGGGGTAATATACGCAATATTGATATTACCCCCAAAAAGAAAATCGAAAATAGGCTCAAAAGAACCCAAAAATTGACAGAACCTTAATTTCGAAAGAGGTCCCGCTGAAAAATGTAGCAAGAAAACTATTTCGCGCGCTATATCTAAGTGTGCATGGGACTTTGTAAACGGTGGCTCTGGGTTGTGATTTTTTGTTTGGGGGTAGCCTTTGTCTATTCTCAATCGATGAAGAAAAAGAGATCTTCTCTTGTGGAGTGTGCGCATCTTCTCACGGAAATCGAGAAAACAAGGGCAGAATTATCTAAAGAAAAAGAACAATTGCATCTGAAGATTGCTTCCCAGGCAGATCCCGCATGGATTGAGATGATTTTGATGCGCGATTTGGGTGTTGTCCCCGAAGGATATCTCAAAGTGTACTTCAAAAAATGATCCCATTTTTTTCCTCTGTAAGGTCATTTTTCTCTGCGCCCTCTGCGTCTCTGCCGCGCGTTTCGCGCCTCTGCGCTGATGAAAAAACGAAGATTGTGACTGCACAGACACTCCAATCACAGTCTTCGCTTTTTCATCAGCGCAGAGGCGCGAAACGCGCGGCAGAGACGCAGAGGACGCAGAGAAAGAAGGGGCGAGGCGAGGTTTAATGCTGTGGATTGCTCTCTTGTTGCTTGTGTGCCTTTCTGCGACGCTGTCGGGAGCGGAAACTTCTTTGTTTTCTTTGCCTCGGACAAAATTAAAAGCGTATCAGGCAAGTTTAGATCCAAGAGAGCGGCAGATTTCTTCTTTGATGCAACATCCTCGCGATGTCCTTGTCACACTGTTAATGCTCAATATCTTGGTCAATATTTTGATTCAGAACACGGTGGCAGATGCGTGGGAAAATCAAGGGTGGCTTGTGAAAGTAGGCCTTCCTTTGGTGCTTGTGCTCGTGTTTGGAGAAATACTCCCTAAATCGATTGCTTGGCAGAAAAATGTCTATTTTGCCTCGCGTGTCGCTCCTTGGGTGGAAAGGATCTTTCATTGGGTAGGTCCCATTCGAAAACCTTTAACCCGTTTGACAAGTGCTATTGCGCGCCTTTTTTTTGTGTTCTTGAAAAAAGAAGAGGAGATTTCGTCAGATGAATTGCGCCATGTGTTGCAAGCGTCGCAAGAAAGTGGAGTTCTTTTGCCGCAAGAATCGGATCTGATCGAAGGTTCTTTGGATTTGCAGCAGTCGCTTGCAAGAGAGAGAATGCGCCCGCGCGATGAGATTTTGTATTATGATATCCAAGATCCCCTTTCACGCTTGATTCATCTTTTAGTCGATCTGAAGACGACGCGCGTTCCTGTATGCGATGGAGATTTGGAAAAGATCCTCGGTGTGATTTCGACGGAAAGTTTTTTCATTCATCGAGAAAAACTGACAAGTAGCGCTAGCGTGATCCCTATTTTGAAAAAACCCTATTTTGTTCCTGAGACGATTAAAGCGTGGGTCTTACTGCAAAATTTGCGCGAAAAGCAAGAGAGTTTGGCTCTTGTGGTTGATGAATATGGATCGATTTCCGGTCTGATTACGCAGGAAGATTTAATTGAAGCCGTTGTAGGGGAAATTGTCGATACTCGGGACCCTTCTGATTTATATACGAAATCAGGAACAGATGTGATCATTGCGAGTGGCAAACTCGAGCTCTCAGAATTTAAAGAGATCTTTGGTGTGGCATTGAAATCGAAAGAGAATATTGTGACCTTAGGAGGATGGCTCATCGAACAGTTGGGCGATATTCCAAGTGTGGGCACAAAATATGAATTCGACCCTTTTTTGTTTTATGTCTTGGCAGCAGATCCCAATCGGATTCGTAGGATTTATGTCCGATATTTAAAAAAACCACCGCGTGGGTCATGATTTTTTTGGTGTTGACACTTCTTGCGATCATGGTTCAGGGCTCTTTTGCGCTCTTTGAGATGTCGATTCTCTCTTTGAGTAGAGTCCGTTTGCAATACTATGCAAGTATTGGACAAAAAAGAGCCGTGTGGCTGAGTCACTTATTAAAACGACCTTCTCAATTTTTTGGAGCCATCCTCATCGGGATCAATGGAGCCTTGCAAATAGGCTCAGAGTGCTCTCGTAGATTTTATGAGGCAATGCATATAGATCCAGTATTTTCTCCTCTTTCGCAAGTCGTCCTTGTTGTGATTTTTGGGGAGCTTGTTCCGATGTTTGTCGCAAGATACCACCCTACACAAATCTCTTTAAGCTTAACGCCTATGATGATTGTCTTTGCAAGAATTTGTTCCCCCATTACATGGGGTTTAGATTTCGTTTCGCGCGTGATCCAATATCTCTTTGGCAATAAAAAAGACCTTCAGCCTCTTTTTTCAAGAGAAGAAATTGCCATTGCCTTTCGAGAGCGCGGAAGGGGAGAAGATGAGTTATATACGCTCACAGAGAAGATTTTCCAATTTAAAAATCGGACGGCAGAACAGGTCATGACGCCTTTAGATCAGATGGTCACAGCGCCTGTCACTTCCACAGTCTCTGAGGTCGCAGAGCTCTTGAAAAAACACTATGAGCCGGTCATTCCTGTATATCGCCACCAAAATTCACAGGTCGTAGCTGTATTGCATGTAAGAGATATGCTGAGACTTGGAAGTAGTCAGTCTATTTCAGGAGTGACAAAGCCTCCCTGGTTTGTCACGAAGGGGACCTCCCTTCTGGAGATTTTAGAGCAATTTAGGCGCAATAACCAAAGTATCGCCGTGATCCTCGAGCCCTCTTTAAAAGCATGCGGCCTCTTGACACTAGACCAAATTGTTGCAGAACTATTTGGAAAAGAGGCTTCGTCTGAAGTCTTTGAAGAACCTTCCTTACTTTATATTGAGAGAACTTTGTCAGGAGAGATGGCGCTCGAGGCATTTAACCGAGAATTCCACGCAAAAATTTCAGGGGGGTCAGGCGATACTTTAAGCGACTGGATGGTAGAGCAGCTAGGACATCCTCCCGCAATAGGAGAGGTCGTCCGCTTCGAACCTTTCGTCTTTACCGTGTTAGAACCTACTTTACGCGGCGTAAACACCCTTTCTGTGCGCTCTATGTAACCCTCGAAAAACGACGATCTACGGGATAATTTCGACTCCGTATTGAGATAAGGTGTTTTTGGGCATCTCCCAAATGATCACCTTAGAAGGAATTCGCATAGTGATTGTTCCAGCGGTTGACGGTGCGAAGGGATTGTTTTTTAAATGAATAGATCCAAGGGTGCTTGGTTCGGGAAGGGTAATATCTGCAAACGAGGTGAATTGGTTGTTGTTGAGCCAGAGCTCCGTTAACGCTACAAGACCTTGAAGGTCTATCTGGGTGAGTTGGTTGTTAGCGAGGTGGAGCTTCCTTAAACCTACAAGGCCTTGGAAGTTTATCTGGGTGAGGTGGTTGTTGGAGACAAAGAGCTCCTCTAATGCCACAAGACCTGCGAGGTTGAGCTCGGTGAGCTCATTGTGGCCGAGTTGGATCTCTGTTAACGCTACAAGACCGTGGAGGTTTAGCTGGGTGAGTTCATTGCTATTGAGGGCAAGCGTTTTTAACGCGATAAGATCTTGGAGGTTTACCTGAGTGAGCTCATTGCCGCTGAGCCAGAGCTCCGTTAACGCTACAAGACCTTCGAGATTTACCTGGGTGAGTTCATTGTTGCTGAGGTCGAGCGCCTTTAATGCTACAAGACCTTGGAGGTTTGCCTGGGTGAATTGGTTGTCGCTGAGGTCGAGCTTTGTTAACGTTACAAGAGAGCTTAAGTTTGGAAGCTCAGTGAGAATCTCAGGAAGAGTCGAGGCAGAGATGTCTAACGATGTTCCTTTTTGATCGTAACAGTTTAGGATTCTTTCAGCAGCTATGATCCGAGAAGCTTTTTCTTCAGAGCTTATATTGGAGGCATTCTTCCAAGTCTCGAGAGATTGAACGAAATCAGCTGGGGATAGAGGGCTGCTAGAGTCCTGAGGTGGGTTCGGTGAAGAGGTCATGGGTGTGTGTAATCAATTGTTTGTCTTCAATTTTATGTATTGGGTGTGTTGTTTTCAATAGTGTTTTTATGGAACTTTAATCAGTCAGTGTGTGTAATATTTTTTAGTATATATAATTTTGTCTATTAGACCTCTTTCGAAATTCATGAACTTACAAGTTCGGGCAAAAGGATCAGGTCATGAATTTCGAAAGAGGTCTATTATAGAGATGAGAGTTTTTTTACGATGAGGGCGGTTTTTTCGATGACTTGATCGATCTCTTCTCGGGTGTTTAAACGTCCTACGGAAAAGCGAAGGGAGGATTTGACGAGTTTGGTAGGGACTCCCATTTTTATCAGGACGCGCGAGGGTTCTAGAGCGCCGGAGGTGCATGCTGACCCGTGACTCACCGCAATGCCTGCCATGTCGAGTTGCATAAAGAGCGCCTCACCATCCACTCCCGGAAATCCAAAGCAGACAGTATTTGCAATGCGAGGACCCTCTCCATGAATGCAAAGATCTGGAAGTTCTCTTTGTAGCCCGTATTCTAAATGTTTGCGCAAATCGCTCATGTGCTGTGTGATCGCAGTTTGCTCTTGAGAGAGAATTTTTAAGCTTTCCGCAAGACCTAAAATTCCTGCGAGATTTTCTGTCCCGGCTCTTCTTTGCAATTCTTGCATCCCACCTGTACATAATGGACTTAATCTGAATGAGGAGCGGACAATCAACGCGCCAATTCCCTTAGGTGCATGGAATTTGTGACCGCTGAGCGCGATGGCAGTGATTCCTGGGTGATTCGGGAAGGGCTCTTTCCCAATCCAAGAAACGGCATCGATGAGAAGGGGGATTTGACTCTCTTTTGCAATCGTTGCAATGGTCTCAAGATCGAGTTTGACTCCTGTTTCGCTGTTGGACGCGCTCAAGGCAATGGCTTTTGTATCGGGACGAATCGCAGCGCGGATATGCTCGGGCAGAGGCGCCCCCCAACTGCCTACGGGAAGATAGGTGACCTCCATTCCGCTCTCTTCTAAATATTGCGCCGTCTTATACACTGCAGAATGTTCAATCGTTGTGGTGATCAGATGTCCTTTGTTCCCTAATCCCCTTAAAAACGTGTTGATCCCTTCTGTGCCGCTGGAGGTGAAAAGGACCTCTTCTGGCTTCACATGGAAAAATGCAGCCACAGTTTCTCTTGCTTTGGAAAGATAGTTTTTCGCTTGCTGCCCAAACCAGTGGACGCTTGAGGGATTTAAAGGAATTCCTTGAAAATCGGCGAGCATGGCTTTAAATACTCTGGGATCGAGCGCCGTTGTGGAGTTATTATCGAGATAGATTCTTTGCATGTTGGACCATTACAATTGTCATATTATCAGAGCTCCCTTTAATTTTCGCTGTCTCGATGAGTTTTTGTCCTGCGAGATGAAGATCTTTTTCGCCCTCTAGAATTTTTTCCATTTCTTCTAAAGAAAGGACATCTGTAAGGCCATCGCTACATAAAAAGAACAGATCGCCTTCTTGATGGGTTGCTACAGCAATTTCTGGGTTGGCTTTTCCTGGGCCACCGATTGCTCTTGTAATTACGTGTTTATAAGGGTAGGGCGTGGCGCAGTTTTCAGCGAGTTTTCCAGTTGCAAGCCATTGCGCGAAAAGGGAATGGTCTTGTGTGAGGAGAAAAAGTTTTTTGTCTCGAAAGCGATAGATTCTACTATCTCCTACATGCGCATAGATGATGGCGTTTTGGGTCCACAAAAGACAACATAGCGTAGAGCCCATCCCTTGGTAGTGTTGATTTTGCAGTCCCATTTCATAGACATGGCGGCTCGCTTTTTCAATCATGGCGCGCAAATCTAAAATCAGCTCCATGAGGTCTTTTTTGCCCATTTGCGAGGCTCCCTGAGAGAGGAAGTCGATGGTTTTTTGTGCGGCGATTTCTCCGGCATTGCGCCCTCCCATGCCATCAGCTAGGGCAAAAAAACCGATCTCAGGAAGAGAGACCCAGACGTCTTCGTTATTTGTACGAATGGACCCTACATCAGAAATGCCAATGATTTCGAAGTTTATATTCATAAGTGGAGGCTTCGATCGAAAATGCCACCGAAAAAGTAGAGGTTGCATCCGTTGATCGCGTTGAAAAGAGAGTGGAGCATGATGGGACTTGCAAGCATCCCTTGTTTTTCATAGACAAATCCGATGAAGAGGGAAAATACAAAAAGGGAGGCGATGATGGTGATGTTGGCAATCCCTTGCTCTGGAGAATAATGAAAAAAAGCAAACAGCAATGAAGTGATCAAGATAGCTTGTTTACTCCCTAAATGTTGCCGGATCCACGATTGGAGAAATCCTCGAAAGAGAATCTCCTCGATGATGGGAGCAAATACACCAATGGTAAGAATGGCAAAAACAAGATAGAGCGGGTAGCCAAATGTCATTTTAAGGAAATAGACAGCGAGCTGTTCTGGGACCTGTACGATATGAAATACGGAGGAAATCAGCCAAGCCTTCGCTTTGCGTCTAATCGAGTTAGAGCCTCGCCTTTCTCCTTACTTCCCTAACATCACAAGAATGATCTAGGGCTCTTCCGAAAGCTACCCCATTGCACAGAGAGCCAAAGACCCCCTTGAGCAAAAGCCTTAAATGTAGTAGAATGTTTTATTCACCGGGGACCTTGTAGAATGAGCAATCTGAACCAGGTCAGGGCCGGAAGGCAGCATCCTTAAGGAATCTGCCTCATGCGCAAGTCCATCTCCGGTGTTTTTTTTCTGAACCTTCGAAGGCCTCATGAAGCCACCTTCTCGGTTCTTCCAGAAAGTTATCCCGCCCTTCTTCAATGACTACCGGCCCCTCGACCTCGAGCAGATGCGGGTGACCACCTTAAATATTTCGTTTGCGAACCTTATATCGGTGATGCTCTGTATAACTACGGTTATATCTCGATACGGACAAGTGCGGGTAGAGGTGATTGCGATCAGAGCGAGCGCATTATCTTTTTCGGCTAAATTGGGGATCCTGAGAGCTATCCTAAGCGCCTCCTCAACATATCCTGCCTTTACCAAAGCGGTCATAACATTTTGCAAAACAACTTCTTTATCTCTTCCTTCGGTCTCTTGCTCTATCTTAGCAAGCATTTGTTCAAGTTGGTTTGTTTGTACCAAAGTTGTCAGCATGTCTTTAGGCAGAGATAGTGACGAGTCATCGGACTCTTCTCCGCAGAAAGGGTCGAAAGTGTAATTTTGAAGAACCTCGGCTGCAAGAGGGATCCACTGGGAGATGAACTCCATAGCTGCTGCTCTCTCGCCAACTTGTAACAAAGCGTTCACGATACACTGAAGAGCGCGCTTTTTCATGGATAAATCAGAGATGTTTTGCATAATGCTGATCGCCTTCTCAAAATCATTGAGCTTGAGCAAAGAAGGCATTGCAAGAAAAAGTATAAATTCTTTTACATATGCCCCCTCTTCAGGAATTTTCTCACAGATCTCCAGGGCATCATAAACGTAGCCTCTCTCAAGGCAACTTTGCGCAAACTTCTGTAACAATCCTATTTTATCAGAGTGGTGATGCGCAGTATCTGCCATGGCTAAAGCTATATAACAAAACGCTTTGTATCGTGCGATGGGACTGCATATATTTGCCGAAGTATCAATGGCTTTGTCGAGCTCGCCCCGCTGAAGCTGAAAACAGACACTTCTGAGAAATCTTATATCCTCATCAACCTCGTTAGATTTGAGCCCGACAGTCTTAAGAGGCGCGCCTATGTAGGTCCAGCTTAAAGTGGACGCAACCTCTATGAGAGCTTCGTTCTTTCTCCCTTCATCTTGGATGGCTCTTACAAAGTCCATTGCTAGCGTGAGTAGCCCATGATTGGCTGCAGACTTCGCAGCGACCGTAAAACCTATATCTGAATTCGGGTGATATAGCTCCTGCAGAGCCCCTTTTACATAGATTGCAACCTCTAGTAATTGCATTAAGAGAGGACCCTTTTGCGCAACAAGTGGAGTATCATATACCAGGGTATAGGGCAAACTCTTCAATTTCAATTGGA
>Ga0206854_1232_pt1 | contig 12567 bp, 9 predicted proteins | sample Alteio_BWOrgCont_50_FD_152870 | JGI IMG/M metagenome (GOLD analysis project Ga0206854, IMG submission 152870) | Enriched cells from forest soil in Barre Woods Harvard Forest LTER site, Petersham, Massachusetts, United States -... | ecosystem: Environmental > Terrestrial > Soil > Temperate forest > O...
TGAGCCTAACTATACTTATATGAAGGATGGCCGCAAGCTGCTTTCGGAGCTATCGGCATTAAGCCCGGTTCCTGTTTTTGTGCGGACACATAGCCTGCTGGTTACCGGCGATGGCGTGCCTTCGTTAAAATGGGGATCGACCAATGCGTATACCGAGGATGCTAACGGCAAGCCCGTTTATAACTGGCATATTGTGGACAGTATTTTTGATACTTATGTTAAACGGGGTATGAAACCTTATGCACAGATAGCATTTATGCCGAAAGCGCTATCAACCCATCCGGAACCTTACCAGCACCACTGGAAACCGGGCGATAACTATAATGATATTTATACCGGCTGGGCATATCCGCCAAATGATTATAAAAAATGGGGCGACCTTATTTATAACTGGGTGAAACATTGTGTTGCCCGTTACGGACAAAAAGAAGTTGAAAGCTGGTATTGGGAAGTTTGGAACGAACCTAACGGCTACTGGAAAGGCACCCAAAAAGAATACCTGATGATGTATGATTATGCTACCGACGGTTTAAAACGCGCCTTGCCTACTGCTAAAGTCGGCGGGTTAGATATTGCGGGAACATCGAGTCGCGGGGGGCAACAATGGCTGAATATGTTTATTAAGCATTGCACGGTTGATACCAATTATGCCACCGGTAAAATTGGCTCGCCATTAGACTTGCTAAGCTTTCATGCTAAAGGGCAGCCACGTATAATAAAAGGCGTAAACGGTGCAAAAGATATGGTACAAATGAATGCCGCACCTCAAATGCGCGATATTGCTACCGGATTTAAAATTGCTGCATCGTACCCGCAAACTAAGGATCTGCCGCTGATAATTGGTGAGTCGGACCCTGAAGGTTGCGCGGCTTGCGGCATGGCAACTAACCCAAGCAATGGTTATAGAAACGGTACCATGTATTCAAGCTATACGGCGGCTACTGTGGCGCGCGAGTATGAACTGGAAGATCAGTACGGCATTAACTTTAAAGGATCTGTTTCATGGTCGTTTGAGTTTGAGAACCAGCCTTGGTTTTTTGGCTTCCGCGATTTGGCGACCAATGGCGTTGATAAGCCGGTGCTGAACGTTTTCAGGATGTATGGCAAAATGGGCGGCAAGCGCGTTGAAGCGACAAGCGACCGCATGTATTCGTTAAAAATGGTGATGGATTCCAGCATCCGCGGACCACAAACCGATATTGGCGTATTGGCATCGAAAGATAAAAATACCGCGGGCGTAATGATATGGAACTATCATGATGACGATAAACAAGGCCCTGCAGAGCCGGTGACCGTGAAGATTGCTCACGTTCCGGCAAAGACGATTATGTTAACGCATTACCGCATTGACAGCGAGCACAGCAATTCGTATGAAGCATGGAAAAAAATGGGATCGCCGCAAAACCCTACTGCCGAACAGATTGCCACGCTTGAAAAAGCCGGCCAACTGGAAACAATGGGCAAACCGGAAAAACTTAATACAAAAGCAGACCAAAGCTTAACCATAAATATTTCGATACCGCGACAAGGGGTGTCTTTATTGAAGATGGATTGGTAAAATACTTTTCATAGTTGTGTTTTATTAAGCCCGCGGATATGCTTGTCCGACGGGCTTTTTGTTATATGAAAGTGTATGTTTACTTCGCCACTTTTCCTTTTAACATAGTAATTGAATGTGCCGGGAAAGTATAGGTTATAGTATTGCTGCCTGCTTTTAATGATGGTTTTACAACAGTTTTAATGTTTTCCTTTCCAAAATCGTTCATCGTTTTTAAGGTGGATCCGTTTATTTCGGATACTTTAAAATCGCCGCTAAAGGCGCCGTTTTGCGACAGGATATCGGTGGTTATGGCTTCGTCTTTATTACGGTTTACTACGCAAAGGGTTACTTCGCCATCTTTATAGGTTGCCGATACATCAAGGTAGGGCACATCGGTTAACTGCGTAGTTGTTTCGCCAAGGCCTAAGGAGAATTTTTCGGTGTCGTACTTTTTGCAATCCACAAAAACATTGAGCGATGTGCCGTAAAAATTGTTGGCAAACATCTCTACCGGGTAAAAAATGGTTTGCTTGAACATGCCTGTTTCACTGGTGAAAATTGGGGCAATTACATTTACCAATTGCGCCATGTTGGCCATTTTAACCACATCGGCATTACGTACAAACGCGTTTAGGAAACCCGCTATAACCAGTGCATCTTCTAAATTATAATGTTCTTCCAAAGCATTTCTGCCTGTGGCTGATGCACCGCGGCGGGCACGGTACCAAACATTGTATTCATCCCAGGCAATATAAATAGGGTCTCGGCCGGGGCGGTTGGCGGTTGCCATTACACGGTCGATCATACCTTTGGCAATTTTTGTGCGTTTCTCCAGCATCAATGGGGTAGCTATAAAGTTGTAGTAATTGCTATCGGGGTTGCCCACGTACATGTGCAACGACAGGTAATCAATATCATCCTTCAGTTCGGCCAATACGGTTTGGTTCCAGTGGTCGGGGTCAGAACCTTCACGGTAATTAGATGCGCCCGCGCCTATCATTTTTATTTGCGGCGACGTGCGTATCATCAGCTTTGCTGCTTCTTTTGCTTTTTTGGCATAGTCCTCGGCGCTTAGGTGCCCCATTTGCCATGGGCCGTCTACCTCGTTACCTAAGGCCCAGTATTTAACATTATATGGTTCGGGGAAGCCGTGTGTCTTTCTTAGCTCGGCATAATAGGGGCCGTCTTTAACATTGCAATATTCTACCCAGCGCCGGGCCTCTTCAATGGTGCCGGTACCCATGTTTACAGTTATGTAGGGCTCGGTACCAATTTCGCGGGCGTATTTTATAAACTCGTTGGTGCCAAATTGGTTGGTCTCTAATGTATACCATGCCAATTCAAGGCGAGGTACGCGGTCGGCTTTTGGGCCTACCCCATCCAACCAGTTATAGTTTGATACAAAGTTACCGCCGGGGTACCGCACAATAGTTGGATGCAGTTCTTTAACTGCTTTCATTACATCTAAACGGTAACCATCTTTATCAGATAGTTTATTATCCGGATCAAAAATACCGCCGTAAATGCAGCGGCCCAGGTGTTCGGCAAAATTGCCGTAGATGAGCGGACTCACTTCACCAATAGTGCGGTCAAGGTCTATTTTAATGCGGGCATGCTGTGCTACAGTAATGCCGGTTGTGAAGCAGCAAATAAGTAGCGCACAGCATAAGGTCTTCATTAATTTCATTGGTTATTGGGTTTATTTTGGTTGAAAACAAATTTAAGTGTTAATTGAACAATTATATAATATTATTTTCTAACTTAGTGATTAGTAAACCAATTTAACCTCAATTTATGAAAAAATTATACTTTGCAGCTATGGGGTTAATGTGCACTTTTGGCGCATTGACCCTGCAAGCACAAACCAAGCTCACGCTCGATTTGACCAAACCCGGCATTACCGTAAGCCCTATGTTATATGGCCTCATGACCGAGGAGATCAATTATTCATATGACGGCGGCCTGTATGGCGAACTGATACGCAACCGTATTTTCAAGAACGACCCAACAAAGCCCGAAAGCTGGAGCGTGGTTGAAAATGGCGGCGCAAAAGCCAATATCAAATTAATTGGCGCCGACCCGGAAAACGTAGCGCCGGTTGAACAGCGTAATGCCATTAACGGTACGCTTACTACTTGTTTACGTTTAATTGTTGAAAAAGGCGGCGCCCGTGCGGGCATTGCCAATGCGGGTTATTGGGGAATACCGGTGAAACCAGGCACTACCTATAAAGCGTCGTTTTATATTAAGGGCGGTGTTACGGGTAGCTATAACAATCCCAAAGCTATTTACTCTGCGCCTCTTCGCAATGGGCCTGATGTTGCGCCGGGGGTTGCTAATGATGAACCGGGGCCTATTACTGTAAGCATTGAAAGTAATGACGGCAAAACCGTTTATGCATCCGGCAGCATTTATCTATCGAAAAGTATATTCTGGAAAAAATATGAGCTGAAGTTAACAACGGCTGCCAACATCAAACCGACAACTGATGCGCGTTTTGTTATTTCAACCAATCGCACCGGTATTTATTATTTCAATTTGGTTTCGTTGTTCCCTCCTACTTATAATAACCGGCCAAACGGAAACAGGATAGATATTATGAAAATGATGGTGGATATGAAGCCGTCGTTCCTGCGTTTTCCGGGTGGTAACTTTTTAGAAGGACCGTATTTGAATGACCTGTTCCCATGGAAAACTACTTTGGGTGCGCTGGAAGAGCGCCCCGGACATGCCGGAAGCTGGCAGTACCGTGCATCGGACGGTATGGGTTTGTTAGAGTTTTTAGAGTGGTGCGAGGATGTACACATGGAGCCGTTGCTATGTGTTTATGGCGGCTATTCTTTAAGAGGTGACCATGTTGACCCGGGACCACTTTTGAAACCTTATGTGGATGATGCTTTGGACGAGATTGAATATGTAACCGGAAGCGTGAACACCAAATGGGGCGCAAAACGTGCTGCCGACGGGCATCCGGCGCCGTTTAAAATATCGGCTATTGAAATTGGTAATGAGGATAATTACGATAGGGAATGGACCTACGATGGCCGCTTTAATCAATTCCGCACAGCGATAAAAAAGAAATACCCGAGCTTATATACCATATCGACCGTGGCTGATACCTTGACCGGGCAAGCGGTAGTTACCCACGGTAAAGCTTATATGGTTGATGAACATTACTACCGCCGCGCATGGCAAATGGAAGAAATGTCGACGCTGTATGATAACTACGACCGTAAAACCAGTCCGAAAGTATTTGTGGGCGAATGGGCCACACGCGAGGGGACACCAACAACAAATTTGGACGCTGCCTTAGGCGATGCCGCCTTTATGACCGGCATGGAACGCAACAGCGATATTGTGTTGCGTTCATGCTATGCGCCATTGTTTGTAAATGTAAACCCAGAAAACCCGGCTACAGGCGCACCGAAGGGCATGCAATGGCCTTCGGACCTGATAGGTTATGACGGGTTGACCAGCTATGGTTCGCCATCGTACTACGCACAGAAAATGTTTAACACCAATTTGGGTAATAAAGTTGTGTCCATGAGTGTTGAGCATTTGCCGATGCAAAAAATGACCGCACGCGATACCATGGTGGGTATTAAACGCGGCCCGACAGTGCCAAGGCCTGAACGGCCCGCATTATATTATGTATCAACCAAAGACACTAAAACGGGTACCATTTATATTAAAGTGGTTAACATATCGGGCATTGCGCAGCCGGTAACCTTAAATTTAAAGGGAGCTGCCAATGTATCGCCAAACGGGACAATCACCGTATTAAAAGGCGCTACGCTTGATGATACCAATACCATAACCGACCCGGAAAGAGTGGTGCCGGTTACCTCGAAACTAAGCGGTATAAGTAAAACATTTGCGCATAGTTTTGCGCCTTATTCGGTTAATGTGGTTAAAATAAATACGGCGGGTAAGTAGTTTGGCGGCGATTACTCACCCCGACTACGCTACGCTGGTCGACCCTCTCTTCCGCAAGCGGGAAAGAGGGTAAAAAAAGAATTTTCAAAACCCTCTTTCCGCCGCAGGCGAAGAGAGGGTGGTCGGCGAAGCAACGTCCCGATAGCTATCGGGAGGGTGAGTTATTGCAAAGCGTACAAACGTACTATTATATCAATCTGCCCCTAACTTAATCGTCATATTTTAAACAGGAAGCCCGCAAAAGCGGGTTTTCTTGTTTAGTTTTATTTTATGATGATAAGATACACCTTTGCCTTTTTGTGCCTGCTTACTTTAAGCATGTTATGTAATGCGCAACGTTTTACCATGAACAAGGGCGGTATCGCTACTAAAAACTATTTAGAGAAAATACCTTATGAATATATAAACGGGCGCATTTTTGTGACCGTAGAAATTAATGGCAAACCGCGCAGGTTCTTTTTAGACACGGGCGCGCCCACTCAAATTTCGCCCGAGCTTTTTAGTGAGCTGAAATTATCCATTATTAAAAACTTAGATATTGGAGATATTTCCGGCAAAAGCGATTCTGTTAAAGTTACCACCCTGCCCGAGATTAAATTACAGGGACTTTCTTTTACCGGCGTACCCGCATTAATATTTAGTGGCGATATTTATCAATGCTGGCATATTGACGGTGTTATTGGGGCTAACGTACTATCCAAATCTATTGTACATATTGACCCTGACGAGCATACCATCACCATTACCGATGATATAAAGAAAATACCGGTTAATAAAAAGATGCTGGCCACTATGCTTACCGATGAAGCGCAGGGCTCGCCTTTTATTGTGGTTTGGATAACACCTAAAAAAACACAACTGGTTGGTTTTGATACCGGCGACCCCGACTTTTTTATAGCGACAAATGATTTTATAGAAAAGTTTAAGAAAAACAATGCTTTTACAAAAATATCAAGCGGGTATGGTATGCATACCCGCGGTCTTTTTGGCGTGCCAAAACCTGATAGTGTTTATCGCCTTAAACTGCCTTCTATTGAGCTTGCGGGCCATACATTTACTAATGTTATAACCGAAACCAACGAAAAGCAAGCTACCAGCATGGGGACAAAAATATTAGATTACGGAACAGTAACGCTGGATTATATTCATCATATTTTTTACTACGAGGCCAAAACAGATACCACTAATATGGCTGAAAAAAAATGGCCCATAGCGCCAATGCCAGTTGGTAATAAATTACTTGCAGGCGCGGTTTGGAAAGAAATGGAAACGCAGGTTAAATGGGATGACCAGGTAATAGCAATTAACGATAAACCTTATGAAACCGTTGATTTTTGTGAATGGCTAAACAGGGTACCTACAAAAATTGAAACCGTTACGCTTACTATTAAAGACGCGAATGGGAATGTTAGGAAGGTAACGATGGTTAAACAATAATCTTCTTTATTGAGTCTGGCGGCAATTACTCACCCGGACTTTGCTTCGCTCGTCCACCCTCTCTTCGCCTGCGGCGGAAAGAGGGCTTTGAAATGATAAGGTCAGTCTTTTCCCGCAATGGATAAAACAAGAAACCCGCTTTTGGCGGGTCTTGCTTACTACACTTTACTACTATTAAACTAAAACTGGATTGAAAAAGTTCTTTATGGTTAGGTAGCAATTATCGTTTTATGAAACGGTCCTTTAAAACGCATTTCATTACTTCGTCGTTATAGCTTGAGCCTATGGTGACCTTGGCGTTGCCTACATGCAGCATATTGCCTTCAATGGTGCTTACATGGTCGGTATTAACTATATAGCTTTTGTGTACCTGTATAAATTTATCGGTTGGCAGTTTTTCTAAAATGCCTTTAATGGTTAGGTAAACTATCAGCTTATCGTTAGTTGTATACAGCGTAATGTAATTGGTCATCGCTTCTATATACAGCAGTTCTTTATAAAATACACGCTCTATTTTTCCGTTGCATTTCACAAAAAAGTACTCGGGGTTTAATTCTTTGGGCTCGGTATTGTTTTGCTTTAGCTTTTTTAGTTCAAGCGCTTTTTGGCTGGCTTTTATAAACCTGTCTAACGAGAAAGGTTTTACCAGGTAGTCTACCACCGCCAGTTCAAAACCATCCAACGCGTATTGGCCGTAGGCAGTGGTCATGATAACCATTGGCAGGTTTGGCGATGATTTTAAAAACTCGATGCCGTTCATCTTCGGCATATTAATATCCAAAAATATCAGATCGGCCTCTACACTGTTTAACACGCTTATTGCTTTGAGCGGATTTTCGGCAATACCCACTAGTTTTAAAAAGTCGGTTTCCTCAATATACTCCTGCAATAACTTGCGGGCAATTGGCTCATCGTCAATAATAACACAATTTAAAATCATAATTTGAATAAGGTTAGCGATACTGAGTAACAGTTTTCGGTATCATCTATTTTTAATATGTGCCTGCCGGGATATAAAAGCTCCATCCGCCTTTTTACGTTAGCAATGCCTAATCCTGATGATTTATCGGCCTGGTTGATAAATGAATCTTTAGTATTTACTATTGAAAAATGCAGGCCGTCATCATCACAAATTAATTTAATGTCGATGCTGTTTTCTTTCGACTCATTAAACCCAACATACTTAAAAGCATTTTCAATAAATGTAATAAATATTAGCGGTGCTACTTTAACGTCGCCATGTACGCCATCGGTGCAAAACGATACTTTTATCCGTTCGTCTATCCTGCTTTTTTGCAGGGCGATATAATTGCGGATGTAGTTCAGTTCCCTGTCAAGCTCAATCAACTCTACATTACATTCATACAACTGGTAACGAAGCATTTCTGAAAAAACAAGCAGCATATCGCGCGCGCCTTTGTTTGATTTATCAATATGCGCATAGATAGAGTTGATGGAATTGAACAAAAAATGCGGGTTAAACTGCGCCCTTAAAAAGTTCAACTCGTTATCGGCCTTTTCTTTTTCTATTTGTTCGATATAGCGTTGCGAGCTTATTTTTTCTGTTATTAATTTGGTGACCAATATTAGCACCACCCAGAAAAGAATGTTTACAAACGAGTCGAAAAATACTTTATACGGATTAAACTGTGCCGTACTAACATTAAACAAATAGCGGCTTATCATAAATGAAACCGGCACGCGTAAAAGCGCACCGGTTGCTATACCCGCCAAAAAACAAATGCCAAACAGGAAATATTTGCGTTTATTGAGCAGGTATGGAACAGTAAAAAACGAATTGTAGTAGTAATTACCCGCTATAAATATTAAGTAGCAAAACTGAATGGTAATGGCGTGTGTAAGCACCAGCGTACCGTTCCGGAAAATAAATACCCAGAAGAGGTAGGCTAACAGCCAAAATACCAGGTGGTATGCAACTTTGTTTGTTTTCAAAAACACGCTAAATTAAACAGCTAAGGTAATTATTTTGGTTCAGCTCCGTCTGGAAATGGCTGGCCTTTATGACAAGTGGTACATGATACTATTAACGACGCATTACCAATTTGCGGATGCTTTAGTTTCAGGTATTTTTTGTTGATACCCAATGTCATACGCATCATGGTGCGGCTTATTTCTTTTTCGGGCTTGGCATCGCTTGCAAAATCAAGACCGTGGCCGTCTTTAGCATTGGCGTGGCAAAAGCCACAGCTTACGCCTAAGCCATCCTCAAAATCATCAGCCATAATACTCTGCAGATCGTGCGAGCTGATATCTTTTGGCAGCACTTTTAAGTTGGTATACTTTGGCGGTTCGGGGTTATTGAATGATGCCATTGCAACAACCGTAATAACAGCAATAAGTATAAGCAGTACGGTAACGGTGCGGTTAATTTTTATAGTTCTAAACTTTTTCTTCATTTCATTAACTCTTTTTTGCAATTACATTTATCACTACATCCAGTTCGTCGGAGATCGTGCTTGTGCCACCTACGCCAAAATCTTTGCGGTTAATTTTGAACCCGCCTTTAAACGTGTAGGTATCAGCACTGCCGGTTGCAGTGAACGGGAAGGAGATAGCTTTTGATTTGCCTTTTATAGTAAGCGTACCGCTAAATTGGTAGCTTGTGCCTTTTCCGGTTATTTTATTGGATACCAAACGGATACGCGGATTGTTCTTTACGTCAAAAAAACCGTCGCCTTTTAAATGCTCATCGCGCAGGCTGTTGTCGGTATTTACGCTGGCCGCATTGATGCTTACATCAAAACTACTTCCGGCAGGATTTTGAGGGTCGAAATTAATCGTGCCCTCAAAACCACCGAAAGAACCATCAACACCAAAACCAACATTTTTAATCGTAAACTTCAAGGTAGAACCCTGCTCAACAGGTTTGTATTGGGCATGGGAGGCCGTTGCCATTGCAACGGCCAGCATCAGCATCATAATTTTTCTCATTGGATAGGTGTAGGGTTATGCGTCAATTAGTGGAGTATCTGTAATAGCAAGCGTATGATTATGCTCTACATAATTTACCGAGGTTATTCCCAGTACGCTTTTTAATTTTTCGGCAGGCACTTTCATTGGGCCGGGCGAAGGTGCCGAACCAGGTGCTGGCTGCGGGAACGCGGTTGAATTTGCAGTATGGAAAGTGATATTGCCTTCAACTTTTTGTATGGTTTGGTGAATGTGTCCATTCAATACCGAAACTGAACCGAAACGTTTTAAGAGGGCTAATGCCTGTGCGCTATCGTCGGTTCCCCAACCCCATTGCGGGTAAATGGCCCAAAGTGGTATGTGTGCAAATACAACAATTGGCGTGCTGTTTGAAAGTGGTTTTAAATCGGCCTCTAACCATTTTAATTGCGCGGCGCCAATGTAGCCAAGCCCACCGTCAACGTGATTGGTAACGTTGTTAAGGCCTATAAAGTGCACGCCATTTTTGTCGAAGCTGTACCAGCCATCGCCCATGGTGCCTTTACCAAAACGCTCTAAATATAATTTACCGTTATCGGTAACGTCGTGCTCGCCGGGAACGTAGAATATTTTCTCGGTTTTTACACCTTTTAATGCTTGTTCAAGGGTATCAAATTCATCGGCTTGCGCAAGGTGAGTTAAATCGCCGGTGTGCAGCACAAATTCGGGCCTGTTAGGCATATTATTTATTTTTGAAATAGCGGCGTTTAGCGTGCTAACTACATCTGGATTTGCAGGTTTGTTAAAACCGATGTGGCTATCGCTTATTTGCACGAAGCTAAAATCAGATGCCGGCATCACCAGTCCTTTTTTAAGGCCGCCGGTTGTTTTGTCAATCATTTGGCTCATGCCGTATGATTTTAAAATACCGCCGCTCATCATCCATATTACCCCGGTACCGGCCCAGGCCATACATTCAAGGAAGCCCCTGCGGTCAATACCATCATTGTTAATTGGTTCTGTGTTTAAATGATCTTCGTGATGCTCGTGATTTTTCATAATGCTTTTCTTTTGGTTAAAAATTATGATACGAAGTAATGCAATGAAAAAAAGGTGGTGTAATATTTTACATCAACCCATGAAAATACTTGATGAAAGTGGAATTTTGAATGCCGGTGAAAACGGCCCACCCGACAAATAATATTAAGTGTTGCTGCAACAATTATATTATTGTTATAAATTAGTAAAACCAATTATGAGTTATTACCAATTCAAATTAGTTAAATACCGTTTAATTCCAGTTTTAACCGAGTTTAACCAGGTTTAATACTAGTTTATAGCCAATGAATAGTGTTGCAAAATATCTGTTGTCAATAATTTTTGTCTGCGTGGTTCTAAATAACTGTGACGCGCAAACGCGGGGTTATGCGAGTCATATCAATGAGCTGTATGCAGCGATCAGCAATAAATTAACCGATCAAAAAGCCGGGCTTTATTTGGAGAGTACCGACACTGCAAAAAAGGAAAACGCGCACTCGTGGCTTTGGCCTTTATGCGCCATGATACAGGCCACCAACGAGATGGAAACGCTTGAACCGCGCAAAAGCTACATGACTACCGTGGAAAACGCTATAGATCAATACTATAACGATAAACCACCTACGCCTGCCTACCAGGATTATGTAACCAAAGAACGTTTAAGCTCGCGCTTTTACGATGATAACGAGTGGATTGCCATAGCTTATTTGGATGCTTATAACCGTAACCATAAAAAGAAATATTTGGATGTTTCTAAGATGATCTACAAGTTTATCCAGAGCGGGATTGATACAGCCGCAGGTGGCGGCGTATACTGGAAAGAGGGTGATAAAACGACTAAAAACACCTGTTCGAACGGGCCGGCGATATTGATAGCGTTAGAACTATATAAAATTACCAAAGACAAAGAATATTTAAATACCGCTTTAAGCATTTACGAGTGGACCAACAAATACTTGCAAGCGCCCGAAGGGACGTATTATGATAACATTAGGATACCAACATTAAAAATCGCTAAAAGAGAGTATACCTATAACACGGGAACCATGCTGCAATCCAACGTGTTATTGTATACAATTACCCAGGATAAAAAATATCTGACGGAAGCAGAACGGATAGCAAAAGCAGGCAAGGCGCAGTTTTTTGTGAACGGGCGCCTGCCTAATAATTATTGGTTTAACGCGGTGCTTTTACGGGGATATATAGCTTTGTACCAGATAGATAAAAACAAAGACTGGATAAATTTTTTTGAAGAAGATGCCAATCAAATTTGGGATAAAGAACGCGACACCGATAACATGATAGGCAAAAAACCTGCAAAAGCATTAATTGACCAGGCCGCTATGATAGAGATATACGCCCGTTTACAAGCAGTTGAAAATAAATAAATCCATGATTGATTGCATGCCTTTGCGCGTAGCCCACCTATGAAAAAGTGCCGACAACCAATGCCCCTCATTACTTGCGGAAATGCATTAGGTCCAAAATATAGCTCAACCGCTATATTTTTCTTCGGATACAATATCATTCTGCATCATATAATAAATAGCTAATTTTTTATCAGCCGCCTCATTAAAATAAGATTCGCCAATTTGATAGCCTATTAAATGCTCGATGTTAGCTATTTCTTTATCTTGCTTTGGCGCACTATTCGTTTGCCTTTTTTGAAGTATAGTTTAAGTATGTCTCCTTTATAAACAGTTCCC
>Ga0206854_1233_pt1 | contig 12486 bp, 13 predicted proteins | sample Alteio_BWOrgCont_50_FD_152870 | JGI IMG/M metagenome (GOLD analysis project Ga0206854, IMG submission 152870) | Enriched cells from forest soil in Barre Woods Harvard Forest LTER site, Petersham, Massachusetts, United States -... | ecosystem: Environmental > Terrestrial > Soil > Temperate forest >...
TAACTAGATCATTAACCGTTTGGCGAATATCAGTTTGCGGGCACGCAGCGGCTTCGTCCATCAGATGGGCCAACTGGTCAACCGGGGTTGCTTCCACGAGTTGGAAAATGGCCGCGATGCGATCCGTGCCCTGATATTTTTTCAGCAGGTCTGCCAGCGAACTTTTCGGATCCCAAGCGAGGCTCTTTGGGAGGGCGGTGGAATTGCCACTCGCAGCCACCGGGCGCACCGGGCGCGCGTTTGCGGCCGGTTTGCGCGCAGGCAGACCCCAATAGCCAATCGCGATTCCGAGAGCCAGCGTGGGTAAAATCCAGCACAAGAGTTTGGGGAAGGTTTTCATGGGGGTGTTTGGGCGGCCCGGTTCAGGAATAAGGTGAATTATCAGAATGAAACAGAGAGCCTGACAATTATAAAAGCCAGCATTACTTTATGTGCAGAGTGGAGTGCACCAAAGTGAAGCCTATGCTAAAGAAGTAGGAGTTATGCATACCTTTCGGCGCACATTCATTACTCTGCTGCAAAAGGCTGGGGTTCCAACGCGGGTCATCGCACAACTTGCCCGGCATAAAAGCCTCAAGCATACCGATTGGACTTACACTGATGGGATGCAACTACCCGTAATGGAGGCGCTTCAGCACTTGTCTGGACTCCTAGAAAAACCATCTACCCCAGATCAAATCGTGCCACGCCCATTGCCACTTAAATCCGGTCAAACAGGGGTTTTGGAGTCCAAAGCTGTTCAAACCTAAAAATCTCAAACCGTGATACTGGATTCGCAACCTATTGATTCTGGCGTAGTTTATCCTCTGCCGTCCATCTCTGTCCAAGATTGTCCAAAATCTGAAATGGTCGGGGTGGTGGGATTCGAACCCACGGCCTCTACGTCCCGAACGTAGCGCTCTACCAGGCTAAGCTACACCCCGCATTGTCGTCCACCGTGTTGCCGGGAGGCCCGGAACAGAGCGGCGCAACGGGTCTTTGTATCCGAACCATCCGGTTCTGCACAAGCGCAAAAGCACGCTCAATGGGGTTTAGCGCAGCAGCGCCGTGGCCGTCCACAGCACCGGGGCGTTGCCGTGCAGCACGTCGGAGGTCAGCATCTGCGGGCCTTTGTCCACTGGGCGGGTCAAATAATAGGCAATCGGATCTGGGCCGTTGGTGGTGGCGCTGTACTTGTTGGTGCCGACACACACATTCGCAATATTGCCGTTGTCGTCAATCAACTTGACCAACCCCAGCCAGGCCTTGCGCGCCGCGGGGCCATAAGTCTTGGCATCAAGCCAGCCGTTTTTCACACCACTGACAAACGCAAAGGTAAACATCGCCGAGCCGGAGCTTTCCGAATAAGCCTCTGGGTGGTCAATCAGCTGCTTCCACAAGCCGTCGTCGGCCTGGTACTTCAACAATCCGGCCATCATCTTTTGGTAGCCGGCAAAAATTTTGGGATAGAGTGGGTGGTTGGCCGGCAAATCGCGCAGCAATTCCGTCAAGCCGGCCGCGACCCAGCCGTCGCCGCGGCTCCAGTAGTAGGGGACGCCTTCGCCGTGATAAAACAGGCCCGAAGGCTGTTGCAGGCGGTCGAGATAAACAGAAAAGGTGAGGGCGACGCGATCAAGGTATTTTTTGTCCTGGGTGGCGCGGTAGGCCTGCATTTCCACCAGCGGTAGCATGTACAAATCATCCACCCAAAAACGGGTGTCGCCAGAAAGCCCGTCATCGCGTGGCGCGGCCCACTGGCGGTCGGCAAAACTTTGGCCGAGGGTCAGGTAGCCTTGCTGCTTGGTGAGCATGTAAATCTCCAGCGGCACTGCGCCGAAGACATGGTAGTCCACGGCAGCCGTCGCAGAAATATGCGCGGCCCCTTCGGGCGTGGACAGAATCCCAAACTTGGAGATGAGTTTATTTTTGAGCGCGTCGTCCTTGGTCACTTCAGCAAAGGTGAACGCGCCATACCAGCACACGACTTCGGGATAAATCACCGGCGAGTTGGCGCTGTTGGCGTATTGACCGGTTTGAAAGCGAAATTGGCGTCCGGCAAAGTTCTCGGCCACCTTTTTGCCGACGTCCTTGGGCGAAGTGCCGTCCGGCCAGGTGCCGAAGTATTGAGCCAGAACGTCTGCCGAAGGCGGCGTGACGGGCGCTGCGGGCGCGGGAGTGGCCGAAACCGGGCTGGCTGATGGCGGCGTAGATTGGGCGTACAGGCCACTGCCAACGATGCCAGAGGCCAGGCAGCCAACGAGAATACAACGGGAATAGTTCATTGGGGTAATAGACGGAAATTTCATTTTTACCAAACAGGGTCAAGGTGAAACACCGCCAAGGCGATTATGGCACGAAGCAGTCTTCAGCGAAAGCCAGGGTCATAACGCACAATAAACATTATGTCTAATTTGTGTTTTCCCGCTAGTCAGCAGCTAAATTGCCTCAAATTCGCTCCTGAAAACGGGGTTCACCACAATTGATGAACCACCAAGGACGGCCCTTTCTCGCCTAGTTATCATTCTCGATGGTGATCTCGGGTGGCTCGACTTCAACGGGCACCTTGTTGCCATCCGGGGTCGTGAATTGATACTTGCCCTGCGGCAGCACAGCTTCGTGCTTCGGGATTTCGCTGGGAGAATTTGAATTGTTTGCCGGGGCCGGCTGGTTTTGCTTGGGGACGGAGGAAGTTTCGCGCACCGGGGCCGAACTGCTTTGCTGGGCAGGCTTCATGAAATTTGATCCTGAGCCACTGGGCGAGCCCGGCGAGTAAGGCTGCGAGCCTTCGCTGGTGATCATCCGCGGCGAAACCGCCCCGCCGCTGGGAGCAAAATTGGCGGAGCTAGAATCAAAAAGCTTGGGACTGTGCAGGAGCTGCCCGTCGTTGGTGGTCACCTGGTCGGTTGCCCCGCCCGCATGGGTGATGGGCAGGCCCGGTTCGCTGGAAAACTCGCCTTGAAACTGGTAGCGATTAATGTCCTGCAAAGAAAGTTCGCGGCCCACTTGCTGGAGTTGCTGGCTGTTGTCCACGGTGTGGAATACGAAGGCGTCGGTAAACTTGTCCGGCCCGGGCGCGGGCTTTTTCCAGCGGCCGTAGGCGGTGTAGTCATTCAGGCTGGAATTGCGCTGCATGGTGGTGGACATCTGCGGCTCGCGCATGCTTGAAGTCGGCGCCATCTTAGTGGGGAAATTTGGCCCCATGGGGAAATTGCTTCGCCACATCGGCGAGCTATCCATGTCGCCGTTCAACGAGCTGGTGCTGCCGCTAAAGCTTTTTGAGGACAAATTGGAATGGCTGCGCGTGAGGCCTTGGTTAACGCTGGGCAATGTCTCCGAAAAGCCGGTATTAAGCTGCGAGGTCAGACTGCCCGGCAGGCGGCCGACGAAGCTCGAACTGCCGCCACTCGGACTCGTCAACCCCGACCCCATTACTTGGTCCGGCTCGAGAAAAACGCCGGTGGCTGAGCCGGTGGAAAACTGCGAATTAAGTTGCTGGAAATTGTTATAACGTTGCGCAGACGCCCGCCCCGTGCCGGCTAAAAAAAGCCCGGTCACCGCCAGCAGAGGTAAAAGCCTGACCAAATGAGGTATCCGCAGAGGCATGATTTGCGTGGGGATAAGTTAATCCGGCTCATCCCCAAAAGCAACCTCAGGTTTGCGTCGGCCGCTGGGCGATTTTGCGACAGCCGCCCTTGCCCGCCCCACAGGCCCACACCGTTCCTAATCGTATCTTAGCCAAGCTGAACTTTTTTGCCTTCTTTCATCAAAGTTTCCAGTGTCCATGTCTCAATGATTTTCAAATTTTCCTCAAGCTCTTGGCGGAGTATGGCGGGTACTTCCCGAAAGGATTTGTTCGTGAAACACAGATAGACTTTTCCATACCGATGTCCATATTTCGTGTCATCTGAAAATGTGACATCTGCACCAACGCAGAAGTCGTATGGAACATCGTCAAAGTATTTTTCAAAACGCCTCCCGTTTTTGTCCAGCCCCATCGACAAGTCAAACCAGCGATTAATCTCGCCGGGTTTTTGAATCCGAATCCTCGGGTACCTTCCTAAGGAGCCTGGATTGAAGTATTCATAGTCATGCGCTCGACAGAAATCATCTATGATTGGGCGTACCAAATATAGATGTTCTCCGAGAATTTTGAAGTGATTTATGAATTATTCTTCGTTCATCAGGGCTAAGGGGAGTCAGGTTGTGCCTTAATACCATAATAAATTTAGCTGGAACTGGCTGAACGTCCCCTACCCTTACTGCGCCGGCAGTTTCAGCACCTGGCCGATATGCAGCGTGGAATCCGAATTGGGCAACAGGTCGCGGTTGAGGTTATATATTTCCTTCCAGCGGTTGCGGGTGCCGAAAACCTTCATGCTGATGGAGGAAAGCGTGTCGCCACTGGCCACCGTATAAGTGCGCCCGCTGGCGGCGACCGTCGGCGCCGGCGCGGCAGTGACCGTCACCGGAGTCGGGGTTAACGTGGGTTGCCTTGCAACAACGGGCGGAGGGCTGGGATTATTATTGAGGGGAATGGCCGTGACGCTCGGGCTGGCGGCGGATGGGATGCTGGCGAGGCTGGTCGTGGGCAAATGCTCCACCGATCCGAGGCCGAGTTCATGGCGCAGGTTTTCATTTTCCGCTTTAAGAGCGGTGATTTGGTCAAGCAGTTCGACTTCGTCGTAGATATTCGGCGCACCGGGCAGTGAGCGGGCGTAATCTTTTTGCGCGGTGTTAATCAGCTCTTTCACCATCGGCGCTTGATCCGAATTGGGCTTGGCGACGAGATAAGCTTTAAAATGATAAATGGCCGAAATGGGATCGTTTTTATTGGTGAGGTAAATTCGTCCGGCTTCCAGGTGGGACTCCGGCGCGTCATCCTCCCGGCTTTTGATGACGGCAAGGAAGGCCGTCAATGCCTCATCGGGATGTTCTTCGCGCAACATCTGTTCGCCCGATTGATATTGCGGCTCATCCGTTTCTGCCACCGCGATGATCGCGTTTTGTTCCTTGCCGCAGCCGCTGCCGAGCGCAGCGAGCAGCGCAAGGCCGAGGCCCAGGGAACGCAAATGGCGAGATGGCATACGCATGGAACTTGAATTAAACGGCCCGGGTGAGCGAATCAACGCTGTTGTGTCCTTTTCCATTATTCTCCCTGAAAGGTCAGCACTAGATGGCGCTCGTGCGGGTGGGTGCGGTGCTCCCAGAGAAAAATCCCCTGCCAAGTACCCAACAACAAGCCGCCATCCTTGAAGGGAATGACTTCGGCGCTGCGGGTCAGCGCCATTTTGATGTGGCTGGACATGTCGTCTTTACCCTCCAGGGTGTGGGTAAAGCCGGGGTCGCCGTCGGGTACCAGCTTATCCATGAAATAATGCAAATCCTGTCGCGCGCTGGGGTCGGCATTTTCCATGAGCACCAGGCTGCAACTGGTGTGCTGGCAAAAGACCGTGACCGTCCCCTCGCGCAAGCCGGTGCGGCGGAGCGCTTGCTCGACCCCCCCGGTGATTTCATGCGTGCCGCGGCCCGGCGTGCGCAAAGTCAGCAATTCAGTGCGGACAGACATGAAAAAAGCTAATTGGACTTCTTTTCCACTGGTGGCGCGGGTTGCGTACTGTCCGGCACCGCGCCAAGATTAGCCGGCAGAGCACCGGTGCCAGCATCGTTTGATTTAATTGGCTCAACTGGGTGTTCGAGATCAATCGGGCTGGATGGCATTTGGGCGACAGTCATTTCGCCTACATGAAGTGTTAGTTGAACTTCGACGTTGTCCCGCTCGACCACCACGGCAAGATCCTGGCCGGGGTGCGAAAAGAACCAGGCTTGGCGCAAATCGTCATTGCTTTGGAGGGGAACGCCGCCGACGGAGAGCAGCACATCGCCTGCTTTCAAGCCGGCCGCCAAACCTGGGCCACCGTAGTCCACACTCTTGATGATGAGCCGCGGCGCGGAGCCCGCCGAAACCTCCGCCGGTTTCACATCAAAGCCAAACAGTCCGTAGCGGACGTGGTGATCATTGGCGAGCAATTCATCGCGAATCCGCAACACCGCCCGGGAAGGTAAAACGAGTGATTCACGGCTGTCTCGCAGCGAAGCGATCATCATACCGACGAGATGCCCGTGCAAATCCAGCACCGGCGAGCCGCCTTCGCCACCGTCGTCGGGAATGTTTACGCGTAAATGCACGGCGGGTAATGGAATCTCACCGACATTGACATTGGTGCCTTGGACCATCCCCGGTGATGGTCCCGGCGGCTGGCCCAATTTGCTGGTGATGGCGAGCAGCATGGTGCCTTTCGGCGGCAAGTCAGGTATCTCGGACAAATCCAGGGCGCCGAAATCCTTGGGTGGTGTATTAAGATGAAGCAACCCGACATTCGTCACCGGGTCGCACCCCACCACATCGGCCGGATAAATGATGCCGTTGTAATCCACCCAGACCCGCATGGCCTTCTGGAGGTTGTCCGCATTGTTGGTGATGATGTCGGCATTGCGGTCAATAAAAAAACCGCTCCAGACGTAGGGCGTGGGCGTGGCGTCGCTGGCATTATCGCGCACGACGGCATTCACCCGCACGACCGCCGTGCAGCCTTTTTCAGTCAGAGCAAGGTATCGGCTCTGCAGCAAATCGAGCAGGTCACCATTGCCATCGGTGATTTTAACTGGCTCGATTGCGGTGTCCGCCGCCGCCGAAGTGGCCGACAGACAAACCAAACCCGCCCAGAAAATTGCCGCCATGCCGGCGGCCAGCCTGCGGGCCGGACTCATGAGCGACGAGGATTTTCTTTAATAGGCCGATCCGCGAATACGCGCGGAAAAAGCCGGATTGGCCAAAGCGTCACTGGCGTAGCTGACGCCTGCACCCCCACCTGTGGCAAAAGCCAGCATGGCGGGAACTTTGTGGAAACCGGCCAGATTGCTGGAATCTAAAACTTGGGCCGCAACCTGGGTCGGTTGGGAAATGGCAGGCAGGTTATTCTCCGCGATGACGGCAAGGGCCTGCGCATTATCATTATCGCTATTGTTGATCACAGGGCTCGGCAAAGCTTTCACTGTCACCAAGGCACTGGCTACCTGCACTGGCTGTACTTTGCCGGCAACTATCGTCGGCATTTGCATATTGCCAAACCACGTAATGGCCAGCGCCAGCGCCGATACTGCCCCCAAGCTTAGCCAGCGCGTCCGACGACCGAGCCACCCGAAAAACATGCCAGTTCCCGATTCGCCCGGCTCAGCCAATGCCCGCCACACCCGCTCGTTGAGTTCGCGGTCGAAACGCGCCCAATACTCCGTCGGCGGGCGCTCATGGCGCTTGAGCCGCAGGAGGTCTTCCAGCGTGACTTTCGGTTTATGGGTTGGGGGTTCGCTCATGGCGAGGCTGCTCACGCAGACGCGGGATTCAGCTCAAGTAATCTTGCAGATAGGATTGAAGTTGTTGTTTGGCGTAATGAAGACGCGAGCGCACGGTGCCCTCCGAGCATTCCATAACTTGGGCAATTTCCTGGTGGCTAAGGCCTTCGATTTCAAAAAGAACCACGACTGTTCTATGATTAAGGGACAAACGTTGGAGCGCTTCGTTCAATTTTTCTTGTAACTCCTTGATTAGCGATGGCTTATCAGTTTGCATGCGGTCCGTTAAAGCCTCGAACAACTCGCCTTTGGAGACTTCTTCGTCCAGATTGTCGAAACTGAAGAAACGGCGCAGACGATTGCGCTTGAGCTGCGACAACGAGGCATTGACCGCGATGCGGTAGAGCCAGGTGAAGAATGAGGACTCGCCTTTGAAATGCCTGATGGAGCGAAACGCTTTGATGAAAGCTTCCTGGGTCAAGTCCGAGGTGTCTTCGCGATTCGAGGTGAGATTGTAGATAATCGCATAGAGCCGTTCGCGGTATTTGGTAATGAGCTGGTCAAACGCCTTCACATCGCCCGCCTGTACCCGCTGGACCAGCGCCCAATCCACCTCCGCCTCCACCGCGTGCTCCGGATGGGTGGTGGTTAGCGATTTCGCATTGGCGAACAGCTGGGACATGGCGTACGCACAGTTTGGCAACTGGCCTTGCGGCTGGCAATGCAAGAATGAGATTTACAACCACCCCGGCATTAGGTTCTAAATAGTCCATGTCCAACTCCAGTGCCGCGGCGTTCAATGCTGAAGCCGAACAAACTCTGCGCGAGTCCCTTAAACGTTGCTCGCCCGCCACCATTGAGGCGGCCGTCAAATTCCGCCAGACGGGCGACCCGGCACAGATTAACACGATTATCCTTGGTCTCCTGGAGCGTTTCATGGATCCTGACCTGCGACCCAAACTTCTCGAGCCCAATATTGACGACCTGAATATTCTCTCCGACCTCGGCATTGATTCGTTGACGATGGTGGAGATGGTCATGCTCGTCGAGGAATCGCTGGGCCTGACAGTGGACAATAACGAACTGCGCGGCATTAAAACCATTGGCGACATCAAACGGTTCGTCGCGGGCAAAGCGAAAACCCAGTGATGAAAAGAATATTGGAAGAATTTTTCTGTTTAGCCGCATTGTGGAACAATATTTTTGTGAGTGTTTGAGCCCGTGTCTAATCCCCTCACACCCGAAGCCGAACAGAATCTGCGCGAACTGCTGAAACGTTGCTCGCCGGAAACGGTCGCGGCCGCGCTGCACTTCCGCACTACGAATGATCCGGCAGGCGTGGACATAGTTGTTTTGGGCATCATCGAGCGCTTCCTCGATCCCGAAGTGCGCCCGCGGCTGCGCGCCGGAGGCGATGGCTTGCGGATTTTTGACGACCTGGGTATTGACTCGCTGACCATGGTTGAGGTGGTGATGATGGTGGAAGAAGTTCTGCAAATTAAAATCAACAACGAGGAATTGCGCGACCTGCGTACCATTGGCGACATCAAGGTGTATATTAACTGCCGCCTCAAGGGCTTGCCGTTGCCGGAGCGTCCGGTCTATGTGCACGTTGCGGAAATTGTTGCGCTCCTTCCGCAGCAGCCGCCGTTTTTATTCGTGCAGGAGGCCACTTTGCGGACCGATGAGGCGCGGGGCGTCTATAAAATTGCCGGTGATGAATTTTTTCTCGAAGGCCATTTCAAAAACAACCCGGTGCTGCCCGCATCCATCATGCTCGAGGCCTTGGGGCAGCTCGCCGTGCTCTATTTGCTGAAGGCCAAACGCGCGGAATTAACTTCACCGGTAAATCCCGCCAAGATTTTTTTCACGGCATGTGACGGCGTGCGCTGCCAGCGCGTCTGCCGCCCCGGCGATATTCTCACCCTGGTGGTCAAACCCAAGCGCATCAAGCATCCGCTGGGGCGCTTTCAAGGCCATATCACCTGCGGCACGGAGCGCGTGGCCTATGCCGAGGAGATTACCCTGACTTTCGATTACCTCGCGACAGAAGCACCGGCTTCGTCGGATGGTCAACCTGAGAATATAACGTCCGCCCAAACGGGCTAGTTTTCCCAGTCATGCCCAAAGTTGTCGTCAGCGGTCTCGGCTTCATCTGTCCCATCGGCAACGACCAGGAGACAGTGACGCAAAGCCTGCGCGAGTTGCGCCATGGGTTATCCGTTTATCCGCGCTTCGAAGCACCCAACATTCCGGTGCGCGTCGCCGGCCTGGTCAAGGATTTCGTGACGGATTCGCCCGAGCCCGAGGACTGGAAATATCCCGCCATGTACAAACTGCGGCGCGAAGTTCTGCGCGGTTTTGCGCCCCATGTGCTCTACGGCTATTGTGCACTTACGCAGGCGATTGCTGATGCAAAACTGACGCCGGACGATATCTCCAATTTGGACACGGGGCTTTTTACGGCCTCAGCTGGTTCGTCCATGTTGACCTATTACAATCTTGGCCGCATGGAAAAAAATGGCGTGGCCCGCAGCACGCCGATGGGCGTGGTCTCGTCCGTGGTGGGAACATTGAGTTATAATTTGGTTGCGGCGTTCAAAGTTTTGGGCTCCTCGTGCGGCTTTGCCTCGGCCTGCGCATCTTCGGGCCATGCCCTGGGCTTTGCCTGGGAGGAAATTGCCTCGGGTCGCCAGAAGCGGATGCTCGTCGTCGGCGGGGAAGACGGAAATTTGGAAACGATTCTCCCCTTTGCCGCCATGCGCGCGCTGAGCTTGAACCCCAATCCCGACACCGCCTCGCGTCCGTTTGATGTCGCACGCGACGGTTTTGTCGGCGCAGGCGGCGCGGTGGCGATGGTGCTGGAAACGGAAGAGGAGGCGGTGCGGCGTGGCGCCCCGGTTTATTGCGAAATGCCCGGCTGGGGCATGGCGTCCGACGGCTACAACGTCGCGATCTCCCACCCCGAAGGCAGCGGTCTCGTGCAGGCGATGAAACTGGCCCTGCGGCGTTCGAACCTCCAACCTGGTGACGTGGATTATATCAATGCGCATGCAACTTCGACGCCCATTGGCGACACTTCGGAAATCCGCGCGCTCAAAACTGTTTTTGGAACGAATGATGCAGAAAGTCCGGCCATCAGCTCGACCAAGGCGTTGACGGGTCATGGCCTGTCGCTCGCGAGTATTTTGGAGGCCGGCATCTGTGCGCTGTCCATCAAGCATGGCTTCATGCCCGGCTCGGCGCATATTCAAAATCTCGATCCCGAGGCGGCGGGCCTGAACATTATTCGCACCACGGTCAACGAACGCCCGCAAGTGGTGCTGAGCAACAGCAGCGGCTTCGGCGGCGCGAACGTTGCGCTGGTGTTTAAGGCGGTTTAGCGATAGCAGTGTTTTGTGACGGCCAATGCCGCGGCAGTTTACCCCATGAGCGCGCCAGCATCAGTAGGTTCGTTATCCTGGCAGCGCATTGATTCGCTCGATTTGCTGCGTGGCGTCGCGATTCTCGGCATTTTTTTGATGAACACCTGGACGTTCGCGCTGCCGCAGGACGCCTATGTGAATCCCAACGCGTACACCACCGACTGGATCCCTGGCACCGGTTTTCCCGCGGATCATGAGTTAGTCCACGGCGCGGATTTTGCCACCTACGTCGTTATCCATCTGGTGGCAGACATGAAGTTTATCACCATGTTTTCGATGTTGTTCGGCGCGGGGATATTGCTCCAGGGCGAGCGTGCGTCTGGACGCGGGTTGTCGTCGGCGCGCATCCATTACCGCCGCATGGGCGTGCTGCTCGGCTTTGGTCTTATTCACGCCTATGCCCTTTGGTATGGCGATATTCTCTACACTTACGCCGTCTGTGGTATGCTGTTGTTTCCGTTGCGCAAAGTGCGTCCGTCGCTGCTTTTATTGCTGGGATTGATTATGATCGGCGTGGCGACTTTTCTCAACCTTGCCTGGGCGGCTGACTGGTCGCTGGGGCCGTTGGATGTCCTGCAAGATTTTAGTAGTGCGTTTGACCATAGTGGTAATGATCTCGAGCTCATCGCCTACCGGGGAAATTGGTGGCAGCAGATGGACCACCGCTATTGGGCTTCATTTATTTCCCAAACTTCGGGCTTTTTGCAATGGAGCCTTTGGCGTTGCGGCGGCTGCATCCTGATTGGCATGGCGCTGCATCGCCTGAATTTTTTCCGCGGGGCCTGGCGGCGCACCACTTATAAAACTATCGCGATGCTGTGCATTCCCCTGGGTTGGGTCATCACCGGCGCAGGTATTGCCTTTAACCAGGCGATTCGTTGGGACGAAACTGCGGACTCCCTCTACACCGTCTGGGGTCTCGGGGTGGAATTCAATTACTGGGGTTCGTTGGTCACGGAACTGGGCTATATTTCGCTCGGCGTGCTCGTCGCCCTCTGGGCAGCAGCGCCCGCGCGGGCATTTTTTCGCAGATGTCTTTGGCCCGTGCGCGCCATTGGCCGCACGGCATTGTCCAACTACATTCTGCAAACCATCATCGCCACAACCATCTTCTACGGCCACGGTTTTGGGCTGTATGGCTCGTTGACGCGCTTTCAATTGCTCTACGTCGTGTTTCCCGTCTGGGCGCTGCAACTGACTGTCTCGCCGATTTACCTGCGCTATTTTCGCCAGGGTCCGCTGGAATGGCTCTGGCACCGGATAGTCTATTGGGATGGCGAACCGCCGCCGTTAAAGGATGCTGCTGACGCCGCCGCTTGATTGTGCCTTAGTTGGTTTATGTCCCGCCTGCGCCTCGCCTACCTCTTTACGACGTTTCCTGAAGTGTCGGAGACGTTCTTGCAACGCGAGGTGCGGGCCATGCGCACCCAGCCGGTGGATTTTACGCTTCATTCGCTCTGGGGCGGTAAAACACAATGGGAAGGCCAGCCGGTGGAGTGTTTTGATTTGGCAATGCTGTGGAAGCTTGCGTGGTGGCTGCCATACTGGCTTTGGCGCAAACCTCGCGTATTTTTGGAAATTAGCACCCTACTCACCCGCCAGCCTCCGCCCTCGGCTTTGAACCTCGGCGAAAATCTGCTGGGTTTCGCCTTCGCGCTCATTCATGCGCACGCTTGGGAGAAACTGCCCGCTCGCCCTCACCTTTGCCACGCCGTCTGGGCTACCGCACCCG
>Ga0206854_1234_pt1 | contig 12411 bp, 10 predicted proteins | sample Alteio_BWOrgCont_50_FD_152870 | JGI IMG/M metagenome (GOLD analysis project Ga0206854, IMG submission 152870) | Enriched cells from forest soil in Barre Woods Harvard Forest LTER site, Petersham, Massachusetts, United States -... | ecosystem: Environmental > Terrestrial > Soil > Temperate forest >...
ACGGGCAATGTGCTGTATTGCGCTTCTTTTTCTAAAACGTTAGGTTCGGGGTTTCGTATCGGCTGGGTTTCCGGCGGGCGGTATCACGAGCAGCTTAAGCGGCTTAAATATATTTCCAACTTTTTTACCAATGGTATTTTGCAGGATGCCATTGGCCGGTATTTAGAAACCGGGCTGTACCCGGCACATATAAAAAATATGAAAACGGCCTTACAGCAAAACCTGGCCCGTTATATGGGCTCTATCAATCGTCATTTCCCGGATGAGGTTAAAATAGCTACGCCTAAAGGAGGGTTTAGTATCTGGCTGGAACTGCCGGCAAATATTAATGCTTCCGAACTGCACCGACGTGCGCTACAGGAAGGTATTGGCATATTCCCGGGCCAAATATTTTCCACGTCATCACAATACAATAACTATATAAGGATCAATTATTGCCTGATATGGACTACTAAAATTGACAGGTATTTAGAGAAATTAGCCGTGCTCATCAGGAAATATAAGGCTGTTTCATAAGATAATCGGCTTCTTAAATGTGAAATCAGAAAGCGGCATGAGCCGTGCGGTGGGTATGGCTTCACAGTTGGGTCATTCGGTATAACTGGGCCTTTGTTGATGTTATCACCATCAAACCGCGCGATGGCAAATTGCACGACATAAAACGAACTTACCGGTACTTGTTGGTGATAACACCAGCAAGGGCGAGGATTAATAAACCATTATTCTACCGCCAGCTTCCACAAGCGGTGCGCTCGTCTATTGCGGCAGAAAGTTTTAAATCCACTAATTTAATTTTTCATATATTCATCCATAATCATAGAATTAAATGACTGTCTGGATAATATCGGCTAATCCTAAAATATACGACCATGCGAGTTCTTTTGAGCATCATTCGTTTATTGATTGGGGACAAGGAAACGGAAAATTTGCGGTTGGCGACATTATATTCATTTATACAACTCGGCCAGCTAGTATGATACAATACAAATGTGTTGTAAGTGCTACAAGCTTAACCTACCCAAACGTAAGAAATGATATAGCCTATTGGAAAGACGAAAATGATTATTACAAATCTATTAAGGGCAAATTCATGCGCTTAGTTATTCAAGACCAAGTTTATAATCCTAAATTGAGTTTGAGCAACTTAATGGCAAACGGTCTGAACGCTGCGCCTCAGGGACCAGTTAAAGTAAAACATCAATTGTTCGAATATATAAATTCAAACTTTTCCGATGATTACCAAATAGAAATGTTTCCTGACGTACTCGACGAAAAAACAGACCATTTTGAAGGCGTAAAAAAACAAATACTTGTAAATAAATATGAACGAAGTTCCATTGCGCGCCAAAGATGCATAGAGTTTCATGGATTAAATTGTAAAGTGTGTAAAACAAACTTTGTTACAATCTATGGTGAAATGGGTGCAGGTTTTATCCATATTCACCATTTAATACCAATTCATAAAATTGGGAAAGAATATCAGGTGAACTATGAAAAGGACCTGATTCCAGTTTGCCCAAATTGCCACGCAATGTTACATCGAAAAATTAATGGGACGGAACCAACTATTGATGAATTAAAAGAAATTATAAAGAAATCTTCCGCGCGGGCGCAAGTATAAGAGTGGGCTACGAATAGCTTTACTCGTGCCTAAGCGGTAAATCCTTACTCCGTATAACTAATTATGAGTCTTATCTTCTCATCCAATTCATCTACGGCTACTTGCATCATTAATAGTTCTTCGCGGGTGGTGGTATAATCTTCGTCTTTAAAAATGTTCATGAGGCCCATAATAGAAGCTACGGGCCTGCGCAGTTCATGCGATTGTATATAGGCTATTTGCCTGAGCGATTCATTTTGCGCGAAAACCTTTTGCGCATCTTCCATTCTTTTGGTTATGTCGGTAGATTTGTAAGAAACACCTATGATCTCGCCTTCAGGGGTATACGCCGGCGCATAAGTGGTAGACCACCATATAGTGCCGTCTTCGTATTTTACCGGGTGCTCAATGGTTACCGACTCACCATTTAAGGCCTTGTTAAAATTACCCATAAACAATGGTAAAGGTTGATGCAAATAATCGGTTACCTTCATCCCTGTGGTTACTTTTACCTTATATTTCCGTTCTACAAAATTGGCCGAGGCTTTATTAAAATCCAATATTTCTAAATCTTTGCCAATTAGCGCATAAATAGAATTGAAACTTTCGAAAAAAGACCGCAGCTTATTTTCCGAGTTTTTTGCTTCTACGTATTGTTTTTTCAATATCCCGAGGCTTGAATCAAACTCAAGCAAATTAATTACCTGTTTAGAAAGTACACGGAGTAATTGCTTCTGACTATCAGACAATTGTTTAGGGGTTTGTCCAACAACACATAATCCGCCCAGGTTATGGCCATCCTGCGTGGTTAAAGGCACACCGGCATAGAAACGGATATTAAGGTCGCCAGTGACCAAACTGCTATTTACAAACCGCTTATCTTTTAATGCATCGGTAACTATCATTACCTCATGTTGTTCAATAACATGGTTGCAAAAGGCATCCTGGCGGGTGGTTGTTTCCAGGTTACACCCTACTTTAAATTTAACGTATTGGGTATCACGGTCAAGCAGGGTGACCATTGCTATTGAAGTTTGACAGATCTCGGCAGCCAGCTCAACTATTTCCTGGATCTCTTTTTCTTTGCTTATTTCCAGTTTTAAAAAGCGGTTAACGGCTTGTAATCTTTCCGATTCTTTTCGGGACATAAATGTAATTGCTTTGGTAAATGCGATTAATAGCCAAATAACCTAAACCCTAATTTTCTATGTGAATATTTTACACGAATGGCCTGGTTTTCTTGATGAACCAGCAATTAGGAGGCGGAAGCTGAAAGGGTAAAGCGACTGGTATTCGATATCAGTCGCTTTTTTTGTATTGATTAGTTTAACCTTTCTTTTTTCAAACTCTCAATATCTTTTATCAATTGCTCGGCTTCCAGTTGCAGAGTGCCGTTGTAAATGCCACGGATGCGTTTGGAAGCATCAACCAGTACAAAGTGTTCGGTGTGTAGAAACTGGGTGCTGTCGCGGGTAAAGCCAAGGCTTTCTTCTGCAAAATATGAGGTTCGGGCCAGGGAATAAATAGCCGCTTTATCGCCGGTTAAAAAATGCCAGCCGGGTTTGGGTACGCCTTTTTGTTCTTTATATAGTTTTAATTTATCGGGGTTGTCTATCCAGGGCGTTACGCTGTATGATAGTATCACTACCGATGTGTCGTTTTGAAAGGCTTTGGCTACGCGCGCCATTTGTTCGGTCATTACCGGGCAAATGCTGCCGCAACTGGTAAATACAAAATTGGCTACATGTATTTTACCGGTAATGGTTTTATCGGTTATGGTTTGCTTGTCCTGGTCGGTAAAGGTAAAGGCGCCTATGGTATGGGTTATTTGGTGGTTCACATCAGCCTGCGCGCTTAAAAACAGGGGGGTAAACTCCGGCGTATTATAATAGGGCAGAGTTGCGGTTCCTGGTTTTTTCTGGCAGGCGCAGCAAAGCAGGGCCAGCAGTAAAACACTATTTCTTAAATATGCTATCGGTAACATTTACACAATTTTTAGTGCCCAGCAGGCCATACCTGCGGCCATTGGTTATTATATAATTCGCCTTTATTTTGCCGTTGTCGTAATATTGTTTTTGAGGGCCATCTTCGTAGCCTTCTTTGTAATTCATTTCGGCTATCAGCACTTTTTGGTCCGTCCATTCGCGGCATGTGCCTTCGTACTCGCCGTTATTAAAATGATATACCAGCTTTGCGGTGCCATTGGGCCACCAGGCATCGTACTCGCCAACTTTTTTGCCATTGTCAAAACAGCGTTGTTCGGCAAGTTTGCCATCGGCATAAAACTTTTTCCATACGCCATGCTCCACGCCATTGTTAAAACCTACAATTTCTGAGGTATCAATTTGGTTAGGCTGCAGCGTATAAATAATGCCGGTAAATGGCAAATCGTTTTGCGTAAGCAATCCGTTACGCATTTCAACTTTTCCCAATTTTGCCGAGTTGAATTTTTGCATAACGGGTTGTTTTTGTTGACATGAGCATAGCAAGCATGTCAGCAACAATACAATGCAACTATTTAGAAACTGTACCCGCTGTGCCATAAAATCCGCTGCCGTTTATGTATGGATCTGTTGAAGTGATATGATAATGATATATGCCGTTTGGATAGTCGGCCGTAGCACTGGTATGGCCATGGTAAGCATCCAACGACGCGTTGGTAACTGTTTGCCCATTTTCGGTAGGTCCGTATACCGGGAAACCATCCAATAAGAAACCTAATAAGGATGATTTTGTTGCTTTTACGGTGGTTAAATACAGCGGCTCCACATGGTAATGATAGTCGCCATTTTGTGCCGGATGTCCCCACCATTGGTCGAAAGAAACAACCTCGGTAGTAAGCGGCTGGTTATTGCCGGCGTACTGGTTGAAAAAAGGTACACCGTTCAACGAAACGCCTATAGGCCCTAACGGAGTAGACGCGTGATTAGACGCTACTTGTGGGTTAACAGGAATTTTAAACACGTAGGTGAACCCCGAAATAGTATTTGGGTTTTTGTTAAAAGTATTGCCGTTAAAGGTGGTACCGCTAAAGCTTTCATACAAACTGTTTGTGGTTGGATAATAGACGCTTTTATGATCGGGCTGGCCGGTAGACTGGATGTATACATAAGTGCCATCTGAAGTAATACTGGTGGCGCCATATATTTTTTTATAAATATCGGGCACGGTAGCGGTATTGGGCGTGCTGAGTATGGTGACGGTGGATGTCGAATCGGTAGTTGATTTTTTGCAGGATGATGTAAAGGTTGCTGCACCCAGCAGTAAGATAATGATCTGAATAGTTTTCATGAGAATTAATAAAGGATTAATGATAAGTGGCTTCTTCATTTTATGGGGTATTTAACTATAAGACGAGGTGCGTGGGGAAATCCTTCGGTGGGTAAGTTTATTTTTTTTGGAGAACAAATGAGGGGTAGTGCATTTTGTTGGTGATAACAGCAACAAGTATTGAGGGGGTGTGTTATAATAAAGTGAATAACACACCCCTACACCCTCTCGAGAGGGGAATCGCGCACTCCCACCGCTTTTTTTGATCTTCCGAACAGGTGTGATAGTAATACCAACAAAGGTTGGGTAGCATACGGTGATCAGAGTTGTGAAATCTCGCACCAGTTATCCTGCTTTTCGGCAAATGCTGCAATTTCCTGTAACACCTGTTCAATTTTTGTGGTTGGTTCCCAACCCCATACTTCTTTGGCTTTTGTACAGTCTAATACCACCCAGGGAATATCAAAGGGCCTGGTGGAATCGGTTTGTTGAACTTGATAGTTTGTACCGAAATATTTGTTGCACCAATTTGTCATTTGGGCAAGAGACATACTGTTGGTTAATCCTCCCCCAATATTAATGGTACGCGGCTTTTGGGTAGTTAAAGGTTCATTAAACTGCCTGAGCAATAACGAGATCATATCGCGCGGGTGAAGACAATCACGAACCTGTAAACCTTTACCACTAAACCCTATGTACTGAAGCGGTTTTTTTTCTTTAAAACTATGCACCCAATAGGCGAAAATACCCTGACCGGGGTGACCAAACTGACCCGGCCCCGCCATAACACCACAACGGTTTATCCAGACAGGGAAATTGTAGGTTATGCCGTATTCTAATGCTAATTGCTCTGAACTTAGCTTTGTACAGCCGTATAATGATACCGGTGGTTGTGTAGAATAGTTTTCGTTTATACCATTGATGGTTACCCCCTGCGGAAATTTTTGGTTACCGGCAGGCACGAACCTTTCCTTTTCGGTGGTCATTTGAATATTGCATAAGCCGGGTATTGAATATACGCGGCTTGTTGATAATAAGATAAACCCCGCTTTGTTGCGCTTGCAAAATTCAAGCAAATTAATTGTACCAACTAAGTTGTTTTGAACCAATTGAAGACTGCTTGTTTTACCGTCGACACCGGCCAAAACACTTGGATTTGCAGCGGCGTCAATTACCCAATCAACTTTTGGAAGCATCTCCAGGTCGCTTTCCATCCTAATATCGCCATGATATACTTTAATACCAAGCGCATTCAATGGTGGTTTATTTAACCAGCTGCCCGAGCGTGAGAAATTATCAATACCAACAATTTCAAGAGCCGGGCTTGACTCTAATAAATATTTTGCCAAGCTGGAGCCTACAAAACCACAAATACCGGTAATTAGAATTTTCATACTAAACTGTTTTTTATACGGCTTTGCCAGGACCCAACTATCTGTTTGATCGTTTCATCCAATGATATGGTTATATCCCAGTTAGGGTAATGGTTTTTCATTTTCCGTAAGTCGCTATAATAACAAATGTGATCGCCTTCCCTGTTTTTATCTGAATAGATAAATTTCATTTTTTTACCGGAATATTTTTCAACCAATTTAAAAGCTTCTAAAATTGAACAAGTATTTTGTTTGCCTCCGCCAATATTATAAACTTCGGCAATTTTGGGCGCTTTAATAAATTCTTCAATAAATCTCGACACATCAAAACTGTGTATATTATCGCGCACTTGCTTGCCTTTGTAGCCGTACACTGTATAAATGTCTTCCTGGATGTTGCATTTTATTAAATAGCTTAAAAAACCATGCAACTCAACGCCTGAATGGCTGGGCCCGGTTAAACAGCCACCTCTTAATATACAAGTGGGCATACCAAAATAGCGGCCATACTCTTGAACACAAATATCGGCGGCCACTTTTGAAGCTCCGAATAATGAGTGCTTACTTTGATCAATTGTAAAAGTTTCGGGTATACCGGCTAAATATTCTTCGTCCGCGTAATCCCAACGGGTATCCTGTTCTATCATTGCAATAAAATTAGGCGCATCGCCATAAACCTTATTGGTAGACATATGGATAAAAGGGATATTTATGCTGTACTGCCGGGTTGCTTCTAACATATTAAAGGTACCCACAGCATTAGTGTCAAAATCGTCGAAAGGAATAGACGCGGCCCTGTCATGGCTTGGCTGCGCGGCTGTATGTACAATAGCATCGGGCGCTATCCGCATAACTATATCTAAAACTCCCTGCCTGTTCCTAATATCTAATTCAATGTGTTTAAAGTTTACCAGCGTGTTTTCAAGCAATTGCTGGTTCCACCGCGTATCACCTTTCTCGCCAAAAAAAACCATCCGCTGGTTACTATCTATCCCGAATATTTGCCACCCTAAATTATGAAAGTGCTTGCAAACTTCTGAACCAATTAAACCGGATGAGCCTGTAACGATAAGTTTCTTCATGTAATAATATTTGCCAGTATAATTTGGTAAATTTATTTCAATCTATTCTATATTCATTAAATCCAATTCTTCCTCTCTTTTCTTGTAGTCGCTTTTTGAGAAAAACTTTTCAATTAGCACATATAGTAAAATAAAAAGATACCGGCTTCCCATTTCCTTTATTTTCAAATTCGACTCGCCGGTTTGCCTATTTTTCCATGAATTTGGAACAACTGTATAAGAATAACCGCGTACTATGGCTTTAAGCGAAAGTTCAATAGTTAAGTTAAAATGCGGGGCCAAAAAAGGCTTCATCCCGTCGACTGTTTGCTTTTTATAAAGCTTGAAAGCGTTGGTAGCATCATTGTAACGGATGCCTAAAGCAACTCTTATTATTGAATTTGCCAACCTGTTAATAAAAAGCTTAACCCAGGGATAATTGTGAGTTACCCCTCCTTTAATAAAACGGGAGCCAAAAACACAGTCGACATTGTTTTTACACATTATCCTGTAAAACCTAACCAGGTCTTCCGGACTGTCAGATAGATCGGCCATCATAATAGCAACACAATCTCCTGTAAACTTGTCTAAGCCATATCTTACAGCATAACCAAAGCCATTAGGAAATTGATTGTTGTAGTATTTAAGGGACTCTATTTTTTCACAAAGCCCAATTAAAATTAGCTCTGTGTTATCTTTTGAATTATCGTTAATAACTACAATTTCGTGTATTATTTTTTCATGTTCTAACTTTTCGTGAAGTATTGTTACCGTTTCAGCAATACATGCTTCTTCATTGTAGGCAGGAATTACAATACTCAGTTTAAGCATATATTAGAAAATAGTTATTTATCAAAGTTAATTGGCATTTATTAAATTACTTCACTTACTTCTTAAAAAGTTTATCTAAAATTTTCACAGGTAACGACCTGTAAAATATAGGCTGACTACCTACAACATAAAAACTATCGGCACTTAAGAAACTTATAAGCCCGGCTATAATTACAATTTTACGTAATTGTGCCCTGCTTACCGCTTGCTCAAAAATAAATACCGCCAAAAATATAATGGGGAAAATATAGGCAACGCTGCGGGTTACATCAGATACCATTGCGGTTGTGGCCAGTATAATTGATATGGCGGTTATAACCAATACTAATATAAAATATCGTTTTTCAAGAAACAGGTAAATGCAGCACCCAATTACGAGTAGCCAAAACCCTTTTAAACCTTCCCAAAAGAAATAACCGAAAGCCGAAAAATCTATAAAACCATCAAAAGGAGTGCGGAAGCCGTAAAACACGTGCAAAAGATAGCGAATAAGAAAACACAACGCCCATGAAATAAAAATAACGAACAACCGCGATTTGACGAATGTATCCCAATGGAATTTATTGTTGGTTGTTTGCAGATACTCAACAAAAAAGTAAATTGCTATTATAGATGAGGTTATGATAGCCCTTTCGTCGGTAAAAAAAGCTAACTGAAGATTTAGTATTAAAAGCGGTTTGTTTTTGGTAAAAAGCGCGCACAGTAAAAAGCAGTACGCAAACGAGTCGGTAAAGCCTACGGTATCAACAAACGCCGCCTTGCCTGCATAAATAAACCCTAACGATAATGTTAAAATGGACGATATTACCTTGTCGCTTGTTATTTTATAGGTTAAAAGACAGGCAATGGCTAAAAACAGCAACCCGAATAACTGCTGTATCATAAACATGGCTATTACAGACCGTATGCCAGTTATTTTTGCAATTAACGGTACCGTAATTCTGAATTGGGTTTTCGCCATGTGATAAGCATCGACATAATGATCTGGCTTAAGTAGGTGATCGGCGCGATTTATTTTTGCCTGGTAATCTACACAAGCAGGGCATGATTGATAGCCTTTAGTAAAAGCAAAATAATTTGGTGCCGTTAAAAAACAAATAACAGCAAACGTGAATAATGCAGTATATAAATACCAGTATTTTGGTTTTAAAAGTGATTCAAGCGAATAAATAAATCTGTTGTAAAAAGATTCAAGCATAGGTGTTTTGGCTGTTATATGCTGTGATAATTTAATATCCTGCGGGGATAAAAATACTTTTTTTATAACACTTTTAGGTATGCCTGCGTTGGCCAGCGCGCATTTTGTTGGTTATGACACAATAAAGGCGAGGAAATTTATTATAAACTATTACTTACTACGCTGTCGCTCGCAATGACGCTTTGAGAAATTAATGTTTATGCTTTTCTCATCACAAAATAAGGCTGATCTTTTAATTCACTTCCAAAGCCGGGATATAATGTTGCTGTTGATGGGTTTTGTTTCAACTCAAAATAATACTCCAGTGGGTAAGGTGAATTGCTGTATGCCGATGGAATGGTTGCTTTAAAGGTATTGCCGATAGCTTTCATGTCGGCAGTTTCGTAGCGTTCGCCCTGGTTAACGTGGCGGTAGTATAGTTTGGCTGTTTTTGGCGCTTTGTTAAATGCTATTGCAATTTCAACATCGGTGCCGGCTTTAAACTTTTTAGGGTTTTTATGATGACCAGTTAATGCCAAGCGCTGCGGTTTTTCTAAGCATTTATTAACTGCTGATGCTACATTGGCAGGGCGTGCGCCTGTTGCCGGTTTAGCGTCAGTTAATAGTTTTGCTACTGCCTCAATATCTTCATCCATAGCGGGCAGGCGGTCAAGCCAGTGACCGCGCAGGTAGGTCAATTCGCCTGCTGTAACGTCTTTTTTGTAGACATCTTTAACGCTGTTGGCTAAAGTGTTCCAATGTTCTCTTGCTGCGCGATAGACTTTTAACGATTCTTCTAAAGCGATACGGTCTTGTGTTTGCTCGTAAATGGAGTACAGCGCACCTGCCCTTAATTTGGCCCCGAAGAATTTACCCAAGCCAACCTGCATAGCCACATCAATAGACATACGCCTGTATTCAGGCTTATCCTTATTGGTTGATTTAATAGCCGCCTGCGCTAAATGCTTGTTTGCCGTATCGGCATGATCTTCTATCCACTGTGCAACTTCAATTGGTGTGTATTTCCCGCTATGGTCGCTTTTTAAAAGTTCGGCAATAAATTCATTAATGCTTAAAAATAATTGCGGGTCCAACGGGCTTACATTCCCAAAAACACGCGGGGCCGGGCTATCGCTGTACGGGTGTTTAATTTTCGCATTGCAGATAGGCATATTGGTATACATTTCGGGCCAATAATTATTATTACCTGCCGATGCGGCATGTGCCGTTAGCACGGTTGGCAATATGCGGGTAGCACTTGCCAATGCCAGTTGTGTATCTGGCGCACCCGGGCCAAACTGCTTACGCAGGTATCGGTTCCAAACGTCGGGTTCAGTATCGGGGTTATATAAGGTTCGGCCAAAAACACGCAGGCTGTACAGGTATTTCTCCCAGTCCCATTGTGGTTTTAAACTGGCATCGGCATAGCCGCAACGGTCGCCAGCGATGCCCGAGCCGCGCCTGCCTTTAAATGATAAAGGTTCCATCAATTCAACGCCGGCACTTCCGCAAAAACTAAATATGCGCGATTGTGCCGCGCCGGTTACCGGGTCTCCCCATAATAAAAGGCGTTGTGTGCCGGGCCATATACGGGTTAATACATCAAATTTTCTGTCTTCTTTTAACAGGTCGCCATAACCATAGCGCATAAAGCTACGCGCGCCATCGCTTAGCGCCATTAAACCACTGGTTTGTTTATTAGGTTTTGGTATTTCTAAAGAGCGAATATCGGCCTGGTGATAAGGCATACCCATGTGCTCGGCCCAAAACTTTGGCGATACCGTAACCGGTACACCAACAGACAGCGCTGTATCCAGCATAGGCTGATCTATACCTTTTGAGTGCATATCAATTTCTACCACGCGGCCGCAGGTTTTTATACCATCAAATACGGTCTTCCAAAAATCATAACTGCCTTCATTCACACCGCTTTCGCCATGCACACGGAAGGTGATACCGCTAATGGCAGGGCATGCCTGTAAAAGCATGCGTAAAGCATCGCGGCAATACGGGCCCTGTGTTTCTTTGGTAAGGCCCTTTATATTATAGTTGGCGTTTGTAGTTCGCAGCCATTCGTAGCCGTGCATCCAAATACCTAGCCTAAATTCCATGCCACGTGCCACGGTTTGCTCGCTTATGAATTTTAGCATGGCCAGGTTATTGTCGCGCTCGGCGCCGGGTAATTCAGCCACGCGCACATCATATCCCGGAACGGAAACTAAAAACGGGTAGGCAAAAAGGAAATAAGCATCGGTAACCTGCTGCAAAAAATCGTAACCAATACCCATACTTAAATTAAAACGGTTAAAGCGTTGCGATGCCAGCATGGTTAAATATTTAGGCCACATTTCGCGGTCGTTATACCAGGGTTTATCTTCTACATCGCTTACAAACAAACGGTTAAGGCCACGTACTTTGTTAGCAGGCTGCTCAATAACCGGTTTTGAAACGCGTAATGCCGATAATGATGAATCGCCATTATTAACACGGTCGGCCAGTTCTAGCAGGGCGTAAACTAATCCGCGTTCATCATGCCCGGCAGCTATAATCACCTGCCTGGTGGCCGATTTGCCCGGCACCAAAGCCAATGCCTCTGCTGTGGCAGGAACATGCGCCCCGGCGGCTTTTAGTAATGGCGTACCTAATGATGAGCCCGCACCGGTAGCAACAATACATAAACTACCGGCCTCTGATTTATCTATGCTTGTATAACGCCTTACTGCAATGCCTTGTTCGTTAAGCGATGCGATCAGTTCACGTATGGCCCATTGTGCAGGGGCTGATGTGGCGACCTTATCTGTTGAATCTGTTATAAGCGCTACACCCGAGGCCGCTTTTATATTGATATGAGCAAAGCCTGTAAGCGGCAAACTGGCTGCGCCAATGCCCATCAGTTTAATAAAATTTCTGCGCCCGGTGTGATTGATTTCGGTTGGCTGGCTTTTACGTGGTGTATCCTTTTTCATAATTCGATATGGCTTACTAAATACTTTTATAACTGCCGGGGTAAGCAGCATAGTTTAATTAGGTGAGGCAATTTATAGAAAAATTATTTTAATTGTTGCAAGTACACTAATTTATTGAGATTATGGTTTTGTA
>Ga0206854_1203_pt1 | contig 12319 bp, 8 predicted proteins | sample Alteio_BWOrgCont_50_FD_152870 | JGI IMG/M metagenome (GOLD analysis project Ga0206854, IMG submission 152870) | Enriched cells from forest soil in Barre Woods Harvard Forest LTER site, Petersham, Massachusetts, United States -... | ecosystem: Environmental > Terrestrial > Soil > Temperate forest > O...
CGTTGCTGTTTGTGTGCCCGCCTCCTTTACCCGCTGCCGAAGTTGAGCAACTCGAAAACATCGTCCCCGCAGGAGAATCCAGATCCATCGAAGGGTTGCGGAACGCCGCCGCTCAGGGAAACGCTGCCGCCCAAGCCGAGCTGGGAGCCAGGTATCTCCAGGGCAAAGGAGTGGCCAAAGACGCCGCCCAAGCCGTCGAATGGTTTCAAAAGGCTGCCGCTCAAGGAAACCCACACGGCCAATGCCTGCTCGGAGCCATGTATGAAAATGGCCGTGGTATTGCCAGAGACGGCGTCAAAGCCGTCGAATGGTATCAGAAGGCCGCCGCCCAGGGAAACGCCACCGCGCAGAACAACCTTGGAGGCATGTATAAAGAGGGTCATGGTATTGCCAAGGACGCCGCCAAAGCCATCGAATGGTTTCAAAAGGCCACCGCGCAGGGCAACGCCTCCGCCCAGACCAACCTCGGAACCATGTATCTCCAAGGCATAGGCTTTATGAAAGACCCCGCCAAGGCCGCCGAATGGTTTCAAAAGGCTGCTGCGCAGGGCAACGCCACCGCTCAGAGCAATCTGGGAGGCATGTATTTCACAGGCCGCAGGGTTCCACAAGACTACCCGAAAGCCGTCGAATGGTATGAGAAGGCCGGTGCCCAGGGAAGCGTGATCGCCCAGGCGAGCCTCGGAGTCATGTATGACGAGGGCCGGGGCGTGGCCAAAGACGCCGCCAAAGCTGCCGAATGGTATGAGAAGGCCGCCGCTCAGGAAAGCGTGGTCGCCCAGGCAGGCCTCGGAGCGATGTATGTCGAGGGCCGTGGCGTGGCCAAGGACGCGGCCAAAGCCGTCGAATGGTATGAGCGGGCCGCCACTCAGGGGAGTGTCACAGCTCAGGCGAGCCTCGGAGCCATGTATGCCCAGGGGTTGGGCGTCGCCAAAGACGACGCCAAAGGCGTCGAATGGTTGCAAAAGGCCGCCACGCAAGGAAACCCCACCGCCCAGAGTAACCTCGGAGCCATGTATTTCGCCGGCCGCGGTGTTGCCCAGGACGACGTCAAAGCCGTCGAGTGGTATCAGAAGGCCGCCGGTCAAGGAGTCACCAGCGCCCAACGCGAACTGGGAGCCATGTATAGGGAGGGCCGTGGCGTTGCCAAAGACGACGCCAAAGCCGTCGAATGGCTGCAAAAGGCTGCGGCGCAGGGAAACGCCGCCAGCCAGGTCATCCTCGCAGACATGTATAAAGAGGGCCGTGGAGTTGCCAAAGACGACGCCAAAGCCGCCGAATGGTTGCAGAAGGCCGCCGCGCAGGGAAACGCCGATGCCCAGGCGGCCGTGGGAGGCATGTATGCGCAAGGCATAGGCGTTGCCAAAGACATCGCCAAAGGCGTCGAATGGTTGCAGAAAGCCGCCGCGCAAGGCAACGCCACCGCCCAAAACTCCCTCGGAGCCATGTATGGAGGAGGCAAAGGCGTTCCACCCGACGACGCCAAAGCCGTGGCATGGTATCAGAAGGCCGCCGCTCAAGGAAATGCCGCCGCTCTGGCCAACCTCGGAGGTGCGTATCTCGTGGGCGCAGGGGTTCCAAAAGACGAGGCCAGGGCACTCCATATGTTGGAAAAGAGTGCCGCGCAGGGATACGCCATTGCCCAGGCCGCCCTCGGAGGCATGTATTTCCAAGGCAAAGGCGTCCCCCAAGACGATGTGAAAGCCTATGCCTGGTATAGCCTGGCAGCAGCGCACGGTGAAAGTCGCGCGGCAACAGTGCGGGATACGCTGCAAAAGCGGATGACGGCAGAGCAATCAGCCCAAGCCCAGAAACTTTTCGCGGAACAGTTGGCGAAGATGCCCAAAAAGTAGTAACGCCGCAGGTGCGGAGGTGAATCAGACATGCGTGATGCGGTTTTGCCTTTCCTCTCGCACCCCTCGTTCCGAAGTTGCACTTCGGAATGCCCATCCTCACGAAGCTGCGCTTCGATCACCCGGCGCGCGAAATACCGTCGCATTCCGCGGAAAGGAAGGAAAGCTTCCCGGACTCGTTATTCCGAAGTTAAACTTCGGAACGAGCGGCAAAAACTCTGTTTCGGTGAGGCGTCCCAACAGGATAAAGCCACTGAACCGCAAGCCTTTTACCGCCCGCGGAAGTCGAGCACGCCGGCGAGGATATTGCAACAGGCGGAGGAGTAAAAGGCCGGCGACCACTCGACCAAGGTGGAGGTGATGAAATGCGCGCGCTATCTCGCCGACGGAATAGCAGCTGCGCATGTTTGGAGAGTGGCGATCGGGAAACAGAGTTTCAAGCCGGGTGCCCATTCCCAAAGCGCTGCGCTACTTTGGCAACGAGAGGGGAAATCAGCAAGCTGGACAAAACCCACGCCCTGCCCCATAATAAAAGCAATAGTATGATGCCACTTGGCCGCACCTTAAGCGCGGCGTTCAAAACGCGAGGCATTAACAACGTCGTAAAGATCGAGGTATATCCACTCAAGACGGATGAAGTCGTTGTGACTTTCGAGTCGGTCCAGCCCGGCCGGCGTCAGGGAATTTGGTTGAAAACTGATGGCGGTATCTGGGTAAATGGCCAAATGTGTCCTAGCGTTGAGCTTTGGTATGATACTGCCCCTTCACCGGTAGTTTGTCGCTGCATATCGAGTGATGGGAAGCTGTTTCTTTATAACATTTGGGAACGCCAAGGCGTTTCCAGTTCGCTTTCTTACAGTTCTGGAATGTTAGTTGAAGAGGTACCAGCAGGCAGGCGCTATCGGTGCAATGACATTGGTTTCGACACGCAATTCGGCAAACTAGTTTTTCGTGTCGAGCGTCGAGAGTAGTCCCAAATTGGAAAGCGCCGTCAGCCAGTGCTCACCTGCGGGCCTGGCGCGGTGTCAGTACTTAACCCCACTCACAAAGAGGTGCTAGCTCCGACGCTCACAGTCTGGGTAAGCTTGCACCAGCTACCGACAAACCGAGGTGGATTTCTATTCCATATCATAATATGCGGCATACACTCCAGTAAGCCCGTCACGGAATACATAGATTTTAACCCTGTCGACATGCTGCCATAGTCTGGGATCATAATCACGCACGACCTGGCTGAAAAACTCGTCGGAACGCATTCCACCGGGTGCGCGAGTTTCAAAATCTCGCTTCTTCCACTCGCCGATATAAATCATCGGACGTACATCCTGAAAGAGCCATCGATCCCCTTGCCAAGTCACAAACTTCGGAGTTCGCGTCACCTCGGAAATCGTCTCCTTCGCTAGTCGCACCTGAAGCCAGCCCTCTGCGGTAGTGCGAGTATCGAAACCTGGAAGACGTAGACCCGGCACACCATGTGTCCAACCACTTTCCATCTGTTCCCAAGAAATCATTCCGAAATCGGAATCCTTCGTGTACCCTGCGAGACCAGCCCGTAGTGCCTCATAGCAGACAAAGGCTTTCTTCTCGTGACAAAGCGGTGGCGGTGTCGCAGCACCACAATGTCGGCACGAGGCCGCGCGAGTAGTGTCTTCCGTCGGAGTAAGGAACAACTCTCCGCGACATACCTGACAGTTCATCTTGACCCATGCGCCGATGTCAAGGCGAAAGCAATGGTCCTTGCTCTTGCGAGACACACAGCAATGCTGCACGCCCACATAATCAGGGCACGTGGCAATCGGCGCCTCGAAAAGCGGGAATGGAATACCCAGATCAGCAAAGGTTACCATAATTTATTTGCCTCTCATTCCCAAAGTTAGCGAAGCGCTTTGGGAACGCACGACGCGGGGAGAAATTCTGTTTCGGTGAGGTGTCCCCACAGGATAAAGGCGCCGAGCCGCAAGCCTTTTCCCGCCGGCAAAGTCGAACGAGCCGGCGAGGATCTCGCAACAGGCAGCCGAGTCAAAGACGAGCAAGCAGTCGGCCACGGTGGAGGTCATGAAATGGGCGCGCTTCTTCTCGCGGACGGAATTGCGGCTGGTCATGGTTGGAGAGTGGCGATCGGGAAACAGAGTTTCAAGCCGAGTGCGCGTTCCCAAAGCGCTTCGCTAACTTTGGGAACGAGGGGCGAAGTGCAGGATGCTGATCCACGATTTCCCGCAGATCGGCCAACGCGCTATCGGTGATCAGGCCTTGCCAAGCCCTTCCCGAATCAGTACCGTCACTTCCGCGATCGGGCGCACCCGGCCCGCGCCACATCCGCCATGCCGCGTTCCAGCGCCGCTTCCGAGGCCTGCGTGTCCGGCTCGGGTTCGGCCGCCAGCAAATCCGCGGTGAGCAGCCCCCGCTCGCGCGGTTGCAGGTGGGCAATCGCCGTTTTGATTCCTGAAGTGTGCTCATTTTGGAATTTTGCCGGACAGCTTGTTTCGCCCGATCGAAAGCGTGAACGTCACCCATCAGCGGCATTTCGTCAGGGCAATGCTCAGGCTTAAACAACGTTTGCACACCCGATAAATCCGACCGCAATGCGGTGACCTTTTATCAATCATTTCGGGTTGGTTTTTGAGGATGCGCCGATGAGCGGAATGAGCCAGCCGATGGGCGCGGAAAAGCGTCTGATTAGTGATAATTTGCTGTCCGATTACTGATCGGAAAGCGTTACAAACCGGCCACAAACCGATCCATTCAGCACCACCCTCGGCGCGGGAGCCGGCAATCTTTGCTTGAGGCGCGGGGCGCGCTGGGCATCATCGCGGCGTGAAATTTCGCTCTCCCCTTCTCGCCCTCCTGTCCGTCACTTCGATCGGCTTCGCCGCCGACCCGATTTCTCTGAAACTCTGGCCGGAGGGGGTGCCGGGGACGATCACGATCAAGCCCGAGACGCCCGGTCAGAAGCCGAATCCGAATGTCATCACAAATATCACGGAGCCAACGCTTACCGTCTACCAACCGGAGAAGCCGAACGGCACCGCGGTGGTCGTGGCGCCGGGGGGCGGCTTTCGTTTTCTCTCCATCAAACACGAAGGCACGCAGGTCTGCGAGTGGCTCAATTCCATCGGCGTGACGGCGGCGCTGCTCACCTATCGCACGCCAACCAACGAGGAGACAGCACCTTACGAAAAGCCGGTGCAGGATGCCCAGCGCGCGATCGGCCTCATCCGCCATCATGCGAAGGAATGGGGCGTCGAACGCGTGGGGCTGCTCGGCTTCTCGGCGGGGGGCAATCTCCTGGGACACGAGGCCTTCGATCGCACGGAGCGCACATACCCGCAAAAGCCTGAATACGATGGAGATGCGAAGCCCGACTTCATCGTCATGATTTACGGCGGCGGCTTTCTCGACCAGACCGACAAGACAAAATTCCGCCCCGGCTTCAGCGTGCCCGCCGATGCGCCGCCGGCGTTTTACCTCGTGGCCCACGACGACCGGACCAACCCCATCGAAGCCGCGATGCTCTACCTCGCTTACAAGCAGCAAAATCTCCCCGCCGAATTGCACATCTTTACGCACGGCGGCCACGGCTTCGGCATGCGCAAGGATGGCCACCCGATCAACGAATGGCCGGCGCGCTGCGCGGACTGGATGGGCAGCATGGGATACCTCGGCAAGTAACTGCCGCGCAACTGTTTCCAGCGACCGTTTGGAGAGCGGGAGGCCAGCTACTCCGCGGCCACCAATTCCCTGTTGGGCTGCCAGGCGTGCTCCGACCAAAAGCGGCGCAACGACGCATTGTCTCCGCTGAAAATCGTGCGCTCGATCCTGCGCGCGCCGCCCAAACTGGTTGGGTAACTGGAGCGCGGCAGGCCGCACACGCCATCGCCCGTGTATTGCCAGAGCGACCAGCGCGACCACGGGGCCGTGGACGCCGGTTGCTTGTGGTAATTCGCAATCCAGAGCCAGGATTTGCACAGCGTGTGACGCGCGCTGGCATCGATCCTCGAGTTATTGAAGACCGTCCGAATCCAGTTCTCATTGGAGTAAAGGCCGGGATAAATGCCCGTGCGGTCGTGGACCCGTTCGATGAAGCGCACGGCTTGCTCGACGCTCATGCTGCCGCCCGGATAGTGCGTATTCTGTTCCGCATCAAGAACCAGCAACACACCGGAAGGATGGGGCCGTGCGGCGATGAAATCGAGGTAGTGGTCGGCCTGCCGCCGCCCATCCGTGTTGTTGCCAAAGTGGTAGGCACCCCACAGCAGACCGGCGCGCGCGGCCTCGCTTTGCCGGAAACCATACTTCGGATCGTAATCCGACGCCGGGTAAGTCGCCTCGTGAATGACTGCTTGCAGGCCGCTCCGGTGCAAATTCGATAAATCGATTCTCTCGTCGTAGTGGGACAAGCTTACCACGCTGTTGGCGGCATACGTCGCATCGGCCACCATGGATATTCCCAACAAGATGAACACTTTGCACGTCCGTGGAAGATTCATGGGGCGGAATTTCACAAAATTGTGACAGGAATGGCAAGCATTCAATTCATCAGGAAGTGCAACTTTTATTCCAGAAATTGTGAACTCTCCAGAAATTTGAACGGCCGACCGCGCCTCAAAAAGCGCCCATCACTCCTCCCCGTCGTAATAGTCCAGGCCCTCGGAGCGGATCAGGCGCCGCTCCGGTGAACGGACCGCCCACTTCTGGCTGTCCGGGTAGTGGCACGATTCGCCCACCGGATTGTCCGCGACCACGTAGAGCACCAGATCCCGGTCGCCATCGTTGCTGATTTGATGCGGTTCGCCCGGCTTGAACAGGAACGCATCCCCTTCCCGCACCGCCGTCGTGCCCTCCTGGTGCCGCACCACGCCGCTCCCGGAAATCACGTGGTAAAACTCCCACTGCGCACTGTGCGAATGGTACGGATACGGCGTCTGCCCCGGCGCGAGCCGGCAGATTTCCACGTCGAATGGATGCCGCTCGTTCAAGTCCATCGACAGCGGTTTGCGGCCCAGCGCCACGGATACTTCCCGACTGGAACCGGCAAACTTGCCCTTCGGCGAAGTCCACGGGTCTTCCGGCAAGTCTTGGGTATTGATCTTGAGCATAATTCGAATGGGTAAAAGACGCCCCCGAGGCGAACCCAGACCGGCCAGGAAAACAAGTCAAAGATCGTGCAACGAGAACGCCCCTACGAAGGCGATGGGGTCCACGAAATACACGGAATAGCACGAAAAATCGAAAGGCCTGAACGGCACGATTTCCTCCGACTCCCATGGCCAGCGTCGCTCCCGCTTCACCCTCGCCACTTTCGTGTCTTTTCGTGTAATTCGTGGACACCTCCTCCTCTCCCGCAGTTCGTACCATTCGCGTGATTCGCAGGCCATTGCCCCGATCCTCAATTTCAGTCTGGTTTCCCATCGCCAATGGCAAGGCGCACCGCACTTTTAACCATTCTAAGGAAGCCCTGTCCCGCAGGGTTTTAACCCTGAAGACTCTGTCGCCCGTGAACCGTCTGCCCCCACATGCATTTTCTCTGATTTTCGCCTGCCTGGCGCCAGTCTTCGCGCGTGCCGAGGTGCGGGAATTGACGTTCGAGCACGACGTGCGGCGCATCTTGAAGGCGCACTGCACAGCCTGCCATGGCGAGGAGGAAAAGCCCAAGGGCGGCGTCGACCTCCGGTTGCGCCGGTTCATGGACAAGGAACTCGACGGCGGTGATCGCGTGCTCGTCCCCGGCAAGCCCGACGACAGCGAAATGGTGCGGCTCATCCGCGAGGGCGAAATGCCGAAGAAAGGCAAGATGCTCTCCCCGGAAGAGTTGGCCACGATCGAGCACTGGATTCAGCAGGGCGCAAAGACGGCCAGACCCGAACCGGAGACGCTGCCGCCCGGGGCGGTCATCACCGATGACGACCGCGAATTCTGGTCCTTTCGCCCCATCGCCCGTCCAGCGGTGCCGAAGCTTGACAACGCCGCCCGCGTACGCACGCCGATTGACGCTTTCATCCTCGCCAAGCTCCGTGAGCAGAAGCTCGATTTTGCCCCCGATGCCGACAGACGCACCCTGCTCCGCCGTGTGACGCTCGACCTTACCGGCCTCCCGCCGACTCCGGAGGAAGTCGAGGCCTTCGTCGCCGACACGGCGCCCGACGCCTACGAAAAGGTGGTGGACCGTCTGCTCGCTTCGCCCGCCTACGGCGAGCATTGGGCCCGGCACTGGCTGGACATCGCCGGCTATGCCGACTCGAACGGCTTCTCCGAAGCCGACTCACCGCGTCTGCACGCGTGGCGCTATCGCGACTACGTCATCCGCTCATTCAATGCCGACAAGCCGTGGAATCAATTCATCGTCGAGCAGCTCGCCGGGGACGAACTCGCCGGCGCGACGCACGCCGAAACGCGGCAAGCCGTGCTCGACCCGCAAAAGCGCGACGAACTCATCGCCACGGCTTTCCTCCGCATGGCGCCGGACGGCACGGGTGACCCCGCCGACGACATGAAGCTCGCGCGCAACCAGGTCATCGCCGAGGAACTGAAGGTCGTCTCTTCGTCTCTCCTCGGCCTCACCGTGGGCTGCGCGCAGTGCCACGACCATCGTTTCGATCCGATCCCCCAGACGGATTACTACCGGCTGCGTGCGGTCTTCGAGCCGGCCTTCGACTGGGAGTCGCGCTGGCGCCCACCCTTCCAGCGCCAATACTCGCTTTACACACCGGAAGAGCGCGCGAAGGCCGACGAGATCGAGAAGCAAGCCGTGGCCATCGAAACCGAGGCGCGGGACATGAGCAAAAAATTCCTCGATGAGATTTTCGAGAAGGAAATCGTCAAGCTCCCCGAGGAAGAGCGCGAGCCGTATCGTGCCGCGCGCGCCACGGTGGAAAAAGATCGCACGCCCGAGCAGAAGGCGTTGATCAAGAAATACCCCAACGCCCTCGCGCTCTACTCGCTCGATCTCTACGACAAGGATCTGCAAAAGAAAGTTACGGACAAGCAGGCGGAGGCGACGAAGTTGCGCACCACCAAACCGCCCGAGGGCATGGTCATGGCGCTCACGGAGGTCAAAGGAGTCGTGCCGCAGACGCATCTTTTCTATCGCGGCGATCACGACCAGCCGAAGCAGCAGCTCATGCCGGGCGAACTGACTGTCCTGGCCCAGCCCGCAATCGAACCCTTCAAGCCGGCGACGGTTTCTTCCGGTTCCAGCGGACGCCGCCTGGCCTACGCGCAATGGCTCGTCAGCGGCCAGCATCCTCTTGTCGCGCGGGTGCTCGCGAACCGCATTTGGCTGAACCATTTTGGCCGTGGCATCGTGAATACACCGGGGGACTTCGGCGCGCTGGGCGAGCGGCCCACGCAACCCGAACTGCTCGACTGGCTGGCCGGCGCATTCATGGACGGCGGCTGGAAGCTCAAGCCGCTGCACCGTCTCCTCGTGCTCAGCACCGTTTATCGCCAGTCCTCGAGCAATGAAGCCTCGCTCAAGACCGACGCCGATAACCGCTTCTTCGGCCGCTTCAAGCTCCGGCGGCTGGAGGCGGAAACGCTGCGCGATTCCCTGCTCGCCACCGCCGGCACCTTGAATCGCAAAGCCTTCGGCGAACCCGTCCGCGTCGCGCGCGATCCCGGCGGCCGCATCGTCGTCGGCGAGGAGCAAATCAACGCCAACAACGACGTGATGAAGGTCGTGAGCCGCGGCCCCGAGGATTTTCGCCGTTCCATCTATATCCAGATGCGCCGCAAGACGCCGCTCACCGTGCTCGACACCTTCGACGAACCCACGATGTCGCCGAATTGCGAGGCGCGCAACTGCACCACCGTCGCCCCACAATCGCTCATGCTCATGAACGATGACTTCGTTCTCGCCACCGCCCACACCCTCGCTGCGCGCCTGCGCAATGAAGTGCCCGGCGACGCCCGCGGCCAGATCGCCAAGGCCTGGCGCATTCTCTTCGGGCGCCAACCCCAGGAGGCCGACCTTCTGCGCAGCCTCGCTTATCTCGCCGAGCAAACCGAAGCCGTCCGCGCCTACCACCACGACATCCAGCACCCCAAGGACGCCCCCACGCCCGACCCGCAACTCGACGCCCTCGCCAGCCTCTGCCAGGTCCTCTACATCTCCAACCGCTTTCTCTACATCGAATAGTGCTTAGTATTTAGTGCTTAGTCCCCGGTGTCACTCTTCTTGCCCTGCTTCAATTTCTTACCTCTGCCAACTAAGCACTGAGCACTAAGCACTAAGCACTAAGCACTCAAAATGTCCTCCCATCTTTGCTCCCGCCGCCACTTCCTGCACGCCAACGGCTTCGGCCTCGGCTCGCTGGCCCTGGCGTGGTTACTCCGGCAGGACCGCCTCCTCGCCGGCCCGGTGAAACCGCACATCGACGGACCGCCACGCTACGACTTGCTGCCCAAGCGGCCGCACTTCGAGCCCAGGGCAAAAGCCATGATCTGTCTTTTCATGATGGGCGGCCCTTCGCAGATGGACCTCTTCGATCCGAAGCCCATGCTCACGAAGTATGATGGGCAGAAGTTTCCCGGCGAGATCAAGTATGACAATCTCGCCCAAGCCTCCGCAAAAGTCCTCGGCTCGCCCTGGAAGTTTGCGCCCCGCGGCCAGTGCGGGATGGAACTGAGCGAACTGCTCCCCGGCCTCGCCGAGGTCGCGGACGAAATCACGCTCATCCGCTCCATGCAGTCCGGCGTGAGCAACCACGGGCAGGGGCTTTACGCGATCCAAAATGGCCGCATCACCGCGGGCCGGCCCACGGTCGGCTCGTGGCTCACCTACGGACTGGGCAGCGAATCGCAGGAATTGCCGGCCTACATGGTGCTGGCGCACCCGGGGGGAGCACCCACCTTTTCAGGCGAGCACTACACCAACGGCTGGCTGCCCTCGCTCTACCAGGGCACGCTCATCCGTCCGACCGAGCCGCATATCCTCAACCTCGACCCACCCGCCGAACTCGCCGGCGCCGCGCAGGCGCGTCAGCTCGACTTGCTCAAGTCCTTCAACGAAGCGCACCTCGCCGAGCATCCTGGCGAACTCGACCTCCAGGCACGCATCTCGAGTTACGAACTCGCCGCCAAAATGCAAACGTCCGCGAAGGACGCCCTCGATATCTCCGGCGAGCCCGAATACATTAAGCGACTCTACGGCGTGGATAAGACCGAGACACGCGACTATGCCACGCGCTGTATCATCGCGCGGCGGCTCATCGAGCGGGGCGTGCGCTACGTCCAGGTGCTCAACTCCGGCCAGTCCTGGGACCAGCACGGCTCGCTTCTCTCCGCGCTGCCGAAGAATTGCCTCGCTGTCGACCAGCCATGCGCGGCTCTGATCAAGGATCTCAAGCAACGCGGCCTGCTCGACAGCACGGTCGTCCAATGGGGTGGCGAAATGGGGCGCCTGCCCGTGTTGCAAAATGACGCCGGACGCGACAAATGCGGTCGCGATCACAACACCTTCGGCTTCACCCACTGGGTCGCCGGCGGAGGCTTCAAACAAGGCTATGTCCACGGCGAAACCGACGAGTGGAGCCACCACGCGGTGAAGGACATCGTCCATCATTATGACTGGCACGCCACGCTCCTGCACCAATTCGGCCTCGAACACACCCAACTCGTCTACAAGCGCAACGGCACCAATGCCTCGCTGACCGACGGCCAGGAAGCGCGTGTCGTGAAAGAACTGCTGGCGTGAGGGTGGGATTGAAAAAAAACACCTGTCATTCTGAGCGGAGTTCCGAGCGGGCGCAGGGGGGGCGGAACGGAGTCGAAGAACCTCTGATCTCCGTGGGCGGAGCCGGTGCGGAGCGCAGAGCAAATTCCTCCCACCGCCTCCGCCCACGGGAGATCAGAGGTTCTTCGCAAGCTCAGAATGACAGGCGTTTGTTTTTTCAATCCCTCCCCGCGCCCCGCCTTTCCTGCTGTGCTCTTTGTTGGCTCATAGCACCATTGCTGGCGATCGCACTCAGCACCGCCCGCGCCACCGACGCCCCCGACCTTATCATTCACCACGGCAAGATCCTCTCGGTCGACGAACACTTCTCCACGCAGGAAGCAATGTCGGTGCGCGATGGCAAGATCGTCGCCCTCGGCAGCAACGACGATCTCCTCAAAACCAAGACCGAAAGCACGCGCCTCCTCGATCTCGGCGGCAAGACCATCCTCCCCGGGCTGATCGACTCCCACACGCATCCCACCGGTGCCGCGATGACGGAGTTCGAACATCCGATTCCTGACTTCGAATCCATCCCGGATGTGCTCGCTTACATCAAGACGCGCACGCAAGCCCTTTCCGAAGGCGAGTGGATCGTCCTCAACCAGATCTTCATCACGCGCCTCCGCGAGCAGCGCTATCCCACGCGCGATGAACTCGACCGCGCCGCACCGAAGCATCCCGTGCTGTATGCCACCGGCCCCGACGCCATGAGAGATGGAGACGCGCAGGTTGAGTTTTCCCTGGTCGCGCAAGG
>Ga0206854_1235_pt1 | contig 12152 bp, 12 predicted proteins | sample Alteio_BWOrgCont_50_FD_152870 | JGI IMG/M metagenome (GOLD analysis project Ga0206854, IMG submission 152870) | Enriched cells from forest soil in Barre Woods Harvard Forest LTER site, Petersham, Massachusetts, United States -... | ecosystem: Environmental > Terrestrial > Soil > Temperate forest >...
TGGTTCGCCGAGTCGTAAAAAAGTTCCGGTGCCCAGCAATTGCGTGTTGCAGGATCATTCTCCATCAGCGGAATAAATTTCTCCTCCGACCAGTGAATGAGGTCTCTGGAATCCGCGTAGCCGATGCCGTGGTCATTCCAACTGCACGTCCAGACGGCGTGGAAAAGTCCGTCGGGCCCGGGCTGAATGGACGGGTCGCGGATCAATTTCTCCTTGCCGACTTGCGGCAGAAGGAACGGCTGGTCGCCTTTGAGCGCGGTCCAATGCAGGCCGTCGTCGCTATAAGCCAGGTGCAGGCCGTCGCCGTTGCCCTTGAAATAACTGAAAAGCAATTGCTCTGATTTGGCCGGGGTAGATGTGGCGACCGCAACCGGTGCAGGAGTTGCCGCTGCAGGCAGCGGCGCATCTGCCGCAGCGAGTGCGGAAAATATTGCGCCGAGCGCCAACAAACCCGCGATAAGGTTGCGCCGAAACATGGGTAGCTGGCTGAAAAAATCTGCTGACTCAGACTTTCCGGGAAGAACTACTTGGTCGAAGTGCCGGCGGCAGCCTTGGCCGCAGGAGCGGAAGCGGAAGACGAGGCCGCGGCTGGCATGGGCATGGAACCAGCGGGTGGAGCGGTTACGGGACTGGGCATTACAACTTTGAGCTCTGGCGCGGTGCCCGTTGCTTGCAGGCTGTTCACACAGGCCTTCAACTTATCGCCATACATGGCCCACATTTCATCGGGCACGCCGCCCGCAGCGTAATAGATGCGGTGACCGGAATAGACCGCCTTGGCATACCAGTGCATCGCCAAGCCGTTGAGCACCGCAATGTATTCCAAATCCCATTGGTCGGCCGTCATCGTGTTTTGCGCCCGAATGATGTAGCTGCTCGCCTGCATTTGGGCGGTGGCGTCATTAATATAATCCTTCATCGTGCCCAGCGTGGGAACCACTTGTACATAGACATTGGGCGAAAAAGTAAGATTGTTATTCGACGGCAAGGGTGCCATGGGCAGGTACATCTGCAAGGCGGGCGAGAGCGGAGCGGCCGTGCCGACATCCAGCGGGTCAATCCGGAAACCGTAGTTGGGGAGAGTAATTGGCGCGGGAGCGGGGGCGGCGGCCAGCACCGGCGCCGCGGCCGATTTTGCAGTCGGCGCGGGAGTGGAAGCTGAGTCTGCGGCCGTGGCGGAAGAGAGGGCTGCCAAAGAAAAAATGAAAACGAAGGTATTGCGCATGGGGATAGGGGGTAAGTTTCGCCGCCGAGAAGAGCACTCGCGGCGAAGGGCGGAAATGTGCCCCCTTTTCAAGAGACACGCAAGCCCGGATAACAGGCGCAGACGGCAGCCAGTGGCTAGTTCTTCTGATCCACCCAGCGCTCGATCTTTTGCAGGGTCCACTCTTCAACCGAGCCTTCGATTTCCGTACGGACCACGTCACCGACTTTTTTACCCAAGAGCTGCTGGCCCAGCGGAGTCTTGTACGAAAGAACACCCTTCTCCGGGTTGCTGTCCCACGCGCCGAGGATGGCGTAGCGGTGTGTGCGGTTGGATTTCTTGTTGAATAACTCGACGATCGAGCCCACGCCGACATTGTCGAGTTGCGCTTCGGAAAAGTCGGTGGTGCGGGAGCGGGACATTTCGCTTTCGAGCAGCGATTTGCGCGCAAGCAGCGTATCCTGTTCCTGGCGGGCCATTTTGTATTCTGCGTTTTCACGCAAGTCGCCCAATTCGCGGGCGGTCTGGATGGCGACCTTGTTTTCGGGAATGCGCACCTGCACGAGGTTTTCGTATTCCTTCTTGCGGGCGTCGAGGGAATCCTGCGACACAAAAAGCGATTCGGCCTGGCGGGTGGTGGCGTCGCCGGCGACCAAAGTTTGAATTTTCGGAAAGAGGCGAATGAACCGCGCAAGGAGGGATTTCTTGGTGAGGTCCTCGAAGCCCTGGTTGAGCAGGAGCGTTTGCGCTAGGTCGCGGGCGGTTTCGTCGTTGGCGTCGGCGAGGAGGTCCGCAATCAGATCCGGGTCGTCGCTCAAGGCGTCGGCGAGGACGATGCGGCGGTTGCTGGTGTTCTGCAGGGCCTCGTTGTCAATCGCGTAGAAAATCGCGGCGAGCAGACGGGGAGAAATCATCCCGTCCACAAGCTTGGCAAATTTGCGGGAATGCCGGTTGCGGATAATCCACAAGAGCACGGAGGTCTTCAACGTCTGCTCATTCAGCCAGCGGCGGAAACAGTCGGCGACCTGATCAGCGCAATTTTTGTCCGCCAGGAAGGAAATACATTCAGCCGTGAACTTGCCCGCGCTGTTGCGCAGCAGGTTGATGACAACCTCCTGCCAGCTATCGGGGTAAACACGCGTGATGACGTCAAGAAAGCGGCGTTGGAAATTGGAAGGCAGTTGTTCGGCCAGTTGCGACAATTCGGGGCAGCCGAGAATAATGGACTCCGACGTGGGTTCGAGCTTGTCCACTTCAGCATGGAGATGGCGGGCCAGGTCATTGCGCACCCAGACGCCGTGGAGGCGGTCGGCCGTGGTCAGTTGGCGGGCATCGCGAATGGTGACGGTCAGGTCGTCAAAAATGCGCGGCAGGTCTTTCTCGATTTCCTCGACGCTGGTGGAGATGGAATAAAGTTTTTCAGCGAGGAGGATTTTCTTTTTGGGCTGCTTGGTGACGTAGTACTCCTCCAAAATTTGCTGCTCGGGCTTGACGGGTTCTTCGCGCAAGGAAAAGGGGGCGGACTTGCGGGTGGGGACGGCCACGCGGGCATCTTTGGCCAAATGTTTCTTGGCGCCGGACCACCATTTCTTAAAGCGTTCGCCGAGGAGGCGGGTGAGAAGATTCTCCAACTCAATGGCGCTCATTGTGCGGTCGGGCGCATGGTGGAGGATCTCCACGACGAGGTCGGCCGGATGCTTCTTGACCAGTTCGTCAATGATGGCGGGTTCGTTGCGCGCGCGCACCAGGATGTTGGATGCCGGCAGGATTTCGAGCCGCTCCACGCAGAACGCAGGATCCATCGGGTGCGAAGACTTGTCGCCGTCAAAATCAATAATCAGTTTGCCCGAAGCCACGTCGTATTCGCGAATCTTGCCAAAGCCCCACGACCGATGCAGGCAAAAACTGCCGGCTTGCATGGCCTCGAGCTTGGCCCGCGACTTGGCGAGCTTCGGGTTCTTTTCGATAATGAGATCAATGGCCTCTTTTTTCATGAAAGTATCGGGAGTGTAACGGGCCTGCGGCACGCGGGTCGTAGAGAAAGAAAAATTTATCGCGCCATGCTGCCATCTTTTTTTCAAAAAACGGTGGCTTGGCGTTGAATGTGGGAAGGATATGGTGGTGGCAAACGGCTCGGTGATTAGACCAAGGCTGGTAATATCGTCCGCCAATTCTCAATCTTGCCGAAAGCAGCCAGTTGTCAATTCTAAATTGAGGTCGCTTTAGGCGTGCGCCGGTTAGGCGAATTCTCCAAACTCGCCGCGTGCCAGCAACTTCCACCATTTCCAACCCGGGATCGAAGGGCCGCGCCGTGGTTATTGGCAGTGGTTTTGGCGGCTTGGCCGCCGCCATCCGCACCCAGGCCAAAGGCTATGCCGTCACATTATTGGAAATGCGCGATGCGCCGGGCGGGCGGGCCTATGTGTACCGCGACCAAGGCTTCACGTACGACGCCGGGCCGACGATTGTGACCGTGCCGTTTGTGCTGGAGGAACTGGCGGCGGTCGCCGGAAAGAAGCTGGCCGATTATGTGCGCCTCGTCCCTTGCGACCCGTTTTACCGTATCTATTTTCCGGACGGGCGCATCTTTAATTACCAAGGCGAACAAACCGCGCTGGAGGCCGAGATTGCCAAATTCAATCCCGCCGATGTTGAAGGCTACCGGCAATTTCTGGCCTATTCACGAAAGGTGTTCGATCGCGCCTTTACCGACCTCGCCGCGCATTCCTTCGACACCTTTTGGGAGATGGTGAAGGTCGCGCCGGATTTGCTCCGGCTGCGCGCGGATGAACCGGTCTTTAAGCGCGTGTCGCAATATATCAAAGACCCGGCGTTGCGACAGGTCTTTAGTTTCGAGCCCTTGCTCATCGGCGGCAACCCGCTGCACTCTTCGTCGATCTATGCGATGATCCACTACCTCGAAAAAAACTGGGGCGTGCATTTTACCATGGGCGGCACCGGCGCGCTGGTACAAGGACTGGTAAAAATATTTGAGGACGGCGGTGGCGTGCTCCATTGCAATGCACGGGCCAGTGAAATCACGATCGAAAATGGCCAAGTACGCGGGGTGCGGACTGAGGATGGACGGTTCTTCCCGGCAGACATTGTCATTAGCAACGGCGATGTCGCCAATACCTACCGCAAGCTCGTTGCGCCCGAACATCGGAAGAAATGGACGGATGTGCGGCTGGAAAAGATGCGCTATGCGATGTCGCTCTTCGTCGTTTACTTTGGCACCAATCGCACTTACCCGCACCTGCCGCACCACTCCATCGTGCTCGGCCCGCGCTATGAAGGGTTGCTCGGCGATATTTTCGACAAAAAAATCGTGGCGGAGGATTTTTCGCTCTACCTCCATGCGCCGACGCGCACCGACCCGTCGCTCGCGCCGCCGGGTTGCGAGTGTTTTTATGTGCTGAGCCCCGTGCCCCACCTCGGCGGCGGCCAGGATTGGGAAAAAATCAAGGAGGCCTACGCCGACCGCATTCTGGCTTCGTTGGAAAAAGAGCATCTCGTGCCGGATTTACGGAAGCACCTGGTGTCGAAACTCATTTTCACGCCGCTGGATTTTCAGGATAAATTGGACGCCTACCTCGGCAGCGCGTTTCAATTCGAGCCCATCTTGACCCAAAGCGCATGGTTTCGCCCCCATAATAAGAGCGAGGATGTGGAGGGCCTGTATTTTGTCGGCGCGGGCACCCATCCCGGCGCGGGCCTGCCCGGCGTCATTTCGAGTGCGAAGGTGCTGGATAAGTGGATAAAATGAATTTTTCAGTGATTGATGGTCTCGAAATTTGGGCAATTATATACTGGACGCAGCAAGCGCCGGAAGCCATTGAATGAAACACGGCGGTTACCCCTTCATGCATCCGCGTTCCCGTTTTCGATTCAGCACCGCCCTGCTGGTGTTCATGGCGGCCAGCAGCCTGCCCGATCTCGCGCTGGGACAACCCAGAGTGCCAACTCCCACGCGCACCCAAATCAACTCGGAAGCAGACACGCCCGCTCCGGAAGAACCATCGCCGGATCCGTCCGCACCGACTTACATCATCAACCTGAATCCCCCGAACAAAGTTGGGCAGAAATTCAGCCTGGTCGCCGATTCGTCATCTCAGGTCCATGGCCATCTCGCGGTGGTGGTGCTTGGCGTCCCGACGCTCGGACCGAGCATTGACCAAGGCTCCGTCATTCATCTCGAAGCCGAGGGGGAAATTCTGGCGATTTTCCCCAATGGCGGCGTTCAAAAAGTTGCACTGACGGTGAAAAGCCTGACCGCGAAGAAGGATGGCCAGCCCCTGCCGAACGTCCCCGCTGCGGGCGCAAAAATTGTCGCCGAAGCGTTGACAAAAGAGCAAAGGGCCTCAGCAAACGCTGCGACTGCCGCCGCTGATTCAGCAAAAAAAACCGCTGGAAATATTTCTGCGGACGACAAGGCAAAAACCACTGCGAATCCTTCGCCCAACCGCCAGCCTCCCCGCAAAAAAATCACCATTGATGACAAACCGGCCGATGACGATTTGGCGCAATTGCTCGATGAGGTGATTACGTTGGGCCAGGACGGGAAGGATCGTAACGGGCAGTTTGCGCCGCAGAAGCCGGTCGCGGTCGGCGCCACCTGGCCAATTGACGTGGAGCCGATTCTGGAGGATTTGATACATGAACAAAACATTACATCTGGCGAAAATAGCAAGGCCCCGGCCGCCGGCGGCGAGGACAAAAGCAATGCGGTGAACATCTCCTTGAACGTCAAATCCAAGGGCACCTTTAAACTCGATAGCGTGCAGGGCAGTGGTGATGACCAGGTGGTGGCGGTCTCGGGCAAGTTTTCCATAGACGCCGCCGCCGCATCCGCCGGACCGACTTTCACACTCGTGACGGAAATGCACGAAACGGTCCCGGCAGTACGAACGAAGGGGCTGGAGAAACAAGACTCGACCAGCACTATCCAATTTCAAGTATGGATGAGCAAAATCGGTTTTGGAATAAAGGCGACCGGATCCGATGTAATAAAAGATGCCTCAATCGTTACCTACCATGAGTAAAGTTGTCGGCGCGGGGCTGCCGGGCGTTATCTCCAGTGCCAAGGCGTTGGATAAGTGGATCAAATAATTAATTTGGTTCAAGTCTTGGGTAAATTTCGACTCAGCCCGACTTTCCAGTAGCCGGTAGCTAGGGCTCCATTGCTCGATGGCTCGATGGTTAAAATCTCCGCATTAAGGCTTCGTCAACCATGAAGCCATTGGGCAATCGAACCATGCCAACGTGGATTTCGCCGCATTTTTGGGATTGCAACCACCCCTGCCTTCTTCACGCTGTTTTGCACGGCAATGGATTCTGCCGGTTCCGCTGGCGCGGGACAAACCGCCCCGGGAATGCCGGGGCTGATGACTCCTACCAAACTAATCACTTGGGGTTGTCATGCTTACTTACTTATATGTGGCCCTTGGCGGGGCGCTCGGCACCGTGGGACGGTTCGCGTTGTCGGGCTATGTGGCCACGCGGTTCGGGGAAACCTTTCCCTGGGGCACGCTCATCATCAACGTCAGCGGGTCCTTTGTCATCGGCCTCTTTGCCGCGTTGACCTCGCCCGATGAGGGGCGCTGGGTGGTGAGCGGCCAAGGTCGACAATTTTTCATGATCGGCATCTGCGGCGGCTACACGACGTTTTCGTCCTTCAGCCTGCAAACGCTCACGCTCGCACAACGGGGCGAGTGGCCGGCGGTATTCGGCAACATTTTCGGCTCGGTCATCCTGTGCCTGGTGGCCGTCTGGCTGGGTTACGCCGCGGGCATGGCGATCAACCTCAAAAAAGGATCCTGATTATGAACCTCTCCGGCGAATGTGTGTTGTTGCGCGTTTTCATTGGCGAGATGGACCGCTACCAGGGCCATCCGCTGCACGAAGCCATCGTGCTCAAGGCCCGCGAGATTGGCCTGGCGGGCGCCACCGTCTTGCGCGGCCCACTGGGCTTCGGCGTGACGAGCCGGCTGCACACGGCGAAAATTTTGCGGCTCTCCGAAGATCTCCCGATGGTCGTGGAAATCGTGGACACTCAGGAAAAAATTGACGCCTTCCTGCCCACGCTCGACGCCATGATGGACGGCGGCCTCGTCACTACGGAAAAGGTAAACGTGGTGCATTACCGGCAGGATAAGAATGGGCCGGGGAAGTAAGACGAATCAAGATTTGGAATGCCGCTTGCCAACTTCTTAAATCCGCCCATAGTTGGAGCTAAATCAGACCGTCATCAGCGCACGCTATGAATATCTGGGAAAATCTAAAAAACCTGACCACGTCACCCAAAGACAGTTGGCTGGGCGGCGTGTGCGGAGGGCTGGGCGTAGCGACCCCGATTCCGTCCTGGATGTGGCGGGCCGCCTTCCTCTTTGCCGTGTTGGCCTATGGGGTTGGGTTTATATTTTATATCGTACTCTGGATTTGCGTGCCAAGTGGTCGAGCCCGGGCTCAGACGACGCCCGGCACCTAGTCACGCGCATCAATCTTTGGGTTGATTTTATAAAATGAAGCGAAAGGCGCTCTATTTCCTCTATGTGCTGACGGTCTTTCTTTGGCGCGATAGTGGCTTGGCTGCTGATGTCACCGCCAGCCCCGCCGTTGAAGCGGTCCCGGCTCCCGTCGCTGCGCCCGTTTATTATCGCGGCATGCTGGGAAGCTACGGCAAGGATTACCCGTTTTATATTCTGTCCGTGCCGGACGGATCAAACGTGTGGGGCGATGCTATCACCAAGAAATTAAATGGAAAATTTGACGTGACCAAGCCGCCGCAACAATTCACCGCCAGCGGAAAGTTCTATTTGCCCAAGAAACTCACCGTGATCGTTGAAGCGGGCCGGGCCGTGAGTGTCACGATCGACAAATTGGGCTACGACCTATCCAACTATGGTAAAACCAACAGCACGGCGGTCGAACTGGATACGGGCGTGCATTCAATTAAGTTGGATGTGGGAAATAATGGCGGACAAATGAGCGAGTGCAGCATCAAGATCACGGACACGACTGGAACGTTTGTCTGTCCGATTTTTATCACCGAAGGCGACATTGCTGATTTGGTAAAAACATTGCCCAAAGGTGCCACTGAACTATCCGGCTGGGATCAGAAGAGCACCAAAATTGATCTTAAAATACCGCAGTGATTTACAATCAGCTGAGTCGAGCAGGCTGGAAGAGTTGGGCGGGAAGGGACTTAACTCCAAGCTTGCCAGATTGGGTGGGGATTTCACAGGCTGGAGGAACCCCTTATGCATCCCCTTACCCTTCTCCACCCCCGGTTTATCTTTCGCGGCGGCATTTTGTTGGCCACCGCCCTGCTTGGTTTCACCGCGTCGGCCCCGGCCCAGCAAGCGCCTGCGCGCACCACGCCCAGCGCCAGCGACTTGACTGTCCTCGATAACGCGCTCCGCACGGTCATCGAACAGCAGGATCCGTCCACCAAGGATATTTTTGACAAGAATCCTAATTTCCGGATGATCCGCGCGCCGTTCGCGCCCATGCCGGCGGCAGCGGCGCCTGCGGCCACCATCGCGCGCGATGGGCTGCCATTCACGCCAAGCACTTTCACCAAGGCCGACCCCAAACTGCCCACACTCGTCGTCGCCGGCGACTCCACCGCGCAGACGGGCGACCCCGCGCACCGGGGCTGGGCCGCGTTGCTCGTGGATTATTTTGACCCGACGAAGATCAACCTCGCCAATCCCTCCATCGGCGGGCGCTCGTTCCGCAGCTTTTATTACGAAGGCCGCTGGGCCGCCGTGGTCGCCAGCCTCAAGCCGGGCGACATCGTCATGATCCAATTTGGCCATAACGACGGCTTGGGCAATGACATCACCAATGTCAATGGCCGGCCGGAATTGGGCGGCATCGGCGAAGAGACCCAGGACGTCACCCACGCCGATGGCAAGGTCGAGACGGTTCACACCTTCGGTTGGTATGCGCGCAAGTACATTGAGGACGTGCGCGCCAAGGGCGCCACGCCGATTATGATGACGACGACCGTTTACAACCGCTGGAACCCCGACGGCTCGTTTGCCCGCGCGGGCAGCAACGCTAATTTCGCCCGACAGGTGGCCGAACAGGAAAAAGTGCTGTTGCTCGACGACACTGCGATTATCAGCGACCATCATCAAAAAGCGGGCCAGGACGCCGTCCGCCCGCTGTATAATGCGGACAACCTGCACACCACGACGCTCGGCGCGATCGTCAATGCCGAGATGTTCATCTCCGGCATGAAGGCCCTCGGCATCAAGCCCGTGGTGGACGCCTTGAACGACAAAGGCCAGGCCATCCCGGCGTATCAACCGGCGACTCCGGCAGCAACAGCAGCGACTCCGGCGGCCTCTAACTGATACGACAACTGGTAGAGAAAACTGTCTTGTAAGGTAGTCGAGTGTTCGATTGCTCGATTGTCCGATTGCTGAATTCTATGACAGTTGAGGAACATGGCCGTTGCTCGGCGATGGATGAGCTGTCTTTCGAATTTGCGAAAAAAACCAAAATGCGTTCAGCATTTTTTCCTTCGTAATTCATAACTCATAATTCTCTTTCCATGCCCCGGATCGCCGATGCCTTAGCCCAAGCCCGCTCCAAAAAGCGCGCGGCAAATTACCGGTATTGTTTCAGTCTGGCATTTTCGTACCCTATCGCCATCGCAATATTTTTGACGACGATACACTGGTTTGACAAGGGCCCCATGTTTATATTTTGGCTCGCGCTAATGGGATATTGCTTAATTACATTTCTACTTACTTCGCTTTGGGCAAAATATGTGCCGGCAAAAGTTTCGCTGCTCCTTGCGCTAATCGCCTACCCCATTGCCTATTGGATTCTTTGGCGTAAATGAGAGCGCCCTGACGCAGTCAACCCCCTCGCCAACCCTGACCGCGAGGCAGATGGCGGGTAAGACCCCATGGAAACAAGGGCGGATTGCGTCTATTTTAGGGTGTGAAAACAATCCCTTTCTTCGTAGGAATGTTCGCGTTGGCCGTGGCCATGACCGGCTGCCATAAGACGCCGTCCGATGACAATACGGGTTTCGCCGCGGAACTGAATGGTGACGAACAAGTGCCCATGGTGAAGACCACGGCCTCCGGCAGTGCTACCTTCTGGCTCAACCCGGGCGGAACGGAGCTGCACTACAAATTGACGGTGACCGACCTTAATAATGTGACGATGGCCCATTTGCATTTGGGCAAAGTCGGCAAAAATGGCCCATCGGTGGCGTGGCTTTATCCGTCTGCGCCTCCGCCAAAAGAAATCACCGGCCCGTCGAATGGCGTTTTGAGCGAAGGCGTAATTACCGCGAGCGACCTGACTGGCCCACTGGAAGGGAAACCGATTCCGGATTTGGTCAGGGAAATCCTGGCGCAGGACATTTATGTTAATGTGCATACCCAGGACCATGGGGATGGCGAGATCCGGGGCCAGTTGCGGTAACTGAACTTACCAGGCCACCCCCCACCCCCACCCCCCTCAAAGTGGGGCGATTTTGTCGGATTTTGTCGGATTTAGGGGTTGGTTTTTAGAAAAATGCTACAAAGAACAACCCTCCATCGCGCCTGCCGTTCCGGGTCACGGAAGACAAAAAGCCAGGGAGGGAAAATTTTGGAGCGAAGATTAGCAGAAAGCGGCAAATCCAGAAAGGGATGCGTTGGCTGCGTTGGGTAGGTTGGGTTAAACTGAACTGATACTGATAGGAACTGAAATTATTGATAGGAAATTGCTTTTTGGGGTTGAGTGGGTCGGGAAGAGGGGGTTAAGCACGTGGCACTTCTGCTGCCATGGTTGGCGCGTGGGTTCATTTCTTGGCCCTGCTAGGGTTGGCGCGTGGGTTCATTTTTCATTTTTTCTTTCTTTTGCCGCGCCAGTTTCTTTCTGTAATCCCAGATCGTTGAAACCGGCCCCCATATTCCAAAAACAATTGCAAGCACACAACCTATGCCCTGTGGGACCATCATGATCCAGTACTCCATGGGCGAACGGCTTCTGCTAACCAGTGTGCCATCGCCAAAAACCACCGACACTCTATATACTTGCCCCGTTGTCAGCTCATTATGCAGAATAGAGGCACAGGGTATACCAATCGCAAGTGCAAACAAACCCGCAATGATTGCAATAATCAGAATCCCTGTTGTTGGATAATTGGGATTGAATTTCGGCCTCATATGATCGGAATTGTTTGCTAATTAGCCATGTATCTCAGTTGCAGTCGTTGCCGTTTTGGCCAGAGTTTCCATCCGAAGAATCAAGCCCAAGCATTTAACCCCCTCTTCCCGAACCACTCAACCCCAAAAAAGCAATTTCCTATCAGTAATCCGCCCAAACTGGTCCCACCCCGTGTACTGGTCCCCGCTGGGGCCGGTGGCAGGAGCACGCTTGACGGACGAGTTTGCCCGTTTTAGAAATTGGGGTGACATAACTTGGATGGTCGCATCTCTACCGGGTTCGACTGGAAGTCATGGCGGATGAAAGAGGTTGTGGGGCTTCCGGGTGGTTTCAGGAACAAGCGCTCCAGAGGAGGGTCCGGCAGCTGCCGGACTGGGGTGTTGAGTCAGAGTAGGTCCACTTCGCTCCTGCAATTATGGAGGGTTCACGACCGAGAAACTAGATCCAAGTGACATTTTTTTGTAATGGCAGCCCAAGTTGGCACGGTGGACTTGGCCCTGCTAGGGTTGGCGCGTGGGTTCATTTTTTTAAAATTAAATTCGCAATTAATATTCCAAATAGGCCAGATATAAACATCCAGAAATATGCAGCAACAAACAAAATTCTCCCAATATTGTCGGGCCAATATAGCAGTTTTTTCTTATCCTTACAGCGCACACGCCAACGCAATAAAGCATTATAAGCTGTCTTAATTCCCCAAACGTTGCATGCGCCAATTACTAATCCTATTATTAACCCCGCCACAAGGCCATGCGTCCCACCAATTTTT
>Ga0206854_1236_pt1 | contig 12120 bp, 11 predicted proteins | sample Alteio_BWOrgCont_50_FD_152870 | JGI IMG/M metagenome (GOLD analysis project Ga0206854, IMG submission 152870) | Enriched cells from forest soil in Barre Woods Harvard Forest LTER site, Petersham, Massachusetts, United States -... | ecosystem: Environmental > Terrestrial > Soil > Temperate forest >...
AAGTCGCGTTCCAACGTCACGAGGTTTTCCGGCGTGGGGTCGAGTTCATCAATGCGGGCGATTTGCAAGCGGGCGAATTCAATTTCGTCGGGCGAGAGACGGCCGGCGCCGGCCAGTTCTTCGGCCTCGCGCAAACCGGCGCGCCAGGCTTGATAGTCCCCGCCGAATTTCGCGACCGCGCCATCGAGCTTGCCGAAGGCGTCGAGCATTTCGCGCTGGTGCTTTTCCTGAAAAAGTTTTTGCGGTTCGCCGGGGCCATGAAAATCCACCCAAGCCTCGCCCAAGGATTGCAACGCCCCGAGCGTGGCCAGCGCGCCATTGATTTGCAGGCGCGGCGCCTTGGTTTGCGAAAGAGTCCGCCGCAAGACGAGGGTGCCATCGTCACACAAGGGCAAACCAAGTTGTTCGAGCAAAGCATTCACTCGCGTGAGCGCCGAGCCAGAGAAAAGTAAAACTCCCTCCACCTCGCAAGATTCTGCGCCCTGGCGGATAACGGTCTTGTCCACCCGGTTGCCCGCAAGCAAGCTCAGCGCGCCGAGCAGCACGCTCTTGCCTGCGCCGGTTTCGCCGGTGACCGCAGTGAAGCCCGCGCCAAACTCCAGTTCGGCATGGTCGAGCAAGGCGAGGTTGTGGATGCGAAGAAATTGCAGCATCGGGGAGCAGTCAACCGGGCGGACGAGCCAAGATCAAGAACGGAGCAAGCCGGGATCAAGTTGGTGGAGCAAGTCTTCCTCCAACCAGGCGAGGAGACGGTAGCATAAGTAGCCCTGTTGCTCGGCGGCGGGCAGGCGATAAATATCGAGATGGCCTTCGATTTGGTCGGTCTTGAGGTCGCGCAAGACAGTATCGCGCAGGTGAAGGCGCACCCGCACGCTGGCGCGCATGATGGCTTCCGCAGCGACGGGCGTGAGCGGCAAATCGGCTGCGCCGAAGCGGACATCGCCGACCAAGGCGTCGAGGGCAGTCGTGTCGAGATCAGTGCGCTCGCGGAGGCTGTCGCCCCAGGCGGCCTGCCAATCTGGGTCCGGTTCGGCAGAGGCATCGGTGACGGGGGCAGTCGGCAAGGTAAAAGGCGCGGCGTGGACGCGCTGGATGATGGACGCGAGCAGTTCCCGCAAAGGCGGCGAGAAACGCAGCCGGGCAAGGATGCAGTCCTTGGAAAAATATGGCGCGGGATCCTCAGACATGAGACTCCAATTGCACCTTGAGGTGCCATTGTTGCAGGACGTGGGCGTAGTGCTCGGCGGCTTCGCGACCACCTGTCCACACGATGGAGCGGCCCTGGTGATGGACTTCGAGCATGTGCCGGCGGGCGCGTTCGGTATCGTAACCAAAAACCTGGCGAAAAACATGCACGACGTAAGTCATCAGGTTCACATCATCATTGAGGACGATGACATTCCACGTCGGGTCGTAGGCTGGAACGGTACGCGTATCCCGCTCCGGAACGACGCTGGGGGTCGTCCCGGCAAAAAGTGGGAGATGGGTGAAGGCGGACATGGCAGAGTGAACCGGGCGAAGGACATTATACAATAGATGGAATGAAAATGGCAAGGGGGTGATTGGAAGGCAAGGAACAGAGGATCAAAGGAGCGGGGAGAAGAGAAAGTTAAGCCGGTAATGAGAAATTTTTTCGGCTTAACTTGCCTTAATTCAGCTTAATTCGGCTTAACGGCTTTTCCTGCGAAGTGCAGGGTAAAGTTGTGCTTTTGGCACGATTGAGGGCGATTTAGCACGATTTAGCACGATGCCGAAGACGGGTGAAGAGGGTTCTGGGTTCTGGGTTCTTGGCTTCAGGTACAGACCGGAAAACATGGATGTGGGATTCTAACGCAAAGCGTAAGTAAATGGGAGTGCACGGTTGGGTGCGTTGGGTAGGTTGGATGAGTTTGATGGGTTGGGTGAGGGCAAACTAGCCAATGGCGCTTGAAAGTGGCTGTCCTTCATCGGACGCAAAATATAGATTTCAAGCGTCGCTACGCGACGCATTGTTTACGGGATTCTATTTCCGTGGACTAAAGTCCACGGCTAAATTCACTGCCTCGCTACGCGAGGCACAGCATGGGGGACGTGCCTACCGCGCGTTTTCGGGGAGCAGGAGCAGATAACTTTGCGCGACTAATAAACTGGTGAGGAAAAAGAAGGCGGCTTCCTCCCAGGGGAGAACCTTGGCGAGGCGGAGGCCGGTGACTTGCTGATGGTCGAAAAACCAGAGGCCGGAGCGCACGGCGAGGATGTCGGCAAAAGTCAGCCAGCCGCCGATGGCCACGGTGGGGATGACGAGAAGCAGGTAACGCGGGGCGAGGATGCCCCAACCGATGATCCACTGCGCGGCGATGACGGGCAGAAACCAATAGAACAAATGCCAGGCGTAATTGAAACGGCGCGGGCGCTCGTTGCCGGCGACGGCAGTAAACGCCCACAGCACGACCAATACCCCCAGCGACCCCAACACAACGCCACTGCCCAAGGCGGGCATGGCCCAGGAGTGCGACGGGCCGTGCGTGCCGATGAGGCCGTTGACGAGCAACAATACCTCAAAAGTTTGCAGGCCGAAAAATAAATATTCCTCCACGGGCAGGCGCCAGAGGCGTTTCCAATGCTTGTCGTCGGCAAAGTCCCAAATGCCACGGGCGACGGCATAATTGTCCCACGGAGTGGTGAAGGCGTAAACGGCGAGAAAGACCCAGCACGCAGCGATCCACTGCGCACTGCCCCAAGCATGGTTGGCCGGCAATAGAAGCAGCACGGCGAGCACCGGGAAATTAAAATAAGCGTGAAAGCGGAAGTAGGTCATAAGGGGTCAGTGCCTTTGATTATTTTCGCCGGGATTGCTTGTAACGCGAGCCTGAACGGGCGCTGCGCGGAGAATTGGGCTTGCCGGCAGAACCGGATTTGAGCGCGTCAATCTGGTCGCGCAAAATGGCGGCACGCTCGAATTCCAGCTTGCCGGCAGCCTCCAACATTTCCTGCTCCAGCTCGGCGAGCACGGCGGCCACTTCGCGGTCGCCATGGGCTTCGTGAACACTGATGGGGTCCGGCTCGGCGGCTTTGTAGGCCACTAAGCTGGCCTGCACCGCGCGCTGGGTGCCGCGCGGGGTGATTCCGTGCTCGAGGTTGTAGGCGAGCTGTTTGTTGCGGCGATAAAGGGAAACGGCCATGGCGCGCTTGAGTGAATCCGTCTCGCGGTCCGCATAAAGGATGACGCGACCCTGCTCATGGCGCGCAGCGCGACCGGAGGTTTGAATGAGGCTCGTCTCGCTGCGGAGGAAACCTTCCTTATCGGCGTCGAGAATGGCGACGAGTGCGACCTCGGGTAAATCCAGCCCTTCGCGCAGAAGATTGACGCCGACCAGCACGTCGAACTCGCCCGCGCGAAGGCGACGCAGAATCTCAACACGCTCAAGGGCGTCAATGTCGCTATGCAGGTATTCAACACGGATCTTGGCGTCGCGGAAGTAAGTGGCGAGGTCCTCGGCCATGCGCTTAGTGAGCGTAGTGACGAGCACGCGCTCGTGCTTTTCGACAGCAGCCTGGACTTCGCCGAGGAGGTTTTCGACCTGATTGCGAATGGGGCGGATCTCCATCGGAGGGTCCACGAGGCCAGTGGGGCGGATGAGTTGTTCGGCAATGACGGCGGAATTTTGCAATTCGTAGGGCGCGGGAGTCGCAGAGGCAAAAACGGTCTGGCCGGTAACTTCCAGAAACTCGGGAAAAGTCAGCGGACGGTTGTCCATCGCGGAAGGCAGGCGAAAACCGAAATCCACCAGGCGTGATTTGCGCGAGCGGTCGCCGGCGGACATGCCGCCGACCTGTGGGACGGTGGCGTGGCTTTCGTCAATAAAGAGCAGGAAATCTTTCGGGAAGAAATCAATCAAACACCAAGGGCGCGAACCCGGGGGACGACCGGCGATGGGGCGCGAATAATTTTCGATGCCGTTGCAAAAACCCATTTCGGAAAGCATTTCCAAATCATACTCGGTGCGCATGCGGATACGCTGGGCCTCGACAAGGCGGTTTTCCTTTTCGAAGTAAGTGACGCGTTCCTCCAGTTCGGTGCGGATGGCGGCGAGCGCGGCGGCGAGTTTGTGGCGCGGGGTGATGTATTGGTTGGCGGGATAGAGGCTGAATTTGTCGAGCGGCGCGCCGGTGTCGCCAGTCAACGGATCGAGCGGGCGAATGGATTCGATGGTGCCGCCCCAGAATTCGACGCGGATGGCGCTCTCCATGTAGGCGGGGAAAACGTCCACGATCTCGCCCCGGGCGCGGAACTTGCCGCGTTCGAGAGAGATGTCGTTGCGCTCGTAAAGATTTTCGACGAGGCGCTCGAGAAAAGACTCGCGGGAAAATTCCATGCCGGGAGCGAGGGGAATCATCATCGCGCGAAAGTCCTCGGGCGAACCGAGGCCGTAGATGCAAGAGACGCTGGCGACGACAATCACATCGCGGCGGCTGATGAGGGCACTGGTGGCGGCGATGCGCAGGCGCTCGATGTCGTCGTTAATCGAGGAGTCTTTCTCGATGTAGGTGTCGGTCTGCGGGACGTAGGCCTCGGGCTGATAATAGTCGTAATAGCTGACAAAGTACTCGACGGCGTTGTCGGGGAAGAAGGCCTTAAACTCGCTGTATAATTGCGCGGCGAGCGTTTTGTTGTGGGAAATAATGAGCGCCGGGCGCTGGAGCCGGGCGATCAAGTTGGCCATGGTAAACGTCTTGCCCGAACCGGTGACCCCGAGGAGCGTTTGAAAGCGGTTGCCGGCGCGCAATGATTTCTCCAAGGCCGCGATGGCGGTGGGCTGGTCGCCAGTGGGCACAAAGTCGGCTTGGAGACGAAAATCCATAACTCCAGACAAGCGGCTGTCGGGGGCAATGGCAAGCGAGCCCGGCTACTGATAACACCTACCTCGGCGCTTAATGAGTAGCGCCGTGGTGGAAAGCCGAAGGGGCTACTTGCCTTTCGAGTTGGGCTGGGCGTCGCGGATTTGCTTCTCGTATTGCAACTGCTCCTGTTGCTCCTGGGCCTGATCGCGCAACTTCTGCACTTCTTCCATCGTATTTATTTCGGCCGGTGTGGCATAGGTCATGCCGGGGGTGTCGCCCGTGCGGTTGGTGTCATAATAACCGGGGATTTCGGGCGCAGTCACGCGACTGCGCAGCAACAGCTCGGGGCTGATCACATCATTATAGCCGGCCCCATCGGGGTTGAGGGTGCGGGCGGTGATGAATATGATGAGGTTATTACGCTGAACAACAGTCTCGGTGGATTGAAATAAACGCCCGATGACCGGGATATCGCCCAGAAGGGGCACCTGGATCGTGGATTTGCTGTCCTGGTCGTCAATCAGACCACCGATGGCAAGGGTGTAGCCGTCCTTGATGCTAACATTGGCGTCGGTCAAGCGGCGGGTGTCTACTCGTGGATAACTGGCGCCAAAGTAGGTATCCGTCTGCGGGTCGAGGCGGCTTAGCTCAGGATTCAAAGTGAGGTTGATGAAGCCGTTATTGGTAACGTGCGGCTTGACCTGCATCTTGATACCGATTTGGTAAGTTTCATTCTGGCCCGCCTGCGTCTGGCCGGTCTGATTATTAATCGTCGGGAAAACCACGGTGATATTGGTGCCGCTAAAAATATTGGTTTCCATATTGTCGAGCGTGACGGCAGTCGGTTGGGACACGAGCTTGGCGTCGGTCAGATTCTGGATGGCCGTCAAGACCGCACTGTATTCGGCTTGGTTAAAGATCGCCAAGTCCGCCGCCCGGCGGGGTGGTGTATAAGAGGCGGTGACCGGAGCCGGGGTGTTGAGAGTAGCCCCGGGCGCCTGGGCAGAAACCCCGCTGCTGGGCAAGATGCCTGAAGCATAGATGGAATTGAGTTTGCTAAATACCGAGTATTGATAGGCATAGGCGGCGGAGAACAACGGCGTGCCGTTGAAATTCCACTGGATGCCCAAATTGTCGTCATTGTTCGCATTGACCTCGAGGAACTTGGCCTCGATGGCCACTTGGGCGGTTTGTTTGTCGAGCCGGTCAATCGCTTCCTGCAAATTGTTCATTTTTTCCGGATGAGCGGTCACGATGAGGGTGTTGGTCCGCGCCTCAGGCACGATGGTTTCCGGGGGTTTCGAGGTGGTGTCGAGGAAGCTTTGTAATGATTTGGCGAGGTCTTCGGCCTTGGCGGAATTGATGGGGATGACCCGGGTGGTCAAAGGCTCGGCGGCGATGTCGGTCTTGTTCTTGATCATGATAATGGCATTGGGGCCGGTGCCTTCGATTTGGTAGGTATAGCCAATGGGATCCAGGACCACCTGGAAAATCTGCTGCCAGGTGACATCGTGCAACTGGAGCGAAGTCGTGCCAGTCAGCGTATCGGGCACAACCACATTGAGATTAAATAGCTTGGCGACATTGAGAATAATGGTGCGGATCTCCTCATTGGGAAAATTGGCGACATCCATGGTGCCATTGGGTACCGTGTTGCTGGTGGGCGCCGCCGGTGTGCTGGGGGTTGTGGCGGCATTAGGCGCCTGAGACAAGTCAATGTTGAGCGCGGGCGCTGCCGGAGCTGGCGCAGGGGTGGGCACCGCTGCTGGCGCCAACGGATTGGGCGGCGTTGCCGCGTCCGGCGCGGCAGGGTTGGCGGCATCGGCAGTTGCCGTAGCTGCGGCAGGCGTCGGAGCAGGTGCGGGTGCGTCCTGGGCGACAAGGCCGGCAGCAGTGAGAAGGAAGAGCGTGAGGAGGGAGCAATGGACTTTCATGGCGGCGGGGCCGTTATTGGCGGCTCTTGGGTTCAGGCGTGGTGGTGGTGGAATTGGTATGGGAGGCAGAATCTTTGGCGACGTAGGGGAATGTTTTCGTCGCATCGCCCAGCTTGAGCGTAAAATTGTCCGAGGATACCTCCTGCAAAAGAATTTCGCTCGGGGCGCTGTCGCCCGGGAAAGTAACATGGATGGCCTGACCGAGCGAGAGGGTGTCGCCATTGGCAAACACAATCAAGCGGCTCTGACCACCGATGAGTGCACCAGATGGTTTGAGCTGGTCGGCGACTTCCTGAAGTTTTTCCGCGGAGGAAAGCTGGGAGGGTGCCGCGGGTGAAGGCGGGGCAGAGGCATTGTTCGTGACAGGGCCCGCGACCGGGGGTGGAAGTTTGGGGAAAAAGGGATTGGGGGAATTTTTGAGGTGGGCCAGTTGCTCGGCATTGCTTCGATCGAGGAAATTCTTGATCGTGGTGAGCAGCTTTTCCCGCATGGGAGGAGTCAGCACAACCCCGTCTTTCGGGGGCGAGAACACAAACCAAGAACCGTTTGCAGACGGAGCAGGAGCCGGCGCAGGGGCGGGGGCCGGAGCACTGTCAGTCGGCGCATCCGCTGCGGACAGGGTAGCCAACGCAGCCAGCAGGCCCGCCACGACGAGAATTGCCGGGCGGCAGGAAAATTTTGACAAGCGGGCGAATTTCATTGTCCAAGAACCTCGACGGCAAAAGAAATTTTAAGCGGCTGGGTCGTACCGGAACCGCTGCGGGCCTGGTCGGCTTTTTCGATCCTAAATTGAGTGAAGCGCAAATAATGCGGACCGGCTTGCAAGGCATCAATAAAAGTAAGGATATTATCCCACGAGCCGGTGGCGCCCAATCGAAAAGTGGTGGTGGTGGGTTCGGCGGGGTCCTTGCCGGGGGCGCTGCCAGCCTCTTCGATGTCGAGAATTTGCACGCCCGTCGTCTGCTCAAAATCATAAAAATATTGCTGGTTGGGAATGACGGCCGAGGGCGTGATCAGGCCGGGTTTGAATTTGGCCACCGCGGCGGTAAGTTCGTCGAGTTGATCCTTCAAGTTCTCGCCATCTTTGACGTTCTCGGAAATCTGGTCGTTCTGGGCCGTCACGGTATCGAGGTCGCCATGCAAATCATCCAGCATGCCGCTGCGGTAATAAGCCCAACCACCCAACGCCATGGCCACCAATAGCAGCACAACGGCCAAAGGGTAGGCCTTGAGTTTCGCAAGTATTTGCTGGGCGTTCATGAAACGGGCTTCAGGGTAAGGGTAATGATGAATTCAAACGAATCCCCGACGTAATCGCGGTTGGAAACGATACTCCGATCCTTGATGGAAGTGCTAACGCGGTTTTTTAGCGCGGGACTGGCGAGCACCTTGTCCACAAAGTCCTGCAAGCCCAGTTCAGACCCGCTGGTCAAAACACCTTTCAAGGTGACCTGCTGGGTGTTGGTCGCCCGACCCCCAATCGTTTCAACCTCAATGGATTCAAAAACGATATTGTCGGGACGCGCATCAATCAAACTGGAGAGCAAATCGAGCGGGGGCAGTTTTTGGGAAAAAAAATGCGCCGCGAACTGCATGGATTTCGACGTATTGACGAAGGACTTGGTGGCGGCGAGGTCTTTGGTATTAGCGGAAGCGTCGCTTTGAATGTTGGCGTTTAACACATCTATCTCGCGGTTGACTTTGTAAATTTCCACCTCGAAATAAAGGGTGAAGGCCAGGGCCACCAGCGCGAGGACGATCGCCACAAAGTTGACCAGAAAGCCGGTGCGTACCTGCTTGATGTCGGGCAACGTGGCAACGACCCGGAAGTTCGGGTGCCAGTTCAAAATGACATCGGGCTTTTTCTTACGCGCGAGCATTGGCAGCCTCCGTTTTTACGTCAGCCTTGACATCATATTTCGCCATCAGGCCAAACACCCCGAGCCAGCGGCTATCGAGCGCAGCCAGCTCACAGCCCGGCGCAGCTTCGATACCCAGCCCGCGCAACCACTCGGGGAATTCAGGTTTAAGAGTGTCAATACCGAGGGAACGGGCCAGCAAACCGGACATCCAAGCCAGATTTTTGGGCAGCAGACTCAAGTGAATCTGCCCAATGGTCTGGCCGGTCTGCACTTCGTAGAAACCCGTTGAGGATTGCAACTCCTTCAATATTTTCTTGAGGAGAGTTGGGCCCATTTCCGTAAAATCAAAGGTATTTGAATAAAAGAGCTTGCGGGCGGATTCCTCGTCTTTCAGGCCAAGCTCCTGCTGGACGATGGGGAACATGCTGTTAAGGCCTTGGGGAATGGGTCGGGCCAGATCAAGCTGTGATCCGCGAAGAATGAAAACCTGGGAGGTTTCCTGGGTGACTTCCAGCAAGAGCGTGGGCGATTTGATTTCCTCGGATGCGAGGTAGCTGCCCAAACCCGCAATGGTCGCAACACTGCCCAATTCGAGGCGTTCGGGATAAATTCCGGCTTGAACGGCGAATTGCTGGCGCGCTTTAATTTCCTCCAGCGGGGCGCCGGCAAAAATCAATTCCTTGGTATAGCCGGTCTCCGCAGTGGCAAACTGGCCGGTCTCCGCATTGAGGACGGCGATTACGTTTTTGGCGACTTCGACTTGAAATTGTGACTGCACATATTCCGCGAGAAAAGCGGGGTCCTTGGCCTTGGCCGGATTGTCCATGGTCGAACGGCGGACAAAGCGACCCGCCGGATGCATCCCAACGACACTGTGGGCATACTGACCGGCGGTAAGCGACATCATCTCACTCACCATCGCCGCGAGGTCGTCCGCCGCGCCCGCAGGAATTTCCCTGACTTCTTCGATAACAAATGGCGGCTCCAGACCTGAGGTCCGGGCTGCGAGCACCGAATACTCGGAAATTTCCAAGTACAACGTCTTGCGTGATTTAACCATGTAGGCAGCAGCCAGTCTGGGGACAGACCACTCAACCTGCTTCCGTTATGGCAAAACTAACGAATGAAAGCACGCCAAGCATCGGCCCACCAAATGGATACACGTGGAAGCATAGTCAACCAAGGCCCGACGCCACAAGTAAAAAAAGGTTTGAAAAGTTCCTAAATGCTTTCCCGGACCAAGGCGCGAATTTTCGCCAGAGCAAGCGGTAAATCCGCCAAATGAGCCCGGCCTGGCGGGCGGGCCCAAGCAAGATTGGAGTTTTCCTGCGGCCAGCGGCCAGTTTCGGCGAAACCCTGCACTGCGGCAGCAATCCCATGCGGGGCGAGAATGGCGCCATCGGCATAATAAGAAATAGATTCAGACCCAAAACTTGAAATCCCGGGGGTGGCGGTAAAAATCAAATCATTCCAAGCCACAAACGCACGGCAGTCACGCAGGGAAACTACCGGGGCAGCGTAGGCACCGCCCAGATAGCCAAAGTAACGGCGAAAGTTGCGTTCCTGCCAATTGCCCTGAGTGGTAAGATCAATGGTCTCCTGGCGGCCATCGGTCCATTGGATTACGCAGGCGCGGTCAGTGACATAATGCAATTGGGCGTGTTCGCAGGACAAGAATTCCGCGTGGCCCTCGCTTTCCGGCGGGCAAGCATGGGTGGCGGCAACGCGTAGGACAACCCCGGTGGCCGTCTGCGCCTCGGCAAATACCGTGTCCGGCCCTTGGATGGCATGCGCACGATACAGGCTGGCACGAGTATCCAGCACTGTGGCAAAAGAAGCTGCGGTCGGGCCGGCCCAATGGAGAAGATTCTGCAAGTAATGCCCCATCGCGTTGCCGACACAGGAATCGAGAAGGGGCACCTCCGAGCCAGGCAGGAATATTTTTCCGGCCCAATTATTCCGTTGAAAATAGGAGGCCGGGCGCGGCCACCGGCCCCAGAACGCGGCCACGCGCAACGCCCCGAACTCGCCCGCCAGCAACCGCATCTTCAGTGCCTGTCGAGCAGGCTCGGTGATAAAATTGAAGCCAACTTCTGTGGCGCGAGGGACCGAGGCTTCGGCTGCGATCATTGACTCCAACTCTTCCCACCACAGAGTCGGCGGCTTCTCCAAATAAACCGGCAAACCCCGTTTGGCACAGGCGCGATGCATCGGTGCATGCAAGTGAATGGGAGTCGGGATGGTCACGGCGTCAGCGGCGCCGGCAATACCATCCAGCATGGCCTCAAAGCTGGGGAAAAGATTCACGCCTCGCGCGGCCAGGTTCAAGTCAGCGCTCTGGGCTAACAGTTTGTCCAGCGAAGGGTCACACGTGGCCACCACGCGGCACAGGCCCGCACTTTCCAAGCGCTGGAGGATCAAATGATGGTGCCGGGCGTAGCCGCCGAGGCCGGTGACGGCAATGCGGGGCAGAGAGGGTTGGTGGGGTTCGGGCATGGCCAGGACAATTAAGTCCGCCTTTGTAAGGAAGGCTCTGGCCTGAGGCCAACACAAACAACAAAGAAGTCTCCGTTTCGCGCCGAGCGAAACGGATCAGACCAGCGCGAACGGCTTGCGCCGGTCACATATTGTAGGTTGCGGTACCGAAGGTGACGGCGGTGATGGAAACCTGCGTGGTGGTCTGGACGACCATGATGCTCGAGTAGTCTTCACCTGCTACAGGAGAAACACTGCGGACATAATTGTCCGTGCTGGTGCCGATGAGGTCGGTATAACCGGCCTGCGTGGTCCCGTTATTGAGCATATATTGGGAAGCGGCCGTGGCAATCTGCCGCAGGTTGTTGGTCACAGCCTTCATGCGTGATTGCTGGCGAACCACCCCAAAAGTGGGAATCGCCATCGCCGCCAACAAACCAATGATCACCACCACAATCATGATTTCCACCAGAGTAAACCCATTCCGCGAACAATTATTTTTCATAATTTATAATATACTGGAAGGATGGGAAGCCCCGGCCAAAAATGGCCTGAGCCCATCCAGACTACCCAAAAAAGATGCGGACTGCAAAGCCTTAGCACAGGAATTTGCACCATAATTGTATGTGTTTGGCGGACTAGACCCTCTTCTAACGCTCCAAAGTATATAACCCAACCTCGGCTCCATCACCCAAACCCCTTTTCGTTGCGCATTTCGGGGCGATCCTTCATCCTGTTGCTTAAAACCGTGCCAAAAATTAAACGTAGTTCCATTGACGAGGTTCGTGCCCGCGTGAGCCTTTACGACGTGGTGGCGCCCTATGTGACACTCAAGAAGGCGGGGGCGAAATGGAAAGGGCTCAGCCCCTTTACCCAGGAAAAAACCCCGTCGTTCCATGTGGATCCGGGCAAGAACCTCTATTACTGCTTCAGCAGCGGGCAGGGCGGCGACATTTTTAAGTTCGTCCAAACCAAGGAAAATCTTGGTTTTCAAGAGGCGGTAGAAGCATTGGCCCAGCGCTTTGGGC
>Ga0206854_1238_pt1 | contig 12063 bp, 10 predicted proteins | sample Alteio_BWOrgCont_50_FD_152870 | JGI IMG/M metagenome (GOLD analysis project Ga0206854, IMG submission 152870) | Enriched cells from forest soil in Barre Woods Harvard Forest LTER site, Petersham, Massachusetts, United States -... | ecosystem: Environmental > Terrestrial > Soil > Temperate forest >...
TGCGCGAAAAAGAAACAGATACTTTTTTCTTTAAATGAGTAATGAGCTGTTTCAGATGATCGCGGTTGGCTTGCAACAATTTTACACGCGCTTCAAGGCTTTCTGTAAATGATAACCTGCCCTCCATTGAGGCATTGGTAAAGTCTTCTATCTGTTGATATATCTTTTCGCGATCTGGGTGATTTTTTAAGGATATACGTGCCAGTTCATCTAATGCTTCAACCTGTGTAAACGTACTATCAAAATCTATAATAAAATATTGTTCCATTAATTATGCGCAAGTGTAGCGAGTACACAAATGTGCAGATTTTAGCCGATTAATGATGGAGATAATAATATTAAAAAATATTTCATTTGGATTTTTAACAACTTTGCAAAATATATAAACCACATTTTAACATTTCACAAAACCAACCAGGCCAAACTACTATCTTTTTCACTATTAATAATAAAGGCCCTTTCGGGGCCTTTATTATTTAGTCGTTAATTGCTTTTACTCCGGGCAGCTCTTTACCTTCCATATATTCCAGCAAGGCCCCCCCCCGCCTGTCGATACGTAACTTACATCATTCGTAAGATTGAACTTGGATACAGCAGCCGCGCTATCGCCGCCACCTATTAATGAAAATGCACCGTTTTCAGTGGCTTTTACTACAGCTTCGGCTATTGCTTTGGTGCCTATCAAAAATTTCTCCATTTCAAAAACCCCCATTGGTCCGTTCCATAATATGGTTTTTGATTCTTCAACCACCTTGCTGAACAAGGCTATAGTTTCGGGCCCAATATCTAAACCCATCCAACCATCAGGTATTTCGCCGGTTTTTGCCATACCCGTTTTCGCATTATTTGAAAATGCATCGGCGGTGACGTTATCTATCGGCAACAAAAGATTAACACCTTTGGCTTTTGCCTTTTTCACCAGGTTAAGTGCAAGATCAAGCTTATCAAGTTCAACCAGCGAATTGCCAATATTTCCGCCGTCAGCTTTGGCAAACGTATATGCCATGCCACCTCCAATAATCAGGTTATCTACTTTATCCAACAGGCGCTCAATCAATTCTATTTTATCAGATACCTTAGAGCCACCCATTATAGCGGTAAAAGGTTTCTCCGGGTTATTTAATACCTTTTCGGCATTGGCCAGCTCTCCTGCCATTAGGTAGCCAAAGTATTTGGCATTAGGGAAAAATTGTGCAATTATAGATGTTGATGCATGGGCACGGTGAGCCGTACCGAAAGCATCGTTTACGTATACATCTCCCAATTTGCTTAGTTTTTCAGCAAAAGCTACATCGCCTTTTTCCTCTTCAGGGTAAAAACGCAGATTTTCTAATAACAATACCTCACCTTTTTCCAGCTCTTTAGCTTTTGTTACGGCTTGCTCGCCAATACAATCATCAGCAAATTCCACCTGCTGACCTAAAAGATCAGACAAATGTGGTATCAAATGCTTTAATGAATATTTTTCCTCGGGGCCGCCTTTCGGCCTGCCAAGATGCGACATCAATATCACCTCTCCCCCATCTTTCAATATTTTATTAATGGTGGGCAAGGCTGCCGTAATACGGTTATCGTCAGTTATATTATAGTCTTTATCTAAGGGAACATTAAAATCAACCCTTATCAATGCTTTCTTTCCTAAAAAGTTAACTTGGTCTATTGTTTTCATAAGTATTTGTAGTGAGTATTCTTAAAGCCGCCAAATTGGGCAAATATTTTTAGAAGTGGAACGTAAAAATGAAAAAGGAGTTTGAAAAAAGGTAAAAGTTTATTGTATCTTAATATACAATACATAATGCGGGCCAATAACAGGTACTTCAAACTCATCGGATATTACCTCGAAACCCATGCTTTTATAAAACTTTAAGGCCTTTTTGCGTGCATTGCACCATACATAATTTGCCTTTTGCCCTCGCAGGTAGGTGAGCCCAAAGTTTAATAGCTGGTTGCCTATGCCTTGCCCGCGGTATTTTTCAATTGTGGCCATTCCCCTCAATTGGTAGCCGGTGCCTGTAAACTCTCCGTAAGACTGCAGGTGGAACGACGCTATACAAGCCAATTCATCATTTACATAGTAGCCGAGATGAAAAGTCCCATCCAACGTGTCTGACGGCCAACGGCATTCATCAAGCGTAAGCCGGTTATCGCGCAGCACTTCATTGCGTATAGCCAATACATCCTCAACAGGTACAAACTTTATCATTGCAGCAAACTTATTTTTTCTACCAGATCGGCCAGGCGGCTTGAGTAACCCATTTCATTATCATACCAACCAACCACCTTAACCAGGTCGCCAACAACCGAGGTTAATAAGGCATCAAAAACACAGCTATGCGTATTGCCTACTATATCTGACGATACAATGGGGTCTTCGGTATATTCCAATACACTTTTCATCGGGCCCGCGGCGGCTTGTTTAAATGCTGCATTTATCTGTTCAACGGTAGGTTGTTTTTTAAGGATACAGGTAAAGTCTGTTAATGACCCGTTTAAAACAGGAACGCGTATACCTGCTCCACCCAGTTTGCCATCCAAATGGGGGAATATAGACGTTATAGCCTTTGCAGCACCGGTAGTAGTTGGAATAATAGAGGCTGATGCTGCTCTTGCCCTGCGCAGATCGTTATGAGGCGTATCATGGAGGCTTTGGTCGCCGGTCATGGAATGTACGGTAGTTATATAGCCATCTATTATACCCCAATTCTCATCCAATATTTTAACCATAGCGGCAACATTATTGGTGGTACATGAGGCATTGGATAATATGTCCGACCTGAGATCAACCATACCATCATTAACCGCCAGCACAACGGTGGGTATACTTTTATCGGCAGATGGTGCAGATATAATTACCTGTTTAGCCCCCGCAGTTAAATGTTGTGAAGCACCTTTTTGGGAAGTAAACTTACCGGTTGATTCTATAACCAGGTCGATATTTAATGCGGCCCAGGGTAAAGCTGACGGATCGCGTTCAGCTAATACTTTTATTTTACGGCCGTTAACATATAAGTGTGTTTCATCAGCAGCGACATCCCCTTTAAATCCGCGATGAACTGAATCGTATTTAAATAAATGAGCGAGGGTTTTTGTATCGGAAAGATCGTTTATAGCAACAATCTCAATACCTGGTTTAGCTAAAATACTTCTTAAAAAAATGCGGCCAATTCGTCCAAATCCGTTTATGGCAATTCTCATATGGTTTATATATTATAAACCGCAAATCTAAGTAAAATTGAATGTACTTATTACATGATCAGATTACGCAGGGAAACACCCTCGCGTTCTGTCGAGCGTATAAAAAATGTTATTGCCCAATTAAATATCATAGTGAAGGTAAATATACCGATAACAAGCACTTGGTTTCCGTAGCCTCTAAATAATAGAGCCGCAGCAATAGCCAAAATATTAAACAAGGCTAAAATGAGGGTCGTTTGCAGATGCGAAAAACCAAGTTTTAACATACGGTGATGAACATGGTTACGGTCGGCAACGAATGGAGAGCCTCCTTTAATAAGACGTATAGTGAAAATTCTGATGGTATCAAATACAGGGCCTATCAAAATAGCTAAAGCCAATGCAGGTGCCGAATAAATTTGTGCCGATTGCCCAATGGTTAATTTATTTAATTCGACAAACTTAATTGCCATTACAACAGATATTAAGCCGATAAGCAATGAGCCGGTATCGCCCATAAAAAGGGTGGCTGGTGTTAAATTAAAGCGCAAAAATCCAATAATTGCGCCAACAATAGCCAATGAAACTATTGCCAGTTCGTATTGATGAATGTAAATAAATAATACTGCAAAGGTGCTGTTAGCAATAATACCGGTTACTGCGGCTAATCCGTCTATACCATCAATTAAGTTGAATGCATTAATCAATAACATTATTACCAATATAGATAAGCAGACGCTTATAAAATATGGAAGATCATATACACCTAATATACCATACATACTGGTTAAACGTATATCGCCCAGTATAACCAAATTCAAGCTAACTATGAATTGAACCAGGAATTTTGTGCTTGAATTTACGCCCGAAAGATCATCCTTAACCCCTACTGCAAACAAGATCATTGATGATATTAATAAATAGCTAACAGAGAATGAATTATCAATTATGCTAAATATAAGTACAGTAACACTAAAACTTAAAAAGATAGCTACCCCACCCAAGCGCGGTATACCATGATCATGTTCTTTTCTAAAATGGCCAATATCATCATATAAATGCCTTGCACGGGCAACATGCAAAATAGAAGGGATGGCAAGCAATGTGATAAGGATAGAAGTGAAAATTGTAAAAATATAATTTACAAAATGATAGGTATGTAAAAATTCCGGCATACAATTTAGTTTTTAGGGGTATAACTCATTATCTATCAGCCACAAAAGTAGCAACTTTTTAAATATTATGTAATATACTGTATAATCTTTCTCAATGGTTTAAATATTATCGCCACAAGGGGAAATAATACCCCATTTTTCCTCATTGCCATGAAATCAAATCCCCATGCATTTACGCGATTAGTATATGATACGTTGCTTAGGCCGCCAATGTTCATATTTACAATAGTTTTATCCAGGTAATGCGGAATTACTTTATTCTTATGCATAAATCGTACCATTAGCTCGTAATCGCCTGCTGTACCGAATTTTATATCATATAACCCCAAACGTTCAAATAACTCCTTTCTGCAATAAAATGCCGGATGCGGAGGCATCCACCCCCAGTTAAAGGCTCCTGGCTTATACATTCCTGATTTCCACTTACGTATAACTTTGCCGTTCGGATGTATATAATTTAAGTTTCCATACACAATAGCAGAATTATTTTTTTTGAATGTTTCTGCAATAGCAGTCAATATATTAGCATCGGCAAAAACATCGTCAGAGTTTAGTGTTCCAACAATATCACCAGTAGCTGCTTTTATGCCTTTATTCATGGCATCATAAACCCCTTTATCCGGTTCCGACGTAAAAAAGCTAATATGGTTTTTATATTGGTCTATAATTTGAAGAGTAGCATCCGTTGAACCACCATCTATAATAATATATTCTATGTTAGTATATTTTTGTTCAATTACAGATTCGATACAACGTTGAATTGTTTTGGCCGAATTATAGCTAACAGTGATGATGGAAATTTTCGGATCTTGCATTTCTTAAAAAAATACATTTATGTTATAGCAACAAAATATGTAGTTTTGAAACTGCCGCAATAGTATATTTACTATAACGGATTAAATATAAAATAGCAGAATTAAATATAACTTATGCGTTTTTCTTTTTTTACTTACCTGGTATTGGCATTGATAGTTATTTGCAGTTCATGTGCTTATAAACAGGACCAAATACTTTTTCAACAAAAAAACTCAATACCCGATAGTGTACTGCTAAAAAACGCTGCAAATATACGTAATTACCGCATCAAGTCTCAGGATATTCTACAGATAAGGAACCTGGAAAATATAAAAAGCATTGTTGATACAAAACCTGCAGTAGGGACGGAGCAATTATCTATCCAATCTACCGTGGCAGAAAGCTACCAGGTAGAAGATGATGGCACAATTGCATTAACAGGATTAGGGCATATTCAGGTTGCAGGTTTGACACGCCAGGAGGCTACTAAAAAGATAGAGGCCCTTTATCTCGATTCTTTGGTTAAAAGTATATTACTTGAAGTAAAAATTACTAACCTAAATGTAAGTATACTAGGTGAAATAAAAAGCCCGGGTAATTTTTCTTTAAAAAAGGATAAAACCACGTTAATTGAGCTATTAAGCGAAGCCGGTAGTATCACAGAAAAAGCAGATGAAAAAAACATCTGGGTTATACGAAATCAAGAAACTAAACCACTGGTAATGCAGGTTGATTTAAGTGACATACGGTCAATAACCAATCCTATAATTATGCAAAGCGGGGATGTTGTTTATATACCTGAAAATATACGCGCTATACGTGCTGATAAAAATCAAAATCTTTCGACATTTTTACAACCCGGCTTGCTGGTTTTCAGCACTTTAATACTTATTTATTCACTTGTTAGGCATTAATGGAAGAAACCGAAAAGATACAGCAAAAATTACCTAACCAGGAATTTGATTATTTAAAAATAGGCAAAATACTGCTTAGCCGCTGGTATTGGATAGCAGCAGCAGTAATTGTATGTTATATTACTGCTGATATTTATTTATGGTATACACCCAAAACTTATGCCACTGCGGCCACATTAAAGCTGGAAGAAAAAAGACCCGAAATAACAGATCTGTTGGGTGCCATAGGCAGCAATGAAAAGGGACAAACAAGAATACAAAGTGAAACCTATGTATTAGAAAGTCCAAACCTGATTCTTACAGCTGTAAAAGACTTAGACTATCCTATTAGTTTTTATATTGAAGGAAGGGTTCGTACAAATGAATTGTACCCGCAAAAACCTATTGATATTAAACTTATAAGATTTGACACGCTTAGTTATTATGCCGATCTGATTACGTATCATGCTATAAACAATACGTCTTTTACACTTTCGTACAAAGAAAACGGACAGGATATAAAAAAGACCTTTTTGTATAATAACCCTGTAAATATTGGTTCAACTACTTTTGTTATTACTTATACCGGCGAAAATAAAGATGCAACCTATTTATTCAAATTTAATGGCCCTAATGATTTTTACGGCAGAATTAGAGGAGGATTAGCAATAGGTGAGATTGCTAAAAATTCGGGGATACTTGGGTTACGTGAAACAGATGCTAACCCACAATTTGCGGCAGATATTTTAAATAAGTTAGTATATGAGTATCTGATATATGATCGTATTCAAAAGCAACAATCAGCAAGCCAGATAATAAAATTTATCGACCAGCAACTTGATACTATTTCAAAAAGGGTAAATAAATCTGAAGATGATATACAGCAATATAAGCAAAGTTCAAAATTAATGGACGTTAGTACCGCTGCACAGTCACAATTATCAAAAGCTACCGACTTAGAAACGCAGCGTAATCTGCTAAAAATTCAGGCAAGATCAACTCAGGATTTTAAACAGGATGTAATAAAAGGTAAAGACAATGTTAGTATTAATTTTAATGTTGATGGCGTCAACGATCAGGCGTCGGCAGCATTAATAACTAATTACAACTCCCTTTTAAACAGCAGAACCAGTTTATTAAAAATATATATTAATAGCTCGCCTCCCATACGTGACATTGACCGGCAAATAGCATACGTTAAAAGTGCGTTGATTGATAATATCACTACTTCTTTAAATCATACCAATCAAAAAATAAGCTATCTTAATGACCAGCTTGACCAGGTAAATAAGAAGATTGCTACTTTCCCTGTTGCAGAGCGTGAGTTGGCCAGTAAAAACCGCGATTTTGACATCAATTTAAAAGTATATACCTTCTTATCTGAAAAAAGATTAGATGCCCAAATGAGTCGATCGGCAATTGTACCCGGAGCATCAATAGTAGAAAAAGCACAGGCAAACTTCAGCCCTGTTTCTCCTAACGAGCATGATATAAAACGAACGGCAGTGTTTTTAGGGCTTGCAATAGGTTTGGGGTTAATTATCCTTATAAGGGTATTAAACCCCTATATTTATGACAAGGAAACCGTTGAGAGCCTCACCTCTATACCCATTATTGGAGTTATACGTAAATTTCCGCATAAGGTAGATGAAGGCAGCAATGATATTTTGGTTCTTACACAGCCCAAGTCGGTTTTTGCCGAATCAGTACGATCTGTGCGAACCAACTTAAGTTTTCTCGCAGCAGAGAAAGAAAATAAAGTTATTTGTATTACCTCTGAAGTAGCGGGTGAAGGGAAGTCATTCGTAGCGGTTAACCTATCAAGTACGTTATCATTAATTGATAAAAAAGTTATATTGGTGGCAGCTGATTTACGTCGTTCAAAACTGCATAAAACGTTTCATGTACCAAACGATGCAGGCCTAAGTAATTACTTGGCACACCAGTCTTCGTTAGATGATATTATTATACATACCAAACAGGAGAATTTTGACTTTATTCCTTCGGGACCGGTACCCCCTAACCCTTCAGAACTACTTCATACAGAAAGGATGAAAATACTCATCGAAGAGCTTAGATTGAGGTATGATATTGTAATGATAGATACAGCCCCGGTAGGTTTGGTTTCAGATTCTATACCATTGGTTAGATTGAGTGACATAAACGTATTTGTTATACGTTCGGGCAAATCGAAATTTTATTCGGCCACTATACCGCAACGCATTGACCAGGAATACCAGTTAAATAACAGTGTAATTATACTTAATGCATTTGAAGAAGACTTATTACATTCAAGATACTATACTACCAAATTTACAGGTGATAATTATGGCAGCAGGTATTACTATTACTCAGACTATATTGGTTATGAAAGTTCGGGCTATTATATCGATAGTAATAAAAAAAGATGGTGGGATATCAGGCGTTGGTTTAAATAAGTGTACTATTAAATTATGTCTTTAACAGCAAACCAGGGCGCTGGCAATAGTAAATGGTACCCGGTTTATACGCATCCACGCGCCGAGAAAAAAGCCTATCTTGCCCTTGAAAATAAAGGGATAGAAAGCTACTTGCCACTTCACCGGCAACTTAAGCAATGGAGTGACCGAAAGAAATGGGTAGAAGAACCCTTTATTAAATCTTATATTTTTGTACGTATTAAGGATACTGAACAGGCAGAAGTGTTGATGACCAAGGGCATTTCGCGATTCATTTATTTTTCAAACAAAATAACTTCAATGCCCGAAAGGCAAATAGAGGACCTTAAATTGCTGATGTCAAGTTCGTACGAATTAGAAATAACGGAAGAAAACTTACAACCGGGCGAAAAGATAATTATAAAAGCCGGCCCGCTTAAAGGTATAACAGGCGAGATTGTTGCCTACCGCTCACAAAAACAATTAATATTAAGATTGGAGAACCTGGGGCTTTCTATTATTGTGCATGTTTCGGCATCGTTAATTGATAGATTTTAATTTTTAAATTACATCTTTATAAATAGCATTCTTTAATAAGAATGCCTGATTGTTGTTTTCGATCAGCCGTAAATACAAATTACTGATAAATAATAAGTTACAAATTCATACTGTGACTTACGGGGCGAAGCTGTGAACTGACTTAAGATATGTGTAGAATAGCAGGAATAATAGCAAACGGGGTAAACCCGGACGATACCCGGAGCAAGGTAGCCAAAATGTGCTATGCATTGCAGCACGGTGGCCCTGATGACGAAGGCATTTTTACAGATGAAAAAAATGGCCTTGTATTTGGCCATCGCCGCTTATCAATTATCGACCTTAGTACCAAAGGGCATCAGCCTATGGCCGATAATCAACAAAAAGCATGGATAACCTTTAATGGCGAGATATACAATTACTTAGAATTACGAGAGAAATTAACAATTGCCGGCGCTGGGTTTAATTCAGCCACAGATACTGAGGTCATTTTACAGGCCTACCTACATTGGGGTACGGACGCATTTGATAAACTACGCGGCATATTTGCTTTTGCGTTGTATGACATAGCTAAAGCTACAACATACTTAGTGCGCGATTCAAGCGGAATAAAACCATTATATTATTATATTAATAATGGGCAGTTAAGTTTTGCATCAGAGGTACGGGCATTAAAATTGGCAGAAATTGCTACAGCTGAAGATGAAACCTGGCGGGTTAGACTTTTAGCTTTGGGCAATATTCCAGAACCATATACCACTCTTAAAAATGTGTTCAGTCTTCCGAAGGGAAGTTTTTTATGCTGGAACAATAATGACTGTAACTGCAGCATATCGCGCTATCAAACCAGGTTTAATATAAATTATATAACCAATAAAAAACACGCCGAGGAAATTATTCACGAAGCGTTAAGTAACGCGGTAAAAAGGCAATTAATTGCTGATGCCTCAATAGGTGTTTTTTTAAGCGGGGGGATAGATTCAAGCCTTATAACTTTATTAGCCGCCCGGCATGAGCAACATCAATTGAAAACTATTTCAATTTACTTTGATGAAAAATCTTATGATGAAAGCCAATATCAGCATTTAATATTCAAACAAATTAATGGCGAGAAATTTACACACCTTGTGAGGCAAAAAGACTTTGACAAATATTTCCCAAAAATACTTAATGCTATGGACATGCCTACAACTGATGGCATTAACAGCTGGTTTATTAGCAACTATGCACACCAGGATGGTTTAAAAGCAGTTTTATCGGGCATAGGAGGCGATGAGCTTTTTGGGGGCTATCCATCTTTCAAAAGAATAAAATACATGGGTTACCTAAGAAAGGCCCCATCGGCTTTATTAAAGCTCAGCAATTATTTTACAGCAGATCGGTATAAAAAAATTTCGTTTTTAGCCCATCATCATTATCTTGCCGATTATCTTTTGTTACGCGGTTTATTTACCCCTCCCGACATAGCCAAAATACTTGACGTAGACGTTAAACAGGTTGACGATATTTTGTTTGATACCGCTTCAAATATTAATTTGGGGCAGTATAATGCAGAGCACGCCGCCTGGTTTGAAACTAATTTATATATGCAAAATCAATTATTACGGGATACAGATGTAATGGGCATGAATAACGGTGTAGAAGTTAGGGTACCATTCCTGGATGAGGATTTTTTAAGATTAGTTGAAAGTATTTCTCCGGAAATAAGATTCGATACCGACCGGTCTAAAAAATTATTGACCGATAGTTTTAGCGATATTTTACCCGCTGCAATATGGGACAGGCCTAAAATGGGCTTTACATTTCCGTTACAACAATGGATGAAAAATACCGAAGTTGGCGATGAAACTTTATATAAAGGGCAGGCAGCTAAAAATGTTGTGAGCAAATTTAGAAACGATAAAATGCACTGGTCAAAAGTCTTTGCACTCTACCAAATTCAGAAACATGACTAAAAGGGTAATGCTTTTTACGCTGCATACCTTTAGTACTACCGGCGGTTTGCAAAAAATGACGCGTACCCTTGCCTATTCTTTGCAAAGAACCTGTAAAGTTAATAATTGGCAGTTCAGGCTCTGGTCTGTTTACGATTCAAACAGAGATTTGGCGCCACAGTATATTTCCGAGAAAAATTTCAGAGGATTTGGCACCAATAAGTTAAAGTTTTTATTAAGCGTTTTAAAGACAATAACCTGGCCCGACATTATAATTATAAGCCATATTAACCTGTCTGTAATTGGTTTGCTTATTAAACTGGCAAACCCTAAGTGTAAAATTTGGTTAATAGCGCACGGTATTGAGGTTTGGCGACCGTTATCTCCGGTAAAAAAACTTTTCTTAAAAAAATGCGATAAAGTGCTTTGTGTAAGTGATTTTACCCGACAGGAAATAATACGCTGGCACGATGTTAATGTCAACATATGCGATGTATTAAATAACACTGTTGATCCATTTATGAAACTACCGGTAAACTTTAATAAGCCTCAGCACTTGTTAAACAAACACCAGTTATTGTCCAGCCATCCCATAATATTTACTTTAACCAGGTTAGCCTCTACCGAGCAATACAAAGGGCACGAACAGGTTATAAAAGTTATAGGTAAATTAAAATCGCGTTTCCCATCTATTAAGTATATACTTGCCGGACAGAGCGACCCCTTGGAGAAAATAAGGATATTGAAACTTATAGAAGATAATAAGGTTGAGAAGCAGGTAATATTAACAGGATTTTTAGATGAATTAGAGTTGCCTGATTATTTTTTATTGGCTGATCTGTTTGTACTACCAAGTAAAAAAGAAGGATTTGGAATTGTATTTATTGAGGCTTTAGCCTGCGGTTTACCTGTAATTTGTGGTGACTCTGACGGTAGCATTGATGCCATACGCGATGGCGAATTAGGTACGGCAATAAAAGCCGACAATTTAGATGAGCTGGAAGATGCAATAATTAAAAACATAGAAATCCCATTAACGGAAGATAAAAGGCAACATTTACAACAACAATGCTTGTTTTATTTTAATGAAAATGACTACGCAGGCAGGCTCGAAAAAATGATAATTAATGAGTGAGAT
>Ga0206854_1219_pt1 | contig 12047 bp, 11 predicted proteins | sample Alteio_BWOrgCont_50_FD_152870 | JGI IMG/M metagenome (GOLD analysis project Ga0206854, IMG submission 152870) | Enriched cells from forest soil in Barre Woods Harvard Forest LTER site, Petersham, Massachusetts, United States -... | ecosystem: Environmental > Terrestrial > Soil > Temperate forest >...
CGCTTTCTGAAATTCCTGCTTCTGCCCCTCTTCGCCATCGCGGTGGCCGTGGAGGGGTATGCCCAAAAGGAAAGCCAGGCGTTGATTGACTCTTTACTTAAGGAACTACCTAAACAAGCAGCAGATACCAATAAGGTGAAGATACTAAATGGTTTGTCATACTGTTATTATCCTATTAACCCTGATGAAGGCCTTAAATACGGGGAGCAGGCGCTTGGACTGGCTATACAACTGGAATGGAAAACCGGAATAGCGCGTGCCAATATGGTGATTGGGAATAATTACCTCAGAAAATCTGATAACCCCAAAGCATTGGAGTATTACCAGCAAGCATTGAAAATAAATGGAGAGGGCGGGAACAAAAAAGACATTGCAACTGTGACCTCCAATATTGGCCTCATGTATTTGTCTGAAGGCGATGATCCCACAGCCTTCGAATATTTTCAGAAAGCTTTAAAAATACATGAAGGGATAGGGAATAAAGAAGGTATAGCCATAGAATGTGACAATATAGGGGATATTTATAAAAACCGGAATGATTATAACGGGGCGCTAGAATATTACCTTAAAGCGTTACGCCTTTTTGAAGAGACAGGTAGAAAAGCCGGTATTGCTTCTGTGATGCAGAGTATAGGCGAAGTGTATGTCCAACAGAAAAATTATGTGGCAGCGATAGAAAATATGCGGCGGGCAACGCAAATAGATGATGAAATAGGCGACAAACTTGGCGTAGCATTGGGTTTGTCGGATATTGGGTCTGCTTATCTCACTATGATCAGGGATACATTCGTTAAGGACACAGGTAACACTAAACCTGCCGGAAAAAAAAACAGGCAGATGCAGAGCACGCAGGAAGCACGTAAACTGGACACGGCGGTTTATTATTTGGAGCAGTCGCTGGCAAAAGCTGAAGCAATACATGCACTTGACCTGTTGCTGGTTGGCTATACCAACCTCGCCGAGGCATACAAGTTGCGCGGCGATTACAAGCAATCACTTGGATACGCTGAAAATGCCAGGGGTATCAAAGATTCTGTTTTCTCAAAGGCGAGTAATGATAAGATATTGAAAATGGAATTGAACGCTGATTATGAAAATAAAAGGCAGGAAGCGCAGAAAGCAGCCCTGCTGAAACTGCAACGCCAAAAAACGTTTACTTATGCGGGTGTTGCCGGAATATTACTGTTAGCGGGTTTTTCTTTTTTCATTATAAAAGAACGCAGGAAATCTGAACATCAAAGAAAAATTGCAGAACGCGAGCGGAAAAAGTCCGATGACCTGCTGCTCAACATCCTGCCTGCTGAAGTGGCCAATGAACTTAAAATTACTGGTAGCAGCAAAGCCCGGCACTTCGATAATGTAACGGTTCTGTTTACTGATTTTGTAAACTTCACGCAAGCGGGTGAGCGGATGACTCCCGAATCAATGATACATGAACTTGACACCTGTTTCAAAGCCTTCGATGAGATAACCGTTAAATACAACATTGAAAAAATAAAAACCATTGGCGATACTTACCTTGCCATATCCGGCCTGCCCCTTGCAGACCCCAAACACGCGGAGCATGTGGTAAGGGCAGCCATTGAAATAAACGCCTTCATGCAAGACAGGGTTGCAAAATATGGTAACAGCACCTTCGAGATACGCATAGGCATACACAGTGGCAGCGTGGTAGCTGGTATAGTAGGCGTAAAGAAATTCGCCTATGATATATGGGGTGATACGGTGAATACTGCGGCACGCATGGAGCAAAACAGCGCACCGGGAAAAATAAATGTTTCACAGACCACCTACGAATTGGTAAAGGATAAGTTTATGTGTGAATACAGGGGTGAGATTGATGCGAAGGGCAAGGGGCAGATGAAGATGTACTTTGTTAATGGTTAATGGTCAATTATTAATGGTTAATGTTGAAATGAAACCCGTATTACCCAGGGCAGACACATGGGTCTGCCCCTACTGCTTTTGGCCTATTAAAGTTACCGATAGCTCCTGATGATTTTCATTTTAGGCGGCGCGTCTATATCTATTTTTGGCGTCATGCCTACTTTTTTTTGCGCTGCGGATTCTTTCTTTGACGGGGGGCTTGCTTTGCCCTTGCTTTTCTTGATTACGAGCCGGTATAAAACAATGGTAAAGGAAGCGCCCTTGTTTATCCCTTCGCTTTCCGCCAGTAATTTCCCGCCGTGTTTTTCTACTATCTTTTTACTGAGGTATAAGCCAAGGCCGGTGGAAGTCTCCCCGTGGGTGCCCTTTTTGCCGGCGGTGGTAAACCTGTCGAATATCTTTTGGATATCCCTCGGCTTAAAACCCAGCCCTTCGTCCTGTATGGACAGGGATATTTTTTCCATATCCTGCGTACTGGAAATGAAGATAGATTTGCCATCCGGGGAAAATTTGATGGCATTCCCTATGATGTTGCGCACCGCTTGGGTAAAAAGTTCGGGTTGCACGTTTATATATACGGACTCATCTATGTCAATTTTCATTTCCAGGCTTTTTTCAGCTGCCGCAAAATCAAAGAAGGAGACTGTTTCCTGTATCAATTGATTCAGGTTTACATTGGTTACATTAATTGAATTGCTTTCTTCCTTGAGCATCAGCAAAATATTCTCTAACATCCTTATCAAACCTTTACACTCATTCGTAATGTAATCCGCATACAAGTCTTTGTTTTCGGCCTCTGTTTTTATCAGTGAACTGATGCTTATTATCCTCCCTACGGGGCTCCTCATGTCGTGCGACAAGAGGTCTATCATATCGCTTTTTTCGGAAAGCAACTCATCCATTTGCGTTAACGTGGCCTGTATATGGCTTAGCAACTGGCCGGCCTCGTCGGGATAGCCAATGGGTAATTCCGGTATTTCGCGCGAGATTACATAATTATCAAGCGCTTCTTTTGCCAGGCGCAATGGGCTCACCAGCTTATTAAATAAATATATGACGGCTATCGCGGTTACATTTAAAAATATAAGGATAAAAATGATCAACGGCTCAAAAGATACTTTTATCCGGCCCTTGCTGGCTAAAACAAACAATACCAGTTCTCCGAGGGCGAGTAACATCATAGGGAGGGCAACTATGAAAAATTTCATAGCATACCTTTTCTGGGCCGGTAACATGCGCGAAAGAAAATGATAAGTTTTCATGCCAATCAAGGAATAAAATTAGCGGTTTTTTGTTATTAACGTAACATTAAAAAAACAAAATTAGGATACATTACGTTTTGACATAGGAAAAGCGCAAAGGTTTCACGCAAAGAACGCAAAGATTTTCGCAAAGAGCGCAAAGGTTTCAAGAAAAGGAGGCAAAGGGTTCACGCAAAGAACGCAAAGATTTTCGCAAAGAGCGCAAAGGTTTCAAGAAAAGGAGGCAAAGGGTTCACGCAAAGAACGCAAAGATTTTCGCAAAGAGCGCAAAGGTTTCAAGAAAAGGAGGCAAAGGGTTCACGCAAAGAACGCAAAGATTTTCGCAAAGAGCGCAAAGGTTTCAAGAAAAGGAGGCAAAGGGTTTCATGCAAGGGAGGCAAAAGTTTCACGCAAAGAACGCAAAGGTTTTCGCAAAGCGCGCAAAGGGTTTATAAATTATTAACTATCCTGTGAATACCATCTACTAATTTTGTGGTATTGAAATTTATTAATAAGCCAAGTTTACATTCGCTTAATCTTAGGTAAGTAAGGGTTTGTGCAAAATGAACCGGCGCAAGCGTTTCCACAGATTTTATTTCAATAATCACTTTTCTTTCAACTCTTAAATCAATCCTGTAGCCGCAGTCCAGTTTTATTTGTTTATACACCAAGGGCATTGGGATTTGTTGTTCAACAAATAATCCCAATGCGGTTAGTTCATAAGCCAACGTGTTTTCGTATGCTGATTCAAGCAATCCTGGCCCAAGTTGTTTGTGCAATTCTATTGCAGCGCCGATTATTTTATATGACATTTCATTTTCTGTCATTTTTCTTTGCGGTTCTTTGTGTATTTTTTCTTTGCGTTCTTGCGTGAAATATCTCTGATTTCACGCAAAGAACGCAAAGATTTCATATTTTGATTTCACGCAAAGAACGCAAAGATTTCATATTTTGATTTCACGCAAAGAACGCAAAGTTTCCAATTATTTTATATGATATTTCATTTTCTGTCATTTTTCTTTGCGGTTCTTTGCGTATTTTTTCTTTGCGTTCTTTGCGTGAAATATCTCTTTGGACAATTTAGGTGGTTTTAACTTTTGACTTGAAACTTTTAAAATACTTCGCCCAGGTTCACAAAAATACCGCCCGAGCCATTGAGGCCAAAACCATAGTCAAGCGCCACGTTGGTTCTTGAAAATTTATTGAGTTTCAGCCTTATGCCCGCGCCGAACCCTGGGGCTACCGCTTCAAAGGTATTCGTATTTTGCTCTGTGAAAGATTGGGCGTTGGCAAACACCACGCCGCCCAATAAGCCATTATTCAGTATCCTGAAGCGGTATTCGCCTTCCAGATAAGCCATGTTGGCGCCCCTGAACCGGCCAGGTATATAGCCCCTGCCGGTATTGCCATACGGGTCCCCGCCGGTATTGGGCAGCATTAGGTATGGCGCCTTGCCATCTACGGTCAGCCATTCATAGCTCCAAAAAGCAAGAACGTTTTGGGAAGATGCCGGAAACGGGATATATTTCCTTATATCCACTACCAGCGACCGCCAACTGGAGGTATTTCCAAAAATGGTCAGGTTGGGCCTGTAAATGACATTTACAAAATTCCCGGCTTGAGGATTGATGGAATTTTTCCTGGTATCATATAAAAAATTGAACGTAAACCCGGATGCAAATTCAGTGGTAGTCAATCCATAGTTCTCAAAATCTGTTGGTTTATTTCCCGGTGGGTTTATTTCTTTTATATTCCAGTAATAATCCAGGTTATACCCGATCCCGGCATACATATCTTCTGCAAGCTGCCTCAATACGGCCTGGTGGGCCCGTATGGCCGAATAATTGATAAGGTAGCCGTCGCTGGCAGTTGTCAACATGCCAAGGCCATAAGTAAGGGAAGGGAAATAAAGATAACGCCAGTCAACTACTATGTTATATTTACTGTTTTTGGTCCAAATATTTGTTTGCAGGGGCAGTATGATTTGGTTGTTAGCGGTATAAGTAAAGCTGGAAAGTATGGTGGAGGTATTGGCGCTGGTGTCGGTATAAAATGAGGCATTGGCAGTAACAATGCCCGCAAACCCTGTATTTAATGAATATCCTGCGGCAGGCACCGGCCCTGCTATACGCAGTTTCTTTGACTTTATTTCCCCGGTGTCCACGCGTTTCCCCTTAAATTTATGAAACGCGTTACCCACTATATCTATTATGTCAAGCTCGTTATTATAATTAATGCGAGGCCGGGGTTTCCTGACCACGGTATCAAAAACAGTGCTATCGGGTATGGCTAAAGGGATAGCGTGGTTACCTACTTGCGCTTTAGCCGTAAAAGATGAAAAAAGCCACAATATTATCGTGGCTACCCCTATCGTAATTTTCAAGTAAGCAAAATTTTATTTAACCCGGTATTGTCTATACTACATTCATGCCACCCGCCACCCTGTTTATGATTTTAAAAATCATAAGATTTGACTGCAACTTACAACAAAGGTTAAATGTTAAATCTTAAAATAATCATAACGCCCATTTTCTATAGCCTCATTCTCTTCTTAAAATCCTCCTTGAGCATACCATTTAGTTTACTATAAGGCAGGAACACTGATATCTCGCCATCCTCTTCAGTGCTAATAACCATGGGGTTGTAACAAAAAGTAACGCCGGTTCCGGTAATAAAAACATTTTCGGTCAGCGGCACTTCGTTTACGGTAAGTATTTTGCGCAAGTCATCCCCGGTGCCTGCTTTAAACATTTTCCTGACTTCCGCCTCCAGCAATGGCCGTAGCATGGTGGCGTCTATATTCATTATATCCCGCAGCCTCCATATTTTTTTATATCTTATGTCCACGCAAGCATAGTTACTCAGGTAAATACCATGCGCGCTGCTACCGCCGCTGTGGTCATAATCATTAATGCCCAGCGACAATATGCCACCGTCGTTATACAGGACAAGCACAGTACGGGAGTGAACGAAGTTATATTCCCAATCGTCATCATGGCCCTTTCTTTCATCAATAGTTAGGTCTTTGAGCAGCATCCTGTATTTCATAAAATACTTCTTGTCCTCTTTCTTTATATATTCCTTTAAGTTTTCCGCCCCCAATGTGTCGCCGCCCAATAAGTGCAGTTCTATTGCTAACAGGAAAGCCGCGTCGGCGCCGCCCATCTGTGCCGATGGCGTTAGAAACTCGTAATAAGAAATAGCCTGTGTGTTTGTCCGGTCTATTTTTTCCTGCACGGAATCGCCATGTAACATCACCCCAAGGCGGTAGCTGCCTGCCGCATAGCTTTCCGCTATGTCAATGCCAGAGACATTTTTGCCGTCGCCGCTTACCAGTTTGCCCTTCACGGTATTGCCCCGGAAATTAATGGCCCAGTGGTCAGGCTTGTAGTTATCCTCCTCAAACCTGTCGGTATGGTTCACCCGCTCCGCTTCGTTAAGGTTACAGTTATAACCGTCAGCAGTTTCTTCCGCGTCTTCAAGGTTAGTGATTTCGCCTTTTTGCATATAGTAATAAGACCCTTCCATCCTGCCGTCAAAATGGTGCAGGTTTACCACCACCTGTTGCCCGGCAATAACGCCCTCGTAACGCCTGTACCATTCACCTGCCAACTCTTCGCCCGCACCATTTTTAACAGACGGGCCTCCGATACAAGCCACACCGGTTAACCATATCGCAAATACGTATAACGCAATTTTTCTTATATCCATAGCCTGTTTTACAGCAGTTAGGGCAAAACTACATAATAAAGATTAAAAAGATTTTGTGGGTGCGGCCGTTGCGACTGTCTTATGATGGTTTATATTTGTACATGGTTTTTTTAGCAGGCGGCATCTATCAAATATTTTATTCATGGGCAACACTTGGTTCCAGTTCAAACAATTCAAAATAGCGCAAGACCGCTGCGCTATGAAAATAACCACGGACGCCTGCATACAAGGTGCTTGGACGCCGCTATTGCCAGGCGTACAGCGGGTATTGGACATAGGGGCAGGGACAGGCCTCCTTTCCCTGATGCTTGCCCAAAGAAACCCGGATATTATCATAGATGCCATAGAGGCTGACCCTGAAGCTGCGGCACAGGCCAGCGAAAATACAGCCCGGTCGCCCTGGGGCAATAGGGTAAACATAATACCTGCCGATGTGCGCGACTACGAATCCCAGTATAAATACGGACTGGTAATTTCCAACCCCCCTTTTTTCACGGACAGCCTCCTTAGCCCCAATAACAAAAAGAATACCGCCCGCCACAACTTATCCCTTACTTACGAAGGCCTCATTAAAGCCATAGGACAAAATCTGGATGAAAATGGATACGCTTCCGTCCTACTGCCCGTTGCCGGTTATGAAAACATGAAAACCCTGATGCACGAAAACCATTGGAAAGAAATAATGAAACTGAATATAGCCCACAAGCCACAAGCCCAAGTAAAAAGAGTAATAAGCATCTGGGGCAAAAAAGAAATCAGGGCTATACAAGAGGAAACCCTGGCCATAAAAGGCAATGAAAATAATTACACGTATGGGTTTAAAGATTTGTTATCCCCCTTCTACCTGGAATTGTGATTTACCACCAATTTTCCCACCGGGAGGGGTTTGGGGTTTCCGCTTGAAAAGGAAAAACAATGAGACCACCGCCCAACCGCACCAGACGAGGTAAAACCCTAAATGAAACCGCCATCCCAGCAGGCGGTGCGAAAAATTATGTGTGAAATCATCGTAAGAAGAATAAAACCCGACTACTGCAAGTAAAAGCATCAGTACATAAAAACCCCGCGCCGCAATAGCAGATAATTTATTATAAATAAAGGTGTGCAATAAAAACAAAAGGATAAATACCAGGAACACCGCAATAGCCCCCTGCCACCATATTTTCAGCAAATTATATTCCTGGTAAAAAAAGGTAATGCCGACCCTGCCTATCCACGAAGCCTTGGACATGAGCGCCCCTGATGCCGCCGCTATACCCGCCAATAAAACCAAGAAAAAGAAGGTAAGTTTCATAAAACCATTAATAGTGCCAATCAAGGTTAACCGCAAAGCGCGCAAAGTTTACGCAAAAGAGGCGCAAAGTAATTATTTTACGTTTGCGTTCCCAAAAAGTACGCAATGTTGATTAATCATTAACCCATTAATTTTGCGTCCTTCAAAAACTGCTCCAGCCCGGTATCTGTCAGCGGGTGCTTTAATAAACCGAGTATGGAAGAAAGTGGGCAGGTGCACACATCGGCCCCGGCCTCTGCGCACCGCACGATGTGCAACGGGCTGCGTATAGAAGCCGCAAGCACCTCCGTCATAAAACCCTGTACATTATATATATTCACGATTTGCTCTATCACCTGCACCCCGTCCCAACTGCTGTCGTCTATGCGCCCTATGAACGGGGATACATAAGTAGCCCCCGCCTTAGCTGCAAGTATAGCCTGCCCGGCCGAAAACACGAGCGTACAATTGGTTTGGATGCCATTATCCGTAAACCATTTTATGGCCTTCACCCCATCTTTTATCATGGGTACCTTCACCACGATATTTTCGTGTATGGCCGCCAGCTTCTTGCCTTCTTCTATGATCCCCTCAAACGTAGTGCCCAGTACCTCCGCGCTCACCGGCCCGTCCACCATTTCGCAGATAGCCCTGTAATGCGCGCTCACCGCCTCATACCCCTTGATCCCTTCCTTTGCCATCAGCGACGGGTTGGTGGTTACGCCGTCCAAAATACCCAAATCATTGGCCTCCCTGATCTGTGCCAGGTTGGCGGTATCTATAAAGAATTTCATGTGCGATTATTTGACGCAAATGTAGGGAAAACTTTAGTACCCTAACAATTAAATCGTCTCTGTAATTAACAGAAAATAAACCGCAAAGTTCGCAAAGGCTACGCTATGAAGGCGCAAAGATAATCGTCTGCCTTTGCGGTCTTTTTAAGTGCGCAAAGCAAATTCCAAAACACTCCGGCTTTGCGTTTCTTAGGGGACTTTGGGGTTGACCTCTGGGGTTCTCACCTATTAAGCATCCGGTGCGTTCCACGCTCCCGGGTCCACCCGCCACTCTTCCAAGGTCTCTTTCTGCTCGGCGGTTATCATGTTTTGTTCTTCGCACACTTCCATCAGGGCTTTGTAATTGCTGATGGTGTAGAGTGGCAGCCCCGCTTTTTTAAATGCCTCGTCTGCCACCGGGAAACCGTAGGTGAACAGTGCGCACATGCCCAGCACCTCAGCGCCCTGCTCCCGAAGTACATCTACTACCTGCAGGCTGCTTTTTCCGGTGCTTACCAAGTCTTCCACCACTACTACTTTCTGGCCGCGCCCCAGCACTCCTTCTACCTGGTTGCCCATCCCGTGCTCTTTGGGTTTTGAGCGCACATAGACGAAGGGCAGTTTCAGCAGATCGGCGGCCATGACGCCATGGGCTATGCCTGCCGTGGCCACACCGGCAATTACTTCCGCGTCCGGGAACTTGTCTAATATCATATTGGCAAGCTCGCTTTTTACAAAATCCCGCACATACGGGAACGACAAAACTTTCCGGTTGTCGCAATATACCGGCGAGCGCCAGCCCGACGCCCAGATATAAGGTGTTTGTAAGTTGATGCGTAATGCTTTAATTTGCAATAATTTCCCGGCAAAATCTTTTTGTGTGCTCATTGGTAAATTCAAAATTCAAAAGTGAAAATTCAAAAAGTGCAGCTAAGGTATGTAGGGTAAATAAAACCGCGCCACCGCCCAAACATAAGCCAAATAAGGAAGATTAAAAAAACAGCCCCATGGATTTCACACAAAAAATATACTTAAACGATAAGCTCCTTATCCTTACCACTGACAGAGAGGCATATATAAATGATAACCCCGTTGCGCAAACTTATAAGTTTTACTCTGGCGCATCACCATCGAACTTTAAACAGGCAATAAAGCAATTGGATAAATATGAAACCCCTGGGGCTATCATTGAATATGCTTCGGAGGATGCTTTATCCACGCAGTTGCGGGCCATGTACCATCCGCTGGATGCGGCAGGCGGCGTGGCATATAGCGAGGAAGGGGAAATACTGATGATCTACCGCCGCAGCAAGTGGGACCTGCCCAAAGGAAAGCTGGACGACGGGGAGGAAATAGATGAATGTGCCCTGCGCGAAGTGAGCGAAGAAACAGGCCTGGTAAGCCTTTCCATCATGGGGAAAATTTGTGATACCTACCATATCTACGAGCAATATGGCGAGCGCATGTTGAAACGCACGGCATGGTATAAAATGAAGGCATCCTCCGCAGACCCGTTAAAACCGCAAATAGAAGAAAACATACTCGAAGCCCGCTGGATAAGCGCGAAAGACATAGGGCCGTTTGCCGAAAGGTCTTATGAAGCGGTAAGGGAGGTGTTGCGGAAAGCCGGGCTAAGGTGGTAAATAAAAGCAGGTTTTACATGCCAAAAAGATCGAAAGAAGAAATAACAAAAAACATGCGGGCCATCCGCAGCAAGAATACTAAAATTGAAATTATTCTTGGCAAGGCGTTGTGGCACAAAGGATACCGGTACCGGAAACATAATAAAAAAGTATTCGGGACGCCGGACTTTACTTTTAAAAAATTAAGGATAGCCATATTTTGCGACAGCGGGTTTTGGCACGGGAAAGACTGGGATGCACTAAAAAAAAGGATGGTTACCAATACGGATTTTTGGGTGAAGAAAATTGAAAGGAACAGGGCAAGGGATATTAAAGTGAACCAGCAACTGGTAGCAGACGGCTGGACGGTAATCAGGTTTTGGGAAATGGAAATAAATAAAAAATTAGGCAATTGCCTGGAAGTCATTGAAAAAGCAATCCATGCCAATTCATTATTATTGGAGTGGAAACTGATGGATAAAAGAAAACCCGGGGAAGTCCTTTCCCTCCAAACCCCGCTCACCGGCAAGGAGGCATACGAATATTTATTGTACTTGCTGGGGTTTGAGTATTAGTGATGAAGGGGCCAAAAGTGTATAAATAAAATTAAATATTTATACTTAATACTGAAGATAATATTTCCTTAAATTTAACGTGTTCCGCATCAGATTTATCTGCAATTCTATCCAAATTGAAAAAATGGGTAGTAGTTGGTGATTCTGATTTTAAAATATTATATTCAATATCCACATTAATAATCGTCATAAACTCAATATGGCCTCTGTTTTTCGCCTTTTGATGGCTTTTTTCTGCCTCTCCAATCCTGTTGTGAATGTTAGAAAAATCACGACCACCTTTAATTTCAATTGAAATTAAACCTCTCTTGCTTGAAGGTAGTTTTTCACTAATTTCAATATCTGGATCTGCAGAAAATTGAATGGTAACAATCCTACCTGAATCATTCTTTAACTCAATTGATGTAAGGGTGGAGAAAATAATATAGTTCTTTACAAAATTCTTTATGATACTAAATGTCTTTTGAGTAGCAATAAGACCATATTTATTATTCATTGAACCCCTGAATTGAGGCCCCACTGTTAATAATTGCATCTCAGATAAAACTGTTAAATTGATTTCATCTATTTGTTTTACTAAAGAATCCCCTGTCTTAATTAAGCTGATACACATTTCGTGTAAATTAACATTGGCATTCTTAGACAATGTACCTTTTTCCTCCATCAGTTTAAATGCACCAAACGGCCCCTTTGTATAAAATTCTTTTTGCGATATGCCATAAAGCAAACGATAATATCCTAATAAGAATGGATTTTTAGTTAATAGAATCGGAAGAGGAAAAACGGTTTCACCTCTTAATGAAAATACTGCCAATTTTTGTAGAGATTCATTTGAAACTAAATGATTTAGCTCGTAATCGATATCATGAATATTTAAATTTCTAATTGCATTACTTAAAGACTCATGGAAATATAAGTCTTTTATACTTTTCAATTTGAAATAAAAGCCAATTTGCTTTACAGGC
>Ga0206854_1237_pt2 | contig 11838 bp, 9 predicted proteins | sample Alteio_BWOrgCont_50_FD_152870 | JGI IMG/M metagenome (GOLD analysis project Ga0206854, IMG submission 152870) | Enriched cells from forest soil in Barre Woods Harvard Forest LTER site, Petersham, Massachusetts, United States -... | ecosystem: Environmental > Terrestrial > Soil > Temperate forest > O...
GTGTACACATGGATTCTGTATTGATCACTTATAGCAATGCATCGGCAAAAATACATTCATGAAAGTTATCCTATTGCATTAAACGGAGAATTTACCATAACCGGCGATGTTTCACATCCTACCTCTTCTACCCTATTATTTAAAAACAAAGCCGAGGTAATCAGTTCGCGCGACCGTGAGGTACGCACCAAGAATTTTTATATTGAGCCAGGGACGATGACTTTAACCGGTAACCCAAATATGCTGGCTGAGCTAAAAATAACCGGTTCGAAAACACAAATAGAAAAAGACGAGCTGGATAAGCAGACCGCCTCTATCCGTGCCGAGGAACAACCTATTATAGACGCGCTATATAAAGAAAAAGACCACGAAAAGGCTTCCGCTATCCGCGATCAGCTTGACCCTTTTAAAGCGCGTATAAAGAAAATAAAATACGCGTTCTTTTTAACCCACCCTACATCTTACATTGTTTTAGATGAAATGCGGGTAATGGTATCAGATATGCGCCTTGATTCTATTCAACGCGTTTACAATGGCCTTAATAGCGCGTTAAAAGAAACCACGCTGGGCAAAAACCTGGCGACCGAAATTAACAAGATAGAAGCTGGCTCGGCGGGGCATATGGCCGCTATATTTTCGCGTGCCGATATTAATGGCAAGATGCTTTCGTTGGCTGATTTTAAAGGTAAATATGTGATGCTCGATTTTTGGGCAAGCTGGTGTGTTCCGTGCCGCCAGGGTAGTCCGCATATGCTGGCGCTGTATAATAAATATAAAAACAAAGGCTATGATGTTATTGGCATTGCTGATGACGACACCAAACCAGAACTATGGAAAGGTGCCGTAGCTATGGATAAGGTTGGCGTATGGCACCATGTTTTACGCGGCCTGGACATGGATAAGATCAGGAAAGGTATAGACAATCCTTACGATATTAATAGCCTTTACGGCATTCATACCATCCCCACAAAAATACTGATAGACCCCAACGGGAAAATAATTGGCCGCTTTGGCGATAGCTACGGTGGCAGCGATGAGGATATGGATAAAATGCTGGCCTCTATATTTGGTAAATAACAGGCAGTCAATTATTTATTTTGATATTATAATTTATTTCCTTAATATTAATTATTAATATCTCACCCTAAAAAATTGAAGCTATGCCAAATCATCTTTCGGTATTGGGAATTATCCATACAGCGATAAGCATATTTGCAATAATGGTAGCAGTTGTCGCCCTGCTGCAGGACGGAAAACTTAGCCCAACCAGCGACCCAGGTAAAGGATATATTATATTAACCATACTAACCTGCCTCACCGCACTACCTATAATGAAAACCGGTCACGCTACTGCCGGCCATTATGTAGCTATAACCATATTAGTTTTATTAGTAGTTGGTATTTACGCCAAACGGTTACGTGTTTTTGGCAAACTGACAGATTATGTGCAGGTTGTGGCTATGTCGGCAACGTTATTTTTATCGTGCATACCCGCTATTGTTGAAACATTGACACGCGTACCTATTTCGCACCCCGTTGCAAGCGGACCCAATGACCCGATGGTACAAATGAGTTTAAATATTTTGGCTGTTCTATTTTTAGGCGGAGTTATTTTCCAGGTAGTAATATTACGGTCCAAAAAGAAAAAAGCGGCAAAATCGGCGGACGGTAGTGTGAATACGGGTTGAGATCTAATTTCTTTAATGATCATTCAACGGCAACCCTAAACGCTGAAAGTCTTTCCAGTTAAGGTAATCATCCCCTTTACGGTGTTCAACCATGGTGATGCAATTTTCTACCGGGCAAACCAAGGCACATAGGTTACAGCCTACACATTCATCGTCTTTAACGGTGTATTTATTATACGGATTTCCATAGTCCAACGCTATAGACTGATGCGAGGTGTCTTCGCACGCTATATAGCATAAGCCGCAATGCACGCATTTATCCTGGTTAATATTGGCTATCACATGGTAGTTAATATCCAGGTCCTCCCAATTGGCAAGAGTGGGTACGGACTTACCTATAAAATCATCCAGTTTTTTAAAACCTTTATCGTCCATCCAGTAATTTAGTCCCTCGCACATATCTTCAATAATACGGAAGCCATGCTTCATTACTGCCGTACACACCTGCACGTTCGATGCGCCCAGCAGCATAAACTCAACCGCATCCTTCCAGGTACTTATGCCGCCAATGCCCGATACAGGCACTTTGCGCGTAACTTCATTTTGGCTAATAGTAGCCAACATTTTAAGGGCGATAGGTTTTACCGCCGGGCCGCAATAACCACCAAAAGCAGTTTTGCCGCCCACATTTGGGTTAGGTATAAAGGTATCCAGGTCTATGCCGGTTACCGATTGTATGGTATTTATAAGCGACAACGCATTAGTACCCCCTAAAACCGATGCCAAACCAGTTGGTACAACTGAATGCACATTTGGGGTAAGTTTAGTAATTACCGGTATTTCGGCAATTTCCATAACCCATTCTACCACCATGCGGGCTATTTCAGGGTCCTGGCCTACGGCTGCACCCATGCCACGCTCTGTCATGCCGTGCGGGCAGCCAAAGTTTAGTTCAATGCCATGCGCACCGGTATCCTGCACTTGTTTGATTAGTTCGTGCCAGCTTTGGCGGTCATTATCGGCCATTAGCGAAACCACCATTGCCCTGTCGGGGAATTCTTTTAAAACCTCTTTTATTTCTTTCAGGTTGATATCCAATGGACGGTCAGATATCAGTTCGATATTATTAAAGCCCATAACCCGGCTGCCATTATAATCAACCGCCGAATAGCGCGATGACACATTTTTTACTTGCGTGCCCAGCGTTTTCCAAACCACACCGCCCCACCCTGCCTCTAAGGCGCGCAAAACATTATAACTTTTATCGGTAGGCGGTGCGCTTGCCAACCAAAACGGGTTGGGCGACTTAATGCCTAAAAAATCTGATGATATGTCTGCCATATTTAGTTCATAGTTATTAGTTCATGGTTCATAGTTGGTTGATAGTTAATAGATTATGGTTCATAGTAATTAAATTAGCTTCCACGATCTATGAACCATTAACTATGAACTCCTAACCAATTCAATATCCCCCTCGCGCCATCTTTGCCTGCCTGTACGGCATCGACTACTTCTTTGCCGCCATTTACGCAGTCGCCACCGGCAAAAACGCCGTTTAGGTTGGTAACGCCGTTTTCATCGGTTATTATTTTGCCGTTGTTGTTTTGCAGGCCTTTGTCGTTTATTAATTCTTCAAAAGGCATTTGGCCTGCGGCTTTTATCACCATATCTACATCCAGCACTATAGTTTCCCCGGTTTCTATTGGCGACCGCCTGCCGCTTGCATCCGGTTCGCCTAAGGCCATTATACTGCAAACCAGTTGCGTTGCTTTGCCGTCGATGCCTAAAATTTCCTGCGGTGCTGCCAGCCAGGTTATCTTACAGCCATCCAGCATGGCAATATCCAACTCGGTTTGCGTGCAGGGCATTTCTGCCTGGGTGCGGCGGTAAACCATAGTTACCTGTTTTGCGCCGAGGCGTTTGGCCTGGGTTGCCGCATCAATAGCCGTCATGCCCATGCCTATTACAGCCACGTTGTCGCCTACCCTAACCTCGGTAAAAGGCTTGCTACGGATATCATAAATAAAGCTAATAGCATCTACAACGCCTTCCAACTCCTCACCGGGAATACTTAAATGGCGAGCCAAACCAACGCCTATACCTATATAAACCGCATCGTATTGATTTTGCAAGTCGGCCAGCGAAAGGTTGTTGCCCAACTCCTGGTTATATTTTATTTCGATGCCGCCTAATGACAGGATATAATTTACTTCGTCCTCACAAAACTCAGGAGTTACTTTATAGGCGGCAATGCCGTAAGTCATTAACCCGCCACCTTTAGCTTCTTTTTCGTAAATAGTAACATCCACACCCTCGCGTGAAAGCACGTGCGCACATGATAACCCCGCCGGGCCCGCGCCTATAATGGCTACCTTTTTCCCGTGGGATGGCTTGCGTGTAAACAATGGCCATTTTTGTTGAATAGCAATATCTGTCGAATACCGTTGCAGGCGGGCAATTTGTATGGGCTCTTCCTCCATCAAATTGTACACACAGGCACCTTCGCATAATTTTTCAACCGGACAAACTTTCGAACAGCCACCGCCCATAATGTTTGATGAGAATATGGTATGCGCCGAGCCTTTAATATTCTCGGTAGTTATTTGCTTGATAAATTTAGGCACATCAATATGCGTTGGGCACGATTTCATGCACGGCGCATCGTAACAAAAAATGCAGCGGTTAGCTTCCACCAATGCCGCCGTCAAATTCTCAAATGGCGGATGTATATCCGAGAAATTTTCCTCGTATTGCGCTGATGTTAGTTTAAAATTGGTGATGGGCATATAATCCTAAGTTATTAATATTTTCATTACTAGGCACTTTTTGCAAGCATTGTTCGCGATTACTCACCCGGTCGTTGCTTCGCTCGACCACCCTCTCTTCGCCTGTGGCGGAAAGAAGGTTTTTCTAATTTTTTCCTACTCTCTTTTCCGCTTGCGGAAGAGAGGGTCGACCAGCGTAGCGTAGTCGGGGTGAGTCATCGCCGACAGGCTATTGCCTATTTAACCCACTCCGAATACCTCGTCTCTTCCGGCACATCAGTCGGGCTTTCAAAATCCAACTTGTAACCATCAGGGTCATTAAAGCAAACAACCCACATATTATTCCCAACGAAAGGCTCTTTAATATCAACCCCCTTTGCTGTAAACTCGTGATACAAAGCAAGCGCATCTACACACTGATAACAGATAGATATGCCTTTTCCTTGTTCGCCAGCTTGTTCAAATAGCACATTATCGCGCGGCTGTTGCAACATCAGCGAAGCCGCATCGCGTTCCAGCCAGCACCATTCAATTTTATCGCGAGGAATCCATTGGTTGGTTACTTTAAAACCCAGTTTATCTATATAAAACTTCAATGAGTTTTCCATATCGCGCACCATAAAAAATGGTACGGTAAGGCGGATGTTTATTAATGTCGACATATAATCACATTTAAAAATATCGAACACCGAATATTGAATGATGAATAATGAAGTAGTTCAACTTAAATAATACTTCGAAATTCGATATTCAACATTCATTATTCGATATTAATTTCCCCCTTTAGGGGGTTAGGGGGCTACTATCTCCCCATACGTCTCCGGCCTTCTGTCGCGGAAGAACTGCCAGGTGCTGCGCACTTCGTCTATCATATCTAAATTAAACTCGGCTATCAGCAGTTCGTCGTTGTCTTGTGACGCTTCTGCGAATATTTGCCCGCGTGGATCAACAAAATACGATGTGCCGTAGAACTTACCGAGGTTCCATGGCTTTTCTTCACCTACACGGTTGATGCAGCCCATAAAGTAACCGTTTGCAGCGGCATGCGCAGGCTGCTCCAGTTTCCATAAATATTGCGATAGCCCAGCTACCGTTGCCGATGGATTATAAACTATTTCGGCACCGTTTAAGCCCAGGCATCTTGCACCATCCGGGAAATGGCGGTCATAACAGATATAAACACCAACCTTTGCATACTTTGTTTCAAAAACAGGATAGCCCAAATTACCGGGTTTAAAGAAAAACTTTTCCCAAAACCCGTTGGTTTGCGGGATATGGTTCTTGCGGTATTTACCCAGATAAGTACCATCGGCATCAATAACTGCCGCGGTATTGTATAACACACCGGCCTGCTCCTTTTCATAAATGGGCACTATGATAACCATGTTATATTTTTTGGCATATTTGGCCATCAGGTCTGTCGTAGGACCGGGAACAGTTTCTGCCGAGGCATACCATTTGGCATCCTGTCCCGGACAAAAATAGGGTGTAGTAAAAATTTCCTGCAGGCATAATATCTGCACGCCCTGTTTCCCCGCTTCTTCAATATAAGGGATATGCTTTTGCAACATGGCGTCTTTTATTTCGTCAATAGTGCCTTCGCCCTCTGTTTTAGGCAGGCTCATTTGTATTAATCCTGATTTGATGATTCTTGGCATAGTTTGTTGTTTATTTATTAAAATGCTCTGTCATTCTGAACGGAGTGAAGAATCTTATCAAGTTGACAGGTAAAACGCCTACCGATCGCGCGTACAAGATTCTTCGCTATCGCTCAGAATGACAGGTTAAATTATTCCTTTCACTTTATTCCTTTTTATAAACTTCCCATTCCCTTTGACAACTTTACACTCGCCGTTTTCAATGGCTACGGTGCCGCGCAGTAAAACCGTTTTTACCTTGCCGGTTACTTCCCAGCCTTCGTAAGCCGAATAATCAACATTCATGTGGTGCGTTTTGGCAGATAAGCTATGTTTTTCATTAGGATCGAACAATACTATATCCGCGTCGGCACCCACGGCCAGCGTACCTTTACGCGGGAACATGCCGAATATTTTTGCCGGGTTAGTGCTGGTTACCTCTACAAATTTTTGCAGGCTTATTTTCCCTTTTTGTACCCCTTCCGAGAAAAGCAGCTCCACCCTGTTCTCAATAGCGGGGTGCCCGTTTGGTATTTTCGAGAAATCGTTTTTACCCATTAGTTTTTGCTCCCACATAAAGGGGCAATGGTCGGTGGCTACAATTTGCAGCAGACCCTGGTTTATAGCGGCCCATAAAGCGGCCTGATCTTTTTTCTCGCGCAGCGGAGGGCTCATTACCCATTTAGCGCCTTCAAAATCTTTTTCATATAACGAGGCATCCAACAATAAATATTGAATACAGGTTTCGCCAAACACCTGGTGGTTTTGCCTGCCCGCATCGCGTATGGCATTTACCGCACCCTCGCAGGTCATGTGTACGATATAGCCGGGGCAACCGGTATAACCTATCATCTCGGCAAAGCGGTTAGAAGCCTCTGCCTCGGTAACCTCGGGTTGTGACAAATAATGGTACAACGGCGACAGCTTCCCTTCGGCTTTATGTTTGGCCACTAAAAAGTCTATCATATCGCCATTGGTAGCGTGGGTAGTAACCATGCCGCCCTGCTTTTTAACCTCGTTCATCAGCCCTATCATCTGGCGGTCGTCAATCATCAAGGCGCCTTTGTAGGCCATAAATGTTTTAAAAGAGGTAATGCCTTCCTCATTTACCATCTGGCTGATCTCGGCTTTCGTATCATCATTAAAATCGGTAACCGCCATGTGGAAACTATAATCGCCCACGGCAGTACCCGTAGCCCGCGACTGCCAATCGGTCAACGCATTTTTAAGGCTGTCACCCTGTGTTTGTAAAACAAAATCAATAACAGTCGTCGTGCCGCCATGCAGCGCGGCTCGGGTACCGGTTTCGTAGCTATCGCTGCTGAACGTGCCCATAAACGGCATGGATAAATGCACGTGCGGGTCTATCCCACCCGGGAATACCAATAAGCCTGAAGCATCAATTTCTTTATCGGCTTTAACCTGTAAGTCTTTGCCAATGGCTTTTATTAGTTCGCCTTCAATGTATATATCGGCAATGCTATCGCTGGTAGCGGTAACAACGCGCCCGTTTTTAATTAATACTGACATTCAGTTCTTTTTATCATTTATTACAATTTATAAATAAAATATTTACAGTGCGAATTCCTTCCCTATTTCTCAATACAATTAGGTTAAACCCGCTGCAATAACTCACCCCGACTACGCTTCGCTGGTCGACCCTCTCTTCCGCAAGCGGAAAAAGAGGGTTGGAGAGAATTTTTCAAACTACCCTCTTTCCGCCGTAGGCGAAGATAGGGTGGCCGGGCGAAGCCTCGACCGGGTGAGTTATCGCAAGCTATGCAAATCGCACTACCTAAGCTTTAAATCATTTCATTTTTCCTCTGTACTTAAATGTTGTTTTATAATTGCTCGCTGGCTTTGCATCAATAATAGGTAAACTACTCCCGAAATAAAGAAGCCCACAAACCACGCATAGTTATACAAATATACCACCCAAGCCCACATTGCACCCTTATCAATTACGCCAATTACGGTTAAAAAACCGGGCACATTGGGTAATATGCCTAATAACAAGGCAATTATAGCAAAGCGGTTAAAACCATTTTTAAAAGTATAAATGCCTTTACTGCGGTAAAGCGCATTAACATTCAATTGTTGTCTGCGGATGAAGTAATAATCGGCTATCATAATACCGCCGATAGGCCCTAACAAACCCGAATAACCCACCAGCCACGTAAAAATATAACCCGATGGGTCGGCAATTAATTTCCAGGGGAAAATGAGAATGCCAATAATACCGGTAATATAGCCCCCAGTTTTAAAGTTAATTTTTGCGGGAGATAGATTGGCAAAATCATTGGCCGGGCTAACAATATTGGCCGCTATATTGGTGGCTAAAGTTGATATGGCGACCGCTATCATGGCAATGCTTACCAGTATTTTACTGTCGAATTTTCCGGCAAGTACAACCGGGTCCCAAATGGTTTTTCCGTAGATGATAAACGTAGCTGACGTTACCACCACGCCTATAAATGAAAACAACGTCATTGATGTTGGCAAGCCAATGGCCTGTCCCATTACCTGTGCTTTTTGACTTTTGGCATACCGGGTAAAATCGGGAATGTTAAGCGAGAGCGTAGCCCAAAAACCTACCATGCCCGTAAGGGATGGAAAAAAGAATGTCCAAAACTCGCTCACCGTTTTAAATTTTGACGGCTGTGCTAATATGGGGCCCAGCCCATGCCCAGCCGATATTGCCCAGGCTAATAATGCCAGCGCGGCAGCAGGCAGAAAGAACGCTTTAAAAACCAATAGCTTTTTAATACTATCTACCCCTAAATAAACCACGTACATATTCAGCAGCCAAAACAAAAAGAACAGCAGCGCGGGCCCCGTTTGCAATGACCACGAAGCCGGGAATATTTGCGGCAGCGAATCAATTGACGGCAGCCATAAACGCGCCATTTGATATAAGGCAAAGCCGCCTATCCATGTTTGTATGCCAAACCATCCGCAGGCAATAATGGCGCGCAGCATAGCGGGGATATTTGCCCCTTTAACACCAAAACTCGCCCTTGCAAATACGGGAAACGGAATGCCATATTTTGCACCCGCACGTCCATTTAATAACATGGGTATTAACATGATGCTATTGCCTAATAGAATGGTCAAAATAGACTGCCACCAATTCATCCCCCCTTCAATTAACGAGCTTGCCAGCATATAGGTAGGAATACATAAGCTCATGCTTATCCATAACGCGGCATAGTTCCAGGTGCCCCAGGTACGCTTATTGGGCGGAATGGGTGCCAGGTCTTCGCTGTAAAGGTGGGTGTCTTTTGTTTCGGCCATAATTTGTTTTAGTTTGGTGCAAGGCGCAAGGCGCTTCACCTAATATCTTTAATAATTTTTTAACATAATCAAATCCATCGCCTTGCTCCAACCACCTTGCGCCGAGCTAATACACGTACGCATCCGCTACACTCAACGCCTGACTTATTATCGCCATGCCTTCATCAACCTGTTCTTTAGTAATAGACAGCGGCGGTGCGATAAACACGTAGTTCCAACGTACAAAGGCATACATGCCCAATTCTTTTATTTTGGCGCCTACTTTATTCATTATTTCCATCTCGGCAGGCTTGGCGTTAAATGGCGCCATAGGCTCTTTCGTTTCACGGTTTTTTACAAGTTCAAAGCAGCCAAGCAGGCCGGTATTCCTGAAATCGCCTATACAAGGGTGTACGTCTTTCATGCCCTCTACCGTTTGCTCAATATACTTACCCATTTCGCGGCAGTTTTCTATCAGGTTTTCATCTTCATATATCTTTAAAACTTCAACCCCTGCCGCACAAGCCACCGGATGCGCCGAATAGGTTAAGCCTAACATCAGCGGCTTATCATCATAATAGGCAGCAATTTTATCGGACACAATTAAAGCACCCAACGGCAAATAAGCGGCAGTAAGGCCTTTTGCTGTTGCGATCATATCCGGCACCACGCCATGCACATCAACGCCAAACCATTCGCCGCAACGGCCAAAGCCGCTCATTACTTCGTCCGCAATTAATAGTATGCCATGCTTATCGCATAGTGCACGGACCTTTTGCAGGTAATCGGGCGGGTATTTAATACAGCCCGATGTGCCGCTTTCGCCTTCCATAATAATAGCAGCCACATTTTCAGGGCCTTCAAATTCCAACACACGCTCAATATGGCTTACGCATTCCCGGTTGCAGGTGGTAATTTCTTTTCCCCAAGGGCAGCGGTAACAATACGGGTCCTCCACATGGATAATATTTGGCGCCTGTTGCGAATCGGCAGCCAGCTTACGTGGGTCGCCACCGGCGGTCATGGCACCATAAGAAGCGCCATGAAATGCCCTATATCTTGCAATTATTTTATGCCTGCCTGTATACAACCGTGCAAGCTTAATGGCATTTTCTATTGATGTAGCACCGCAAACCGTAAACAAGGTTTTGGTTAGGTTGCCGGGAGTTATCTCCGCCAATTTTTTACCTAACTCGCCGCGTGCTTTGGTAACGCAGCTTGGCGTAACGTAGCTTACCTGTTGCATCTGCTCAACCACCGCCTGCGTTACGCGCTGGTTGCCATGCCCAATATTCACGCACATTAACCCCGACGAAAAATCGAGGTAACGCTTATCTTCATAGTCGTACAGGTAAATACCCTCGGCGCGTTTAATGGCTATTGGATTTAACCCTTTTTGTTTGCTCCAGGAGAATAGCGTATAATCCTGGCTGTTTTGTACGATCTCGTCTGTTTCGCTTAAAAATTCTGTTTGCATATAGCCCCCTCTAAATCTCCCCCGGAAGGGGACACTTTTTTGTTTATCTTATATTAATATTTTCGTTTCTATTCATTTACTCACCCGGACGTTGCTTCGCTCGTCCACCCTCTCTTTGCCTGCGGCGGAAAGAGGGTATTTAAATTTATTTTTCCTTAACCCTCTTTTCCGCTTGCGGAAGAGAGGGTATTTAAATTTATTTTTCCTTAACCCTCTTTTCCGCTTGCGGAAGAGAGGGTCGACCAGCGCAGCGTAGCCGGGGTGAGTCATCGCCCTGAGGCAAACCGTTCACCCGCCAACAGTTCCCCCTTTAGGGGTTTGGGGGTTTAACTCATCCAATTCACCCCTGCCTCCGGGTTCCACTTTACGGTCGTCTTTTTCAGTTTTGTCCAAAACTCAATAGAGCTTTTTCCGGTGATGTCGCCAACGCCAAATTTACTCTCATTCCATCCGCCGAATGAGAATGGCTCGCGGGGTACGGGCACGCCTACGTTTACGCCGATCATACCCGCGCTGGCGTTATTCATTACATGCCTGGCCGCACCGCCGTTTTGCGTAAATACCGATGCCGCATTGCCGTATGGGTTATCATTTTCAATAGCTAATGCTTCGTCTAAAGTATTAGCGCGCATAATGCTGATGACCGGGCCGAAAATCTCTTCGCGGGCCACATCCATATCGGGGGTTACATAGTCAATAACCGTAGGGCCAACGTAAAATCCATTTTCTTTTCCTTTGATGACGGTATTACGGCCATCTACCAAAATTTTAGCGCCCTGTTTTTCGGCACTGGTAATATAGCGTTCAATATTTTCTTTTGATTCGCGGGTGATGACCGCGCCCATATTATTCCCGGCTACTATTTTTTTGGCTTCGGATACTATCTCGCTTACTATATGGTTTACGGAACCCACCGCCACCATTGCAGAGGCTGCCATACATCGCTGGCCACCGCAGCCGCTCATAGACGCTACAATGTTTTGCGCCGTCATGCCGGGTATAGCGTCGGGCAATACCAACAGGTGGTTTTTAGCGCCGCCCAGGGCAACGCAGCGCTT
>Ga0206854_1240_pt1 | contig 11819 bp, 11 predicted proteins | sample Alteio_BWOrgCont_50_FD_152870 | JGI IMG/M metagenome (GOLD analysis project Ga0206854, IMG submission 152870) | Enriched cells from forest soil in Barre Woods Harvard Forest LTER site, Petersham, Massachusetts, United States -... | ecosystem: Environmental > Terrestrial > Soil > Temperate forest >...
TCGATCACATTGCCCGATTTTTCGATGATGGCACACATTTGGGCTTCATCGTCCTGCAGCTTTTTCTTAACCAGCGCTATAACTAACTCGTTTTTATCTTTAAAGAACTGGTAAATGGTTTTTTTTGACATACCCAAATGACGGGCTATGTCGTCCATTGTAACGCTTTTGATGCCGGCCTGTAAAAACAGATCTTCACCACCTTGTATTATTCTATCTTCCTGACTCATTTTCTTAATGGGTCAAAACTATGGAAACATTTTTAGATTTCAAAGTTTCCAAAGTTTTTTACGTTTCCTAGACAATTCACATCATCTACTGCAAACTCCTGCCTAATTATTATCTTTGCGTATGAATCTTACTCCGCTTTCTGCAATATCTCCTATTGATGGCCGCTACCGCAATACTACCGGGCAACTGGCTGATTATTTTTCGGAATACGCACTCATTAAATACCGGGTATTTGTTGAAGTGGAATATTTTATAGCCTTATATAAACATCCGCTTCCGCAATTACATGATTTGGATGCCGGGCTTTTAGAAAAGTTACGGGATATTTATAAAAATTTTAGCGAAGCCGATGCCGAAAGCATTAAGCAAATAGAGAAAACAACCAATCACGATGTTAAGGCTGTTGAGTACTTTATTAAACAAAAATTTGACGAATTAGGCTTACAAGGCTTTAAGGAATTTATCCATTTTGGCTTAACGTCGCAAGACATAAACAACACGGCTGTACCTTATACATTTAAATTAGCCTTAACAGAAGTATACTATCCTGCCTTTGACGAACTGATAAGCATACTAAAAAACTACGCTACCGAATGGGCCGATCTGGCAATGCTGGCCCATACCCACGGGCAAGCTGCATCACCAACAAGATTAGGTAAAGAGATACAGGTATTTGTTGAGCGCTTAGAAAACCAATTAACTTTATTGAAACAGGTGCCCTACTCGGCTAAGTTTGGCGGGGCCACCGGTAACTTTAATGCGCACAACGTAGCTTATCCGGCTGTTGACTGGGCTGCTTTTGGTAACAGTTTTGTTGATGATGTACTGGGTTTAAAGCGGTCGCAGTTTACTACGCAGATAGAGCATTACGATAATTTTGCCGCGCAATGCGATGCGTTGAAACGTATCAACAATATCCTGATAGATCTCGACCGGGATATGTGGGCTTACATATCTATGAATTACTTTAAGCAAAAAATAAAAGCCGGCGAAATTGGTTCATCAGCCATGCCGCATAAGGTGAACCCGATAGATTTCGAAAACTCGGAAGGAAATTTGGGTATTGCCAATGCTTTGTTTGAGCATTTGGCGGCTAAACTGCCTATCTCCCGTTTACAACGTGATTTGACCGACTCAACCGTATTAAGAAACATAGGTGTGCCGGTTGCACATACATTGATAGCCTTTAAATCGACCATAAAAGGTTTAAATAAACTGTTGCTGAATACACCTGCTATAAACGCGCACCTGGAAGCTAACTGGGCAGTAGTAGCCGAGGCTATACAAACCATTCTGCGCCGAGAAGGATATCCAAACCCTTATGAGGCATTAAAAGAGCTTACACGGACTAATACTGAAGTTAATGCAAATACTATTGCGGAGTTTGTGGAGACTTTGGCGGTGAGTGACGCAGTTAAGGATGAGATAAAGAAGATAACGCCGAGTAATTATACGGGGATTTAAGCAAAACCTAACCAAGCGTCATTGCGAGGAACGAAGCAATCTCTGCAACAGACAGTCAATGTACGCGGTATCGTTTGAAAATAATGCATGCGGCTTTTCGTTCTTAGTAAACGTTGTGGTGATTTGATTAGCCTATGCAGAGATTGCTTCGTTCCTCGCAATGACGCATGGGTATGTTGGTCATTTGCACATTTTAATGTCATAAGTACTTAATGGTATCGGAATTAATCAAATCCTGCCTAAATTTGTTAACTTAATTTTAAAGACGATACTGAAATGAATATCAACGTATATACTGAAAGCACACCCAACCCGGCAACCATGAAGTTCATTGTGAACAAGTTGCTGATAAATGGCAGTGCAGATTTCGCGACAAAAGAAAGTGCCGAAAAATCGCCTTTTGCTAAAGAGCTTTATAAATTCTCGTTTGTAAACGGCGTGTTCTTCGCCAGTAATTTTGTTACCGTTACCAAGTTTGAGGGTGATAACTGGGATGATATTTTGCCGATACTAAAAGAGTTTGTAAAGGGCGCTGTTGAAGCAGAATTAAAAGTACAAGAAGAAGAACAAGCTGAACAAGGTGATTTTGAAGGATCAGACATTGAGGTAAAAATTCAGCAAATATTACATGATTACGTTCGCCCGGCTGTTGAGCAGGATGGCGGCGCTATAACCTACCGCTCGTTCGACGAAGGCGTAGTAACCGTTGAGCTTCGTGGCTCATGCAGCGGATGCCCGTCATCAACCGTAACCCTAAAAGCAGGTATTGAGAATTTATTGAAACGTATGGTACCTGAAGTTACCGAAGTGGTATCGGAAGCCTTATAAAAGATGAGTTATTGAAGATTAAAGATTAGTGAATTGCGTAAAGACTAATCTTTAATCTTTAACTAAAAAACTGCTGCACAGCAGTCAACATCTCCCCTGTCATTTTACCGTTAGTAGCCAATAGCTCTCGGGTATCTAACACCTCATCCCCACCTTTAAAGTTTACTACTTGTCCGCCTGCCTGGCGTACTATTACAATTCCGGCGGCGCAATCCCATGCATTCAAATTGTATTCGTAATAAGCGTCAAATCGTCCGCAGGCGGTATAAGCCAGATCAACAGCGGCTGAGCCTAAACGGCGTAAGCCATGGCAGTTCTTCATTAGATAGGTAAACAGCTCGATGTATTGTGGTTGCTTTTCAAAATCGTAATATGGAAAACCGGTAGCAATGAGACTGTTGCTGATGGTTGGGCAATTACTCACTTTAATTTCTTTGCCATTTAAATACGCTGGGGCGCCTTTCCAGGCATAGAAACATTCGTCAAGGTTTATTTCGTAAACCACACCTGCCACCAACTCATCATATTCCTTTAACGCAATGCTAACCGAAAACACCGGCAAGCCATGTATAAAGTTGGTGGTACCATCTAACGGGTCAATTATCCAGTTGTAGCGCTCACCAATTTTGTTTTTAGTTTTTTCTTCGGTGATGAAGCCTGCTTCAGGTAATATTTTTTCAAGCCCGGCAACTATCTTCTCTTCTGCTGTTTTATCAACATACGATACCATGTCGTTCAAGCCTTTATATTCTATCTGGTCTGAATTGAAGGTACTTCGCTCCTGTTTAATAAAAGCACCTACTTGTTTAGAAAGATCAATTACCTGTGTTACTATTTGCTGTAGCATGCTGATGGCGTAATGATAAGCTGAATGAGAAAAATTTATGTACAAAAAAGCTGGCGAAAAACAAGCTTAGCATAGCAAGCGGCCTTGCCACAGGCGGATACATATTTAAGTAATGAATAAAAATATCAATAATGCCCAAATTGGCGAAAAAGCCAATAATAGCTACCGATGTAAATCGAAAAAACTGTTTAAATGATGATGTACGCGATTCGTGGAACACCAGGTATTTGCTCATCAGGAAATTAACCACCACACCCAACAGGTAAGATATCATTAATGACACCGTCGAGTTTTTCATTTTAAACCCAACAACAATATAATGTTTTTGCGTAAGCAGATTATGATAAAGGATGTAGAAGACTGTTATATCGACCAAAAAACCAACTCCTGCGGAAAGCACGAACCTAACTAACTGGTTTTTTTCGAGTTTATCCCACAGTTTTTTAGCCATGCGTGTTTGATGCTATTTTTTTGCTACGGTTTAAACCGGTTACAATTAAAGTTATGCCCCCAATAAATAGCAATACAGATATTAGCTCGGCTTGGGTAAAACTAATACCGGCTACATGATATTGCGTGTTTACACGTATCTTTTCAATAAAGAAACGTTCAACCCCGGCAAATATTAAGTAAATGCCAAACATTATGCCTGGTATTTTTATGCGGTCGCGAATACTCCATAATATCCCAAATAGTATTAAACAAACTACTGTTTCATAAAATGGCGTAGGAAATACGGGCAACTTCAATTCATTACAAAAGTTACCTACACAATTTGGAATAAGGTTCCCGGCATCATCATGGCTTACGTTATGCGGATATTTAAAGCTCCACATCCAATCGGGTGCCCAGCTTAACCAATGTGGTTTGGCAGCAAGGTTTGGTATACCCCAATCGCCATCGCCGGCCATTTGGCAACCAATACGGCCAACGGCGTATGACAGCATCATTCCAGGGCCGCCAATATCCAGCATATTTAAAGGTTTAACACCATTCTTATTAGCTATGTATAAAACGGCTATTCCACCGCATATTAAACCACCGTAAAAGGTTAGTCCGCTAAGACCTATTAACATACCAACAGGATCCGCCATAAAATCGTTCCAGTTCTCAAGTGCGTTAAATAGTTTTGCACCAGCAAAACCCCAAACTGCCGACCATACCAATATACTCCCCATTAACTCGTAAGGGTGTACCAATACTTTTTTAGTTACCGGTTCTTTTAGCTCTTGCTTTTTGTTTTCGTAATAGGCCCAATATGCAAACATGCCTGCAAAAATGATCCCGCCTACCCAGTTACCGCGTGTTGACACGATAAACGCTTGCGGGTCATCGATCATAGCATGGTAATTAAATAACATATCTACCAGCTTATAACCTAATAAAAAACCAAAGATACCATTGCCTACTAATTCAGCTGTTGAAATTGGCTCACCAACGGTTACGTCTTTTTCAAACGGATGAATATACCCCAGCTTTTCTTTACGTTTAAATTCCTGCACAAAGGCCCAATAACCGGCCATAAACGCAATGGCCACAAAAAAACCAAAGGTTTGTATGGGCAGTAGGATTTCTAAACCGGTCAGGTATTTAATAAGCGAAGTGAGCGTAGGGAACATAGCAGATTATTTGAAGCGAATATAAACTTAATGTGTTAATATTTCTTCGCTTTCGGTTATTTCAACATCACCATCAGGTGAAATTTGAGTTAAGTAAACGCTTTTTAATTCATTTACCAATACAGGGTCGTATTTAGCTTTCACCTTTACATAGTTACGTGTAAAGCCATGCATATAGCCGTCTTTTATATCGCCCTCGAATAAAACCTGCTCAGTTTTATTCAGTTGACTTTCATAAAAAGCGCGGCGTTTTTTATCAGATAAAATATGCAGCATTTTGCTTCTGTCGGCACGGGTTGAGCCATGCACAGTGCCGGTCATGGTAGCTGCCAGTGTATTTTCTCTTTCTGAATAGGTGAATACGTGCAGGTAAGATATATTCAGTTCGTTAAGGAAATTATAGGTATCAATAAAATCTTCCCTTGTTTCGCCAGGAAAGCCTACAATAACGTCTACGCCTATACAGCAATCGGGCATCAGTTCTTTTATTTTCGCTACGCGATTAACGTATAATTCTCTTTTATAACGGCGGCGCATTAATCCCAATATCTTATCGGATCCTGATTGTAGCGGGATGTGAAAATGCGGTACAAACCGTTTTGATGAAGCTACAAATTCAATGATCTCATCCGTCAATAAATTAGGTTCGATAGATGATATGCGGATACGGTCTATCCCGTCCACTTCATCCAAAGCCTTAACCAGGTCGAAGAATTTATTTTCCCGCTTACCGTCAATGATACCGAAATCGCCCAGGTTAACACCTGTCAATACAATTTCTTTTACGCCCGATGCCGCAATTTCTTTGGCTTGCTTAATTACATTTTCAATGGTATCGCTGCGACTATTTCCACGCGCCAGTGGTATAGTACAAAAGCTGCATGAATAATCGCAACCATCCTGAACTTTTAGAAACGTACGCGTACGATCGCCAAACGACCATGCCGAAACAAATTCATTAGCCTCCGATACCGGCTGGTTATAAACCAACGCTTTGGGGTTCTTGGTCAGATCGTTAATGTAATCTACTATCTGAAATTTTTCAGCAGCGCCCAAAACCATATCCACGCCGGGTATTTCGGCTATTTCTTTTGGTTTTAATTGAGCATAGCAGCCAACAATAGTTACATAAGCATTGGGAGAAATTTTAAGCGCTTCCTGAACTATCTTTTTGCATTTTTTATCGGCATTTTCGGTTACCGAGCAGGTGTTAATTACGAATACATCAGGCGTGTTGGTAAAGTCAACCGTATCAAAGCCGGCCTTGTTAAAAAGCCTGCCAATTGTTGACGTCTCCGAATAATTCAGTTTACAACCCAGCGTATAAAAAGCTACCTTCTTGTTCATTTTCCCGAATGCAAAGATAGGGTTTTAAGCTAAAAGGTGAAAGCAGAAAGGTGAAAGCCTTATTTAAGCTATTGTTTATAATAAGTAAACTTCTTATTTTTATAAGAACCAACCGCTAAATCATGAAACATTTTAAATTTAATTTACTGAAAATCATATTTTTTTCAGCTATCCTATTATGCATATATTCCTGTACAACCACACAAAGTTATACTCCCGATTTTAACAACAACAAGGAAGAAGTTTTAAATGCTATTAAAACACAATACGGTTTTGAGGATATAACATTCGTAGGGAAAAAGCAGTCAGGTAGTAATGGCGACCACACATCAATAACCGTAAAATTCATTAACGGTAAAAATATACCAACAGATACAGCTCAATGGACTGTACTGGAAAAACAATTAGGAAGCCAAGTAAAAACAATAGTTAAAGACCCAAAAGAATTTGAAACCTACATTATCCTTTTTGATAAGAAGGTAACTGATGGAGCTGTTACGAGCGAGAATTACACCGGCCATGAATTTAAGTTATCAGAATTATAGACTAAGAAATTAAACGCCCTCACTCCACCTATAACTCTCATTCTCCAACCCTATCAGGTCAATTATCCGGTTTACTACCGTCATCGCGACATCTTCAATAGTTTTGGGTTTGCTATAATATGATGGTACTGCCGGGCATATAATTCCCCCTGCTTCGGTAACTGTTTGCATATTGCGGATATGGATCAGGTTGAACGGCGTATCCCTTGCAACCAGTATTAATTTGCGGCGTTCCTTCAAAATAACATCTGCGGCGCGGGTTATCAGGTCATCAGATGTGCCGGCTGCAATACGCCCCAAGGCGCCCATTGAGCAGGGAACAATTACCATAGTATCAAATTTTGCCGAGCCTGAAGCAAATGGCGCCATGAAGTCATTCTTAGCATAGAATTTATAAGGAAAGCTTTTATAGTCCTGGTTATCCAGCTCAAACTCCCAAACCTGTTTGGCGTTGTCAGACATTACCACTGCTACTTCTGCTACCTGGCTATTTAATTGCTGTAGTTTTTGCAACAGCAGTTTGGCGTATATGGCACCGCTGGCACCGGTAATTGCAATGACTATCTTTTTCATAAGCCCCTCTAAATCTCCCCTAAAGGGGAGACTTTTAATTTTTTCAAATATATGTTCTAAAAAATAAAAAGCGGTGTCATTTCAACGATAGTGAGAAATCTATACAAAGCCCGGTTGGAAATGTTGGTGTATAGGTTTCTCCCTCGTTCCTTGGTCGAAATGACATTTTTTTAATTTTACTAAGACAGGAAAGTCTCGCTCTGGGCTGCGCATAAAAAAGGGTCGAATACAAGTACTCGACCCTACATCTACCTATGAAAAACATGCCCTTTGACGGGCACTACAAATATAATAACACTTTTTTAATTATTAAACAATTTATTTAAATTAATTTAACTTGGTTTTGTTAAATTTTTCTCAATAAGTCGTTGAATAATACCGTCAACCATGCCTACACTTGGTACATATATGGTTTTTATGCCTGCCCACTTCATTACAGACAGATAAATATCACACGCCGGGATAATTACATCTGCCCTATCCTGGTTCAATCCTAATACATTTATCCTATCTTTTAATGAGAAAGAGTTTAGGTAGTTAGAAAGCGATTTAAGCTTGTTAAAGGTTAGCGGCGTTTTATCCTTTTCGTCGGCAAGCTTATATAACTTATTTATATTGCCGCCCGTACCTATACCTGACAATGCTTTAAACTGGCGGGTATTATCACGAATAAAATCGCGCATCTCATCCCACGTTTCTTCTTTGTCCTGGTTATCCAGTATACGTATGGTACCTATATTGAAAGATTTAGAAGCAACCAGGTCGCCAGCTGCGAACAATGATAATTCGGTACTGCCGCCGCCTACATCAATATACAGGTAGTTTTTGCTTTTGTCTATATTATCTTCGGCATGGCTTGCATAAATTATTTTGGCTTCCTTTTGCCCATGTATAATTTGTAAATTAACATCTGCCTTCTCTCTTATCAGGTTAACCACTTCTTCGCCATTCTTAGCCTCGCGCATAGCCGATGTGGCGTAAGCCCGGTAATCAACCACTTTATAAACATCCATCAGGCCGCGAAAAGCCTGCATAGTTTTTACCAGGTCCGTTGTTTTTTTATCAGAAATAAACTGGTTTAAAAACGCGTCGTCACCTAAACGTAATGGCACCCTTATCAGCGTATTCTTTTTGAAGGAAACAGATCCATTATTCTCAATAATATCAGCAATAAGCAGCCTAACTGCGTTTGAACCTATGTCTATAGCGGCGTATCTCAATTTGTAGTTTGTTTATTTTTAAGGTAATTATAAATATCTATCTGTGCACGAACCGGTAACTCAGAGTTTGTTTTATGATATTTATTGTTATTGTGAATGTTTATTTCGCGGGCTTTGGTATTGTCGTCCAACTGAATGTCTATAATATTCCTTATTTCCTTTTGCAGATGCTTGTCATATATCGGGAAGCCCACTTCTATGCGCGTATCAATATTACGGGTCATAAAATCTGCCGAGGTTAAATAAGTCAACTCATCGCCACCATTACAATAAATATGTACACGGGAATGTTCTAAATATTTGTCAATAATGCTGATGATCTCTATATTCTCGCTATATCCCTTAACTCCCGGAACCAAACAGCACATACCACGTATTATCATTTGAATTTTCACGCCTGCATTACTTGCTTCATATAATTTCAGTATCAACTGTTCATCGGCAAGGCTATTCATCTTTAATATCATGTAAGCCGGTTTCTTTGCCTTCGCGTTTTTAATTTCGTTATCGATCAGGCTGTAAATTGCCGGCCGCGAATCAATTGGCGAAACAATCAAATTTTTTAAACCCTTTGGTAATTGATTTTTGTTGAGCGATTGAAATACTTTTACCAGATCGCCGGTAATTTTTTTATTGGCGGTAAGTAACGTATGGTCGGCATATAAACGTGCCGTTTTTTCGTTATAATTTCCGGTAGATAAGCAAGCATAGTAAGCTAGTTTATCTTTTTCGGTACGGCTAACCAGGCAAATTTTAGAGTGCACCTTATAATCCTCAATACCGTAAAGCACGTTAACGCCCTCTTCTTCTAAACGGCGGCTCCAGGTAATATTGTTTTGTTCATCAAAACGCGCCCTTAATTCAACCAAACAGGTAACCTTCTTACCATTTTTTGCAGCATTGATCAAAGCGTGGATTATTCTTGAATTTTCGGCTAAACGATAAACCGCTATGCTTATTTCTTTAACTTTTGGATCGATAGCCGCTTCGCGCAAAAAGTGGATAACGTAGTCGTATGATTGGTATGGTGTGCTTATGAGATAATCTTTTTTAGCAATCATACCCATCAAACTTTTACCGAATGAAAGATCGCCAACCGGCAAAGCAATATATTTAGGATATTCCAACTCCGGCCGTCCGATGTTTGGGAAAGCAATAAAATTTTTAAAGTTATGATAACGGTTGCCGGGAATCAGGCTTTCGCCATGTAAACCCATGCGGCTTACTAAATATTTTAACATATCCAGCGGCATATCCGAGTCATATAGCAAACGCATTGGTTTGCCTTTGCGGCGCTTTAATAAACTTTTGGCTAACGAATCAATAAACTTACCGCTTACTTCTTTATCAAGGTCCAATTCCGCATCGCGTGTTAGCTGTATAGAGTATGCTTCTATGCTGTCATGCTCAAAAATGAAGAAGATATCTTCCAAATTATACCGCACAATATCATCCATTAAAATAATGAACTTCAAATTATTGGTATCGGGCAGTACAATAAAACGTGAAATATTATCAGGAATTTCGATCAAGGCATATCTCACTTTTTTATCCTTGGTAAGCTTAACAAAAAAGTAAATTGCCCGGTCCCTTAACTCTGGCAGCGGCATACTGCTATCCAGCATAATGGGAACCAACGTGGCCAATAATTTTTCCCTGAAATAATCTTTCACGAAACTACCGCGCGAAACATTCAATTGTTTATCATTCAGGATGAATATTTTCTCTTCAGCTAATTGCCTGATAATAATATTCTCATACAGGTTGTTAAATTTACGTTCTTGCTTAACTACAATATTTTTTATCTGGTTAAGTATCTTTTTAGGATTATAACCCAGTATTTCTTTGGCTTTTTCGTTCAGGTTTGCAAGGCGACTAAGCGTTGCTACCCTAACCCGGTAAAACTCATCAAGATTAGATGAAAATATAGCTAAGAACCTTATCCGTTCGATAAGTGGCACCGTGGGGTCTGCAGCCTCCTGCAAAACGCGGTCGTTAAAATAGAGCCAGCTTATCTCCCTATTAATTAAGGGAGCACGTTTAATATCCAAATTAGCCTGCTTATCAGCCATAGATGCAAAACTGCTTATTTATTTGTTAAGTTAATATTAAGTCATTGGTATATTTTATAGATTTTGATGAAATAAATTAATGTGAAGTCGTTTACTCACCCGGTCGTTGCTTCGCCGACCAGCCTCTCTTCGCCTATGGCGGAGAGAGGGTATGAAAATTATCCTTTAACCCTCTTTTCTGCTCGCAGAAGAGAGGGTCGACCAGCGAAGCGTAGTCGGGGTGAGTAATAGCTGCTATTTTTTTAACACAATTATTACTTTAGCTTTGTAAACCAAAATATAAACACACTCATGCCATCATTTGATATAGTAAGCAAAATAGACGGACAAACGTTGGATAACGCCATTAACGTTGCCAAAAAAGAAATTTTGAACCGTTATGATTTTAACGATTCAAAAAGCACCGTTGAACTCGATAAAAAAACGAATATCATAACCATTGTTACCGAAAACGATATGCGTGTTAAAGCCATACAGGATTCCATAATTGGCCGTATGGTAAAACAGGGACTTGACCCCAAAGCGTTGGATATGGGTAAGGAGCAATATGCATCAGGCAATATGTTGCGTAAGGAAATTAAAGTGAAAGAGGGCATTGAGCAGGAAGCCGCGAAAAAGATAGTTAAAAAGATAAAAGACAGCGGGTTAAAAGTTCAGGCATCAATTATGGATGACCAGGTGCGCGTGCAAGCCAAAAAAATTGATGACCTGCAGGAAGTGATCAGTTTATGCAGGGCGGGCGATTTCGGACAGCCGTTGCAGTATATTAATATGCGGAACTAAGCCCCCTCTAAATCTCCCCCTAAAAGGGGAGACTTTAAAAGTTGGAACAAAAAAAGACCGCCCCTTTCGGGAACGGCCTTTCATCAAACTAAACCAACTTTATTATGAAAACATTCTTTTTTCGGTTTTTCCGAAACCCGGCTAACATGCACATTTCGCTCTCACTCCGGGGCTTCGGGTTGCCGATAATAACTTATTTTACAGCTATCTCTCTTGATTGAATTTTAGCTTCTTCTTTTTTAGCGATGGTCAATTTTAAAACGCCATCTGTGTAATCAGCTTCAATTTTT
>Ga0206854_1241_pt1 | contig 11816 bp, 11 predicted proteins | sample Alteio_BWOrgCont_50_FD_152870 | JGI IMG/M metagenome (GOLD analysis project Ga0206854, IMG submission 152870) | Enriched cells from forest soil in Barre Woods Harvard Forest LTER site, Petersham, Massachusetts, United States -... | ecosystem: Environmental > Terrestrial > Soil > Temperate forest >...
GCCGGCCCATTAGCCGAGAAATGGAGCAAGCATAAATTTAACTTAAAGCTGGTTAACCCGGCCAATAAGCGTAAATACGATGTAATAGTTGTAGGTACGGGGTTGGCAGGCGCATCGGCGGCGGCTTCGTTGGCCGAACTGGGTTATAATGTTAAGGCATTTTGTTTCCAGGATAGCCCCCGCCGTGCGCACTCTATTGCTGCACAAGGCGGTATCAACGCTGCTAAAAATTACCAAAACGATGGCGATAGTGTTTATCGCTTATTTTATGATACCATTAAGGGTGGCGATTACCGCGCCCGCGAAGGAAACGTTTACCGTTTAGCCGAGGTATCTGTAAATATTATTGACCAGTGCGTGGCTCAAGGCGTTCCTTTTGCCCGTGAATATGGTGGCTTGCTGGATAACCGTTCATTTGGTGGTTCGCAGGTATCGCGTACTTTTTATGCCAGGGGCCAAACAGGACAACAATTACTATTAGGTGCATATTCTGCATTAAACCGCCAGATACATTTGGGCAAGGTTAAAATGTACACCCGCACCGAAATGCTGGATGTGGTAACTATTGACGGACAAGCAAAAGGTATTGTAACCCGTAATTTAACCAACGGCAAAATTGATACCCATACAGGCCATGCTGTATTATTATGTACTGGTGGTTATGGTAACGTATTCTACTTGTCTACCAATGCAGCAGGCTCTAACGTAACTGCAGCATGGCGCGCACATAAGCGTGGTGCATTTTTTGCCAATCCTTGCTATACACAAATTCACCCTACCTGTATCCCGGTAACGGGCGACCACCAATCCAAGTTAACTTTGATGTCAGAATCGTTGCGTAATGATGGACGTGTTTGGGCACCTAAAACAGTTGAGATCGCTGAGCAATTGCGCAAAGGGCAATTAAAAGCTGACCAGGTTAAAGAAGAAGATCGCGATTACTTTTTAGAAAGAAAATACCCATCGTTCGGTAACCTTGTTCCGCGCGACGTTGCTTCGCGTAACGCCAAAGAAATGGTTGACGATAAACGCGGCGTAGGTGGCTCGGGCATAGCGGTATTCCTTGATTTTGCCGACGCGATAAAGCGTTTGGGCCAGGAAGCGGTTGCTGCCAAATACGGTAACCTGTTTGATATGTACTATCAAATTACTGATGAGGACCCTTACAAACAACCAATGCGTATTTACCCTGCAGTACACTATACCATGGGCGGCCTTTGGGTTGATTATAACTTAAGCACTAATGTACCGGGCTTATATGCCTTAGGCGAATGTAATTTCTCTGATCACGGTGCAAACCGTTTAGGTGCATCGGCATTAATGCAGGGGTTGGCAGATGGTTATTTTGTTATTCCGTATACCCTGGGCGATTACCTGGCTACTATCGGCCCAAAACCGGTTGATGGCAATCACCCGGCATTTGAAAAAACAAAGCAGGAAGTAATAACCTACGTTAATAAATTATTGGCGCTAAAAGGCACCAAAACTGTTAACGAATACCACCGCGATTTGGGCCACATTATGTGGGAATATTGCGGAATGGCACGTACCGAAGAAGGCCTAACCAAAGCCAAAGGCATGATACAAGCCTTACGCGCCGACTTCTGGAAAAATGCCATTGTAGTAGGTGAGAACGAAGAGGTAAATGCTTCATTAGAAAAAGCCGGCCGCGTAGCGGATTTCTTAGAGTTGGGCGAATTAATGGTTGATGACGCATTAATGCGCAAAGAATCATGCGGCGGACACTTCCGTTTAGAATCACAAACCGAAGAGGGCGAAGCTTTACGCGATGATGAGCATTTCGCATTCGTAGGCGCATGGGAATATAAAGGCGATAACCAGCCGGAAGTATTAAATAAAGAGGTATTGGACTTTGAATTTGTTCATTTAACACAAAGGAGTTACAAGTAATGAGTGGAAATATGAATTTGACCCTAAAAGTATGGCGTCAAAAAAATGCTGAGGCTAAGGGTGCAATGGTTACCTATAAAGCGGAGAATATATCGCCGGATATGTCATTTTTGGAAATGCTGGATGTAGTAAACGAAAGCCTTATTCTAAAGGGTGATGAGCCTATCCATTTTGACCATGATTGCCGCGAAGGCATTTGCGGGATGTGCTCATTGTATATCAATGGCCGCCCGCATGGGCCAAAACGCGCCATTACTACCTGCCAGTTGCACATGCGCAGCTTTCATGATGGACAAACTATTACTATTGAACCATGGCGCGCAGCAGCATTCCCGGTTATAAAGGATCTGGCGGTTGATCGTTCAGCGTTCGACCGTATACAGCAATCAGGAGGTTTCGTATCAGTGAATACGGGTGGTGTGCCTGATGCTAACGAGATACTTATTCCCAAAGTAATTGCCGACGAGGCTTTTAACTCAGCTACCTGTATTGGTTGCGGGGCTTGTGTGGCTGCATGTAAAAATGCTTCGGCTATGCTGTTTGTATCGGCCAAAGTTTCGCAAATGGCATTATTGCCGCAAGGTCAGCCAGAGCGCTGGAGCCGTGTGCAAGCCATGGTAGCCCAAATGGACGAAGAAGGTTTTGGCAACTGTACCAACACCGGCGCCTGCGAAGCAGAATGTCCTAAAGAAATATCGCTGACCAACATATCGCGCATGAATAATGATTATTTCAGCGCTAAACTATTCCGCGAGGAACACGTGCATGACCACGGCGCTACCAGCGCTGGTGCATAATAATATTTAATAAACAATTGTGATTAGGCCCGAGAATGTTTTCCCGGGCCTTTTTTGTTGGATGCTGCGGGTTGGACAAAATTACCTTGAGCGAGGGTTAACATAACTTAACACAATTCAATGTTAACCTACATTAAATATTTAAATATCAGTTATTTAATACAAAAACACGGTTAACATATGTTAACCCAAAACAACGCCACCAAATTATTAAAATTTAGTTTTTGCGAACAATTCCGACATTTGTTGTTTATACCTGCAATTATAAACAACAGCAATGCTCATCCCTTACTTTCTCATTACTATCCCTGTAATAGGGCTTATCGCGTGGTTGATATTTCGGAAAAGAAGTACACTAAACGGCAGTAAGCGCACTATAAATGCCGGTTACCGCAGCCTGCTTGACGGGCATGTAAACTATTACCATAAGCTAAATAAGCGCGACAGGAAAAGATTCGAAAGCAGCATAGCCGATTTCCTGGCAGATGTAAATATTGAGGGCGTTGGTACCGAAATTACAGATCTCGACCGCGTGCTCATCGCCTCCAGCGCCGTTATACCCGTTTTTGGTTTGGGCAACTGGCGATATACTAATTTAACTAACATCATACTTTACCCCGATACTTTTGATGAGAATTACCAGTTTGAGGGCGAAAACGGTCGCAACATTCTGGGCATGGTAGGTGGCGGGTATATGAACGGACAAATGCTGCTATCGCGCGCGGCATTGTTAAAAGGGTTTTCGGCAATGGCAGGTAAGGGAAACACCGCCATACATGAGTTTGTACATTTACTCGATAATGCAGACGGCGCAACCGATGGTGTGCCCGAGTCATTGATGCAGCACGAATATGCCGCGCCCTGGCTTAGCCTTATGCATCGAGAAATGCACCGGATAAGCGAGGGCCACTCAGATATTAACCCTTATGCACTCACCAGCGAAGCCGAGTTCTTCGCGGTAGCCTCGGAATATTTCTTCGAAAAACCAGGTGAATTACAAAGCAAACATCCCGAACTGTACCAACAGTTAAGCCAAATATTCAGGCAAAATACTTTGGGGCAAGTATTCAAATCTCATATTTAACGTCTCGTATCTCATTTTAAAACAAATGTGATTTTAGGTCTGGAAAGTTTTTTCCGGACCTTTTTTATTTAAAAATGTTCGAGTTTAGCATTTCTGCTTTAACTCTTTCCAATCCCATGAAACCATATATACTCCAATTTGAAAATTGGGGTATACCAAAATGAAAGGCTTTCATCAAGTTGTTTTTAACAGAAAAAGTAAAATATGCCCCTAAATGCTGTTTAAGGGGCTTTACTGCCTTCGCTATTGGTTATGGCATATGGATAGCGGAGTTGATTTATCTAAATAAAATTATATGTCGTTGTCATTAAAAAAGAAAGGGACCTGGCTGTTTGTAGCCGGTGTAGTGATCATGCTAATTATCGCGATAGCAGTTGGAATAAAATATTTTGGAAGTTAATTATATAATGGAAAGGCAGCAGTTAGAGAAATTTTCAGACAGGGCCATTGGCATTGCTATCGTCTTGCTTATCCTGGTGTTTAGTTTGCCCATCGGAAAAATAGCGCAGCAGCATAACTGGGGCCAATCAGTGTCGCACCTGGTTATTTTTGGTTTCAGCTTTTTAACCATCTGTGTGTTCTGGGTAGCTTTAAGTAGAGTTATTGGCTTTATTGCCAAACCTGTATTAACCAAAAAGATAGTTTGCCTTGGCGTGTTGTATTTTTTATTCCTGGTGTTGCTTCCGTTTTCATCAGTCTGGTTGGCAGGCAATCCTTACCTGCCGGCTTCTATCCGGCTATATTCCCTTAACCTGCTACTCGGTTCCATATTATACCTGCTATTGTTGAATGCTGCCTTAAGGCTTAATTGCCACATCTATCAGCACTTAACAGAAAAAGCTAGGCTTTGGCAAAAGAAACTTGCACTTGCCGGCCCCGTCCTTTATATCGCTTCCTTTGTGGTTAGTTATTTTAATATATACATCAGCTTTATCGCCATTGCAGGCGCATTGTGCCTTTACGCCTTTTTATTTAACAGATCGATGCCAGATACGATACCGGAAAATTCATAATATATAATTCCATTTCCCGGCACTGTTAACACCCGGTTATCGAGTAAAATCATCCATCTCTCCTTCTAAAATAATTACAGTGCGACCTGCAATTAAAACTTTATCACCATGTAGTTCAACCCGCATTGTGCCGGTGCGGGCAGAGGATTGAAATGCCTGCATTTTATTTTTGCCCAATCTATCAGCCCAGTATTTGGTTAAAAAGGTTTGTACGCCGCCGGTAACCGGATCCTCATTGGTGCCAGCCCATGGCCAAAAGTATCGGTAATGAAAATCGTATTCGGCGGTGTTGCTGCGCGCGGTTACTAAAACTCCGTTAATACCGCTGATTGACTTTATCAAAGCGTCAAAATCAGGCGTTAAATTAGCTAATGTAGAAGCGTCATCAATTTCTATCAAGATGATGTTATTTTTTGGTGCATAAACTGTATTTATCGCTACTGTTAAACCTAATGCATTTAGCGTTGCATCCGGCACTGTTACGGGTTCGGTATCATGCAACGGGAACTCCATCAAAATTTCATCGCCCTGTTTTTTGATGAACAGGCTTACATTCTCAATATTGATAAAGCGAATTTCCTCGAGCCCGGTATTATTAAAAATAACTTTTGATGATGCCAGTGTTGCGTGTCCGCATAGCGGTATCTCTTTCTTTGGCGAAAAGAACCGGATAGTATATATACCGGCCTCATTGGTTGCTTGCACAAAAGCAGTTTCACTAAAGCCTAACTCCTGCGCAATTTTCAACATTAGTGCGTCGCTTAGTGTATTGTTAACTAAACATACCCCGGCTGGGTTGCCTTTAAATGGCTCGGTAGTAAATGAATCGACAATATAGGTTTGCATAAGGCAAAGTAACAAAAATGAAGCCTATAAACATCATATCAACTCCGCAAGAAACGGATTGATGCGCCTTGTGCATGCCGGTACTTTTGTATTGTAAATCATTAAACAATACGATCATGCATCTACAAACAGAACCTTCTATTCTTTATTTCGGCACTCCCGTTGTTCTTATCAGCACAAAAAACGAAAACGGCACTGATAACCTTGCACCCATGTCATCCATATTCTGGCTGGGTTGGCGTTGCGTAATTGGTTTGTCGGCTGTTTCAAAAACCACGCAAAACCTCATCCGCAACCGCGAAGGCGTATTAAACCTGCCATCAGTTAACGAGGTTAGTGCGGTAAACCGCCTGGCCAAAACTACCGGCTCAAACCCTGTTCCGGCAGGAAAACTACCAAGAGGTTATCATTATGTAGAAGATAAATTTACTCTTGCAGGGCTGGGCAAATTACCATCGGCCATAGTTGCCGCACCAAGAGCAGAGCAATGCCCTGTACACATGGAAGTGGTGGTAGAGGCTATACATGGACTGGCCGATAATGACGAAGCAGTACGGGGCAAGGTCATCTCCTTTGAACTGCGCGTGGTAAAGGTCCATTTAGATGAGTCTATCCTGATGGCTGGCTCATCCAACCACGTAGATCCGGATAAATGGCGCCCATTGATCATGAGCTTTCAGCAGTTTTATGGCTTAGGCGAAAAGGCCCATTATTCTACACTTGGCGAGATCTCCGAAAGTTTATACAACACGCCCGATCGCGAAAAGGTTATTGAAAGCAAGGGCGCTTTAGTACACAGTAATTAACTAATTTTAACACCGTTTAACAATGGAAACACAAAACGAACTTAACTTTAAAAGAATTGCCGAGGCAATAAACTTTTTTAAAGCTAACCATAAACAACAGCCTTCGCTGGAAGAAGCTGCCGAACATGTACATTTGAGCCCGTTTCATTTTCAGCGCATGTTTAAAGACTGGGCAGGTGTAACACCCAAGCAATTTTTGCAATTTGTAAATGTGCAGCATGCTAAAGCTATCTTAAACACAACCAAAACATCGTTACTGGATGTGGCTTTTGAAACCGGCCTCTCGGGCAGCAGTCGTTTACATGATCTATTCATAAAAGTTGAGGGAATGACACCCGGCGAATACAAAAACGGCGGCGATAGCCTGCTTATCAATTACAGTTTTGCCGATAGTCCGTTTGGAACTATACTGGTAGCATCAACCCATAAAGGTATTTGTTATATGGCATTTGTTAATGGCACACATGAAGAAGCCCTGGCCGACCTGCACTCACGCTTTCCAAACGCGACTTATCATAACCTGTTAGATACCATTCAGCAAAATGCCATCTTTATTTTTACGCAAGATTGGACCAAACTATCGCAAATTAAACTCCATTTAAAAGGCACCGATTTTCAGCTTAAGGTTTGGGAAACCTTGCTTAAAGTACCGATGGGCGGGTTGACTACTTATGCTTCACTAGCAGGAAACATACAGAACCCAAATGCGCACAGGGCGGTTGGTACCGCAGTAGCACAAAATCCGGTAGCATTTTTAATACCTTGCCACCGGGTTATAAAATCTACGGGAGAAACCGGGCAGTACCATTGGGGCAGCGATAGAAAAGATGCTATTATAGGTTGGGAAGCGGCGAAGTTGATAGCATAATAATAAAACAAACACGCACAGAACGCTGTCCGAAGTCTCCGACTTCGGACTACTATGCCTGTAGTTTGCAACTACAGTGCAACATCACTATATTTCAGCTTAATTATTGACTATGGCACGCAAAGGTTATATTATACATGACCAGCAAGCAATTTACTACATGACCTTTACGGTTGTAGGGTGGATAGATATTTTCTCGCGCCAACGTTATCGCGATATAGTAATAGAATCGCTTAAATATTGTCAAAAACATAAAGGGTTGCACTTGCATGCCTATGTAATTATGAGCAATCATATGCATCTTATAGTTTCGGTAGATGAAGGTCATAGCATAAGTGATTTTGTGAGGGATTGCAAAAAATTTACCGCCAAACAGATACTTGATGATATTGAAAATAATAACATTGAAAGCAGGCGCGAATGGATGCTACACCAGTTTAAGTATTATGCTTCGCGGCATACCCGTAATGAAATATACCAATTATGGAGTCAGGAAAATCATTTTGTCGAATTAAGTTCGCCTGTATTTACACAACAAAAACTCGATTATATTCATAATAATCCTGTAAGAGCAGGGTTGGTTTATCGTGCGGAAGATTATGTTTATTCAAGTGCAAGTAACTACGCTGGTATTGACCAGATCATAGATGTTGATTGTTTGTATTTTTGACTGTAGTCTGAAGACTACGAGCATAGTCGTTCGAAGTCAGAGACTTCGAACAGCGTGAGGGGAATTAAAATGAAAAGAAATTATTTAAAATCCGGGCGCTGTCCGAAGTCTCTGACTTCGGACCATTATGCCTGTAGTTTGCAACTACAGAAGCAAAGACTTAAATCTACCGAACTCAATAAGAAAATGATTGATAGTCTGAAGACTACCAACATAGTCGTTCGAAGTCAGAGACTTCGAACGGCGTGTAGCGTTTTAACTGGTCTTAATCAAGCTACTTTTTATGCCACCACATATTCACCCATTCGGCGCGTTCTGCTTCATCTAAAAAGGTCCAGGCTAATATGCGGCTTGTTTTTTGGCCCTGCGACATGTTTATGGTTCTTACCTCGGCAACAGCTACCTTTTTTAATAACCGGTAAACACCCGGAAGGGTATCTTTTTTTGAAACCAGGGTAGTGAACCATAAACATTGTTTGGCAAACAAGGCGCTTTCTTCAATAATCAGTTTAATAAACGCCGCCTCGCCGCCATGGTACCATAGTTCTTTTTTTTGCCCGCCAAAATTTAGTACAGAACGGGGCTTACCATCGCTATTTAATTTGTTCCATTTATTAACGGTTGCCAGTTGTGCCTCTTGTAGCGATGCATGAAAAGGCGGGTTACACATAGTTACATCAAAGCCTTCGCCATCTTCAATTATACCTTCAAATATGCTACGCTTTTTGGTTTGCTGCTTTAATAATATTTGCGGCTTTAACTGTTTATTTGCGGCCAGTATATTTTTTGCCGACGTTATAGCAATCGGGTCAATATCGGTAGCCACAAATTGCCAGCCGTAAACACTGCTGCCAATAACCGGGTAAATGCAATTGGCACCGGTACCTATATCTAAAACCTTTATCTTTTTACCTGTAGGAATATTTCCATTATCAGCATCGGCTAATAGGTCGGCAACATAATGTATGTAGTCTGCCCTGCCGGGTATTGGTGGACAAAGAAATCCTTCGGGTATATCCCAGTCATTAACGCCATAAAACTGTTTCAGCAAACTTTTATTCAGCATTTTTACTGCATCGGCATCGCTAAAATTTATAGACTCAATGTTATGCTCATTCAATTTTACAAACGGGCGAAGCTGAGGAACGGCTTTAATGAGTTGCTTAAAGTCATACCCCTGCCTGTGCGCATTGCGGGGATGCAGGTTTTCTTTTTCGGTAGTTGTTTGTTTGGTTGATAATGGCATAAGCATAGTTTCTTGCCTTAAGCGGAAAATGCTAAGTTACAAAAACCGTGGGAACAGGCTTGCTCGTTCCCACAAGTCGGGAAGCATTGTAATGTGCGCATACAATCAAATTACACAAGCGGGCCACCGGCATTTGATGCTAACAAAAAAGGGGCTGCAAGTAAACCTGCAACCCCGCCATTAAATTAATTAGGGAATTAATTATAATGATTATTGTTTACTCAATTTTTTAGAAGCAGGTTTTATGGTTATAGCCCATGTAAAAAAGAACAGGCAGATCAACAATATTAAACAAACCAACGTAGTTCTGCCGGGATTTTGCGGATAGCTTCGGCCCATAGAAAATACGGTAGCGAGGGTTGACACAATAAGCACTACTGCTATAACTGTTGTAATTAAAGATAATTTTATTTTCATTGGGGTATTAATTAGTTGTATAACCTAATACAAATAATGCACCATAGCCAAATGCAGCATCTTTAAGTTCAAAATCCCTCGTAAACCAATGAAAACCGTGGGGTGTTGGGCATTCACATTCCCACAATTGGGGAATTTGTAACACATATGTTACAATTATGTTACATAACTGAATTCCCGGGCATTATTATGCCTAAAAGCTAAACTAATAATGCCAAACTGTGTTAGGTAATTAGCTGATTTTTTATTTAACTTTTATCTCAGTATATTTAGAAAACTTGGTTGTAGCAGGTTTCGCCATTTTAATATTAAGATATTCGTTAATCGGCAATCAATTTTTAACGAATTTCATAAAATTAACTTTCAAGTATTGTAAAATCGTAAATGAAACTTGCTTTTATTTACAAACAATTCATATATTACAGTTTTAAAGAAATAAGTGATCAACAAAATTTAGTTCATTATAATTTTTCATGCAGGAATCAGCTTATTTTGATAAATATAGCCCAATAGACGGCGTTTGGGACGAGATGTATGGCGCAGACAACAATGTGCGCGATCATTATCGTAAAGTTATTGAATACATTTCAAAAGAATCGGCTGATGATCTTAACAAAAAGGAGGATCTTGCCAAACGCCTTTTCATGAGCCAGGGTATCACCTTTACCGTTTATAACAGTGGCGAGGGTATAGAAAAGATCTTCCCATTTGATATTATTCCCCGCATTATCACAGCTGCCGAATGGGCTTTTATAGAAAAAGGTATTAAACAACGCCTTACCGCGCTCAACCATTTTTTAAAGGATATTTACAATAACCAGTTTATTGTAAAAGATGGTTTGGTGCCTATTGAAATTATTTACTCGTGCCCGCATTTTTTGCGCGAGATGCACCAGTTGCAGGTGCCGTTTGACATTTATATTCATATTTCCGGCATCGACCTGATTCGTGACTCGGACGGTACGTTTTATGTATTGGAAGATAACCTGCGCACGCCATCTGGTGTAAGCTATATGCTGGAGAACCGCGAAATAACCAAACGCCTATTCCCCGACCTGCTTCCCCAATGCGGCGTACGGAGTGTTACCGAATATCCTACCATACTATATAAAAACCTGCTCGCTTTATCGCCACGACAAATTGCTAATCCTAATATTGTATTGTTAAGTCCGGGTATATATAACTCGGCGTATTTTGAGCATACCACGCTTGCCCGTTTAATGGGTGTTGAATTGGTTGAGGGCCGCGATTTGGTGGTGAACAATCATAAGGTATACATGAAAACCACCACCGGCTTGCAGCAGGTTGATGTCATTTACCGCCGGGTAGATGATGAGTATTTGGACCCATTAGTGTTTAACCCGTCAAGCATGTTAGGCGTAGCGGGAATTATGGGTGCATACCGTAAAGGCAATGTAGCCATAGTAAACGCCATAGGCAACGGTGTGGCCGATGACAAGGCAGTTTATACCTACGTACCCGATATGATACGCTATTATTTGAACGAGGAACCGATATTAAAAAATGTACCCACCTACCAGTTAGGTAACCCCGACGAACGTAAGCATGTATTTAAAAACATGAACAATATGGTCATCAAACGCACCAATGGCAGCGGTGGTTATGGTATGTTAATGGGCCATGCGGCAAGCGACGAGGAAATAGCCGATTACAGTAAAGAGATCTTAAAAGACCCACGTAATTTCATCGCGCAGCCAACAATAAGCCTGTCTGCCGCGCCATGTTATATGCAGGGCATATTGCAACCCCGCCGCATAGATCTTCGCCCCTACGCCCTTTGCGGCCCTGATGGGATAGAGATAGTACCGGGAGGCCTAACACGCGTAGCATTAACAGAAGGATCGTTGGTGGTAAATAGCTCGCAGGGCGGCGGCAGTAAAGATACTTGGGTTTTAGCCCCCTAACCCCTAAAGGGGGAACAATTAAACCGAAAATGAAATTGAAAAAATTAAAATATAATAACCATAAAAACTCCCCCTTTAGGGGGCTGGGGGGCTATACTTATGCTTAGTAGAGTAGCAGCAAGTTTATATTGGTTAAGCCGTTATGTTGAACGTAGCGACGGTATGCTGCGCATGCTGAAGATAAACTATGCTTCATCGCAGGACACGATACAGGAGTTTACCTGGGAGCCGGT
>Ga0206854_1242_pt1 | contig 11780 bp, 8 predicted proteins | sample Alteio_BWOrgCont_50_FD_152870 | JGI IMG/M metagenome (GOLD analysis project Ga0206854, IMG submission 152870) | Enriched cells from forest soil in Barre Woods Harvard Forest LTER site, Petersham, Massachusetts, United States -... | ecosystem: Environmental > Terrestrial > Soil > Temperate forest > O...
ACGCTCGTTGAAATCATGATTGTCGTCGCCATTATCGCGATTCTGGCGGCCATCGCCGTGCCCAATTTTTTGCGCGCCCGGAAACGGTCACAGGCCACCTTAATTCTCAGTCAGTTGAAGCAACTCGATAACGCCGTCGATCAATATGCCATTGAGTGCAACAAGTCCGACTCGGACATGTTTACCTACACAGACATGTCCAAATACATCAAGCAAGGCACGCCACTTTACAATTCCTGCCAGGTCGGATTCGCAAAAGACGCTCTCGGAAACTCGATTCCAATTGTTCCCGAGGTCGGAGGCAGGCCGGGGTCGGGCAGTCGCATTGAGGTTTCGAAAAACTCTTTCGCGGCTCTTTCCGATGTGGCTCCCGCGGAGTTCTGGTCGCCATTCCAAGTTTATCCAGTCAACGTCCCATAACCGACATACCGTCGCCAATCTTGATTAACTAACCAACAACACACACCGTCAGCAGCGCCCGAACGCGCCGGTCGTCACGACCGGCGCGTTCTTCGTTTCCAGAGTCGACGAAGCGCTTTGGAAACGAGATGCCTCAACGAAGCTGCGCGAATTGCGTTCCCGGCACCTGCCGAACGCACCGGGAGCGCGCCAGGCCACACCACCTCGCTCCAAATTGAAACTTACGCGACGGGCGCCTGATCGGGGGCGGGCTCGGTCCGGGAGATGGCCGCTTTGGCGACGCGCGCGATGTAGTTCAGCGCCAGGAAGCCGGCGACGAGGCCGACGCCCAGGAGCACATACTCCCCGGGGTGGTGCGCGTGGCTGGCTCCGGCGGCGGCGGAAAGGCCGTCGTGCGCCGAGGCGCCCAGCCACACGAAGAAGCAATTGGCCGGGATGATGGCGAGAAAGGTGGCGATGGTGTAGGGCCAGAACGGAATGGCGGTGAGGCCGTAGCAGTAATTGGCCAGGCCGAAGGGCATGGGGCACAACCTCAACAGCGCGATGATTTTGCCACCTTCACGCCCGATGGCGGCGTCGATGAGGCGGAATTTTTCGTGGTGCGCGAGGTAGCGCGTCACGGCGTCGCGGGCAACATAGCGGGAGAGGAGAAAATTGACGATGGCCCCGGCATTGGTCCCGATGGCGATGGCGAGGACGCCTTTCCAAAATCCGAAGATGGCCCCGGCGGCGATGCCGAAGACGGCCAGCGGGATCAAGGCCATTTGAAGGACCACGAGCCCCACGGCGTAACCGAGCACCCCGAGCCAGCCGAGTTGCTGGAGGGAATCGTGCCAAAGATCGAGGCGGGCGAGCAAATGCTGGAGCAGGGCGGTCATGGGGAGCGGGTTATTTGCCAGAAGACGCGCGCTTTGCAAACGAGCGAACGCAAAATTCTTCCCGCATGGTGCGGTGAACACGTATGCTGACCGCATGCTGAAATCCCCCCTCCGCTGGCTCGCGCTGCTGGCTGCCCTCGCCCACGCCCGGGCGGCCCACGTGCCCGCGAAGCCCCCAGCGCCGCATGTGGAAGTGGTTGGCTTCTGGCGCTTTGAGCACGACGTGAAGCCGGAGCCGCATTGCACCGCGGTGGGCCCGGCGACGCGCGTCGATGGCGCGGAGTTTTTCTTTGCCGACGAGGTGCCTGGCCCGTTCATCTACGATCCGCTCCAGAAGATTTCGTATCCGAACACGGCGAGCATGAATTTTCAGTCGGCGGAAAATCACGACGATGCGCTGGCCATCGCGCTCGACACGGCGAAGGCCGGGCTGGCCGGGCAGAGTGTGACGCTGGAATTCTTTTTCAAGCCCGATGGCGAGTGGAACGGGCCGCTGGTCATGAAATCGCGCGCGACGGATGCAGCTGCGGAATGGGGCCTGGAGGCCCGTTACTTCGAGCAGCAGCGGCAGACGTATCTCCACGCGTTTTTTACTCCGCCCGGCGGCCAGACCGAGCATTTTCGCGGCGGCCACTTCGGAAGCAGCGCGCAAATTCGCGGGGACAACCCGGCCTGGCGGCACATGGCGTTTGTCTTCGACGCGACGGCCAAAACGCTCGCCTGCTATATTGATTACTATCAGTCGAAAGTGGTGCCGCTGCCGGGCGAGATGAAATGGGATGCGGGCGGCTTCTGCATTGGCGGCGGTCCGGTGTGGTCGCAATACACCGGGCGCATCGATGAAGTGCGGCTGACCAAGGGCGCGCTCCGGCCATCGCAGTTTCTGCGTGCGCGGCGCGATCCGGTGGCGGGCTTGAGCTTCGAGAGCGTGGAGACGCTGCTGCCGCGCGATTGCGGGTATGTGGATTTGAAGGAAGCCTTTGGCGCCGTGGGAGATGGGCGCACGGATGATACCGCGGCCTTGCGCGAAGCCTTCGGCGTGCTGTCCAACCAGGCGCCGCTGGCGCACAACACGCTCTATGTTCCACCCGGCACGTATCTTATAAGCGAGCCGCTCGTGTGTGGCCGCTCTCTCACGGTGCAAGGCGCTGGGTCGGCGAAGACGATCCTTAAGCTGCGGGACAAGTGCCCGGGGTTCGCGCAGGCAACGGAACCGCGCGCGCTTTTGCAGGTGGACAGCTCGCAGGCTCCGCCGAGCACGAGCAGCGCCGCGAATGATGGGTTCGCGGGGATCACGATCGCCAATCTCTCCATCGATACGGGCAGCGGCAATCCGGGCGCGAAGGGCCTCGAGACTCAGTCGGAATACCTTCATTCGCTGGAAGATGTGCAGATTCGCAGTGGCGATGGCACGGGGCTGGCGGGGCTCGAATTTGCGGCGCAGTCGCGGGGCGCGGCCCTCGTTAAGAACGTGCGGATCAAGGGCTTCGATTGCGCGATCGTGGCGGGATCGGCGTATTCAACGACTACGCTGGAGCAGATCGAGATCGAGGGGCAGCGTGTGACGGGCATCAAGAACAGCGGGCAAATCCTTGCGGTGCGGCAACTTGCCAGCACGAACGCGGTGCCGGCGCTGGTCAGTACGGGTGCAAATTCGATGGTCACAATGCTCGATTCCACGCTCAAGGGAGGCGCCAGGGACGGCACGGCCGTGCAGTGCGAGGGCGGGCTTTATGCGTTGCGCGTCGTCAGCGCCGGCTACAAGATCGCGCTGCGCAAACGCCTGCTGGTGAACGAGAAAACGATGGAGTGGAAGGAGCAGGCGGTCGCGGGACCGAAGATCGAGGAGTTTGTCGGCGACCAAATCGTCACCGGCCACGGCACGCTGACCGGCGCGCTCAAGTTGCCGATTGAAAACACCCCCGAAGTGCCGTGGGGCGACATTCACAAGGACTGGGTCGGCGTGCAGAAATTTGCCGACAAAAAGGCCGGGGAGGATTGGGCGCCGGCCATCCAGGCGGCGATCGATTCGGGCGCGCGCACGGTCTATTTTCCGCCCGGACGTTACGAGGTGCTTGGCCCGGTGCGGTTGCACGGTAAAGTGGACCGGTTGTTCGGGTTGCACAGCCACATCGCGGCTGGAAACGGCTTCGCGCCGGGCGAACTGGCGGTGATTTTCGACGAGCCCGATGCGAAGCGCGTGGTCACTCTCGACCGCCTGGAAATCGACGGACTGCGCGACGCCTCACCGGCGACGCTGATCCTTAAAAACACCGATCCGGGCCGCTTCGAAAATGCCCAGGGCTGTGGGAAGCTTTTCGTTGAGGGCCTCGACGCGGCGGATGTCCATTTCGATCAACCACAGAAGGTCTGGGCACGCCAATGGAACGCGCGGGCGCAGGGCACCGCGCCCGCCATAACTACCCACGGCGCAACGCTTTGGTGCCTGGGCTTCACGAGCGAAGCCGGCGGCTGTGCTCTCTCCGCTGAGGCGGGCGCCCAGACCGAAATCCTCGGCGCATTCGTCCCACCGCTGGCGGATGCGGCCACGAAACAGCCGCTCTTTTCCAACGCAAATTCCCGGCTCTCTTTGGTTTACGGCACGACCGCCGAGGAGTCCGCCAACGCCCTCCAAATCGTCGACACCCAGGGCACCGACGCGAAGGAAATCGACTCCACGAAACTGCTGCGTTCGGGCACCCGTCTTCGGATGGATCTCTTTACCAGCGATGCACTTGCGCCGCCCGCAGCCCACTAATCGCGGGCAAAAGCGAGGCGCAAAATCAGCAGCCAATCGGCCACGCGCGACTGGATCGGGCGGTAGCTGACGCGGTGCTCGCGGAGGGTCCGCGGCGCAAACTCCACCGTGCCATGCACATACATCATCAGGAGCGTGCAAAGGATCGGAAAACTCAGGATCATCAAGGCGGGTGAGACGGGCCAATGTGCAATCATGCGGGGCGCAATTAGCAAATGTGATGCCTGGCGATATAAAGCATTGAATCTCAACAGCACACATCCAACTAATGCTCAAGATCCGCTCATTTTGAGGCCAAATGTGGCCAAAAAAAACCACTTATTGATCACAAACGTAACAGTAATCCATCACTCTTCTCCCGGCCTCTGTCGCCCTCATTTCTTAACCAGCGCCAACTCCCGCGCGCGCACGAATTGCGCCCGAAAATGGTCTCCCAATTCCTTCGCCAGCCGCACCTCGCGGATTTTATCGCCGCCGAGCGCCTCGCGGATCGGCCCCGACGCCGCCGCATAATCCACCGCGCTGACGTCCTCAAAAACCGCCATCGCGTCCGGCGGAAATTGCGCCGCCGCGAGCGCACTCCCGGCCTCCGCCAATTCCTCGTGGGCATCCACGCACATCACGCGAACGATAAACGCGATCGGCCGAAACAGCGGCCCCGTCCACCGGTCGTGATACACAAATGTGCGCGCCATCTCATACGGATTCACCTCGGGATCCGAACGCAGCGGAAACAACTCCGGCGCATACAAGGCCGGCAGCACCGGCAACCGGCGCAGCGCAAAATGCCGCGGCCCGCCCGGCGCGCCCACTTTCCAATTCCACAGTTTCTGTCCCTCGGTGGACATGACAAATGCGATGAACTCCCGCGCCAGTTCCGCGTGCGGCGCCCCGCGATACAACGCAATCGGGTCCACGCCCACCGACGTGCCACCCTCCGCATTCACATACTGCATCCGCGAACTCCCATCGGCCTTGCGCACCGTCTCGCTTTGCGAACGCCCGTAAAAATCGATCGTCATCCCCGCCGCCGCCTCGCCCGACTCCACATCGAGCGCGATCTTCGCCGAGGAGTCCGTGAAATAGCGCGCGTTCGCGCCGATCTTCATCATCAGCCGCAGCGCGCGCATCCAGCCCTGCCGCACCGCCTCCTGCTCTTCCGCAGGCGACAGCGTGCGCCCCGCCACCACCTCCTGCATTTGCTGCTGGATGAGCATCTCGAACGATTTCGTCACCGAGCTGCTCTGCGTCGGATTCGCCAGCGCGATCGCGCGGAAGTAACGCGGCGACGCCAGGTCCGCCCAACGCCGCGGCGCCGCGATCCCCAGCCGGTGCAACGCATCCGTGTTGTAACTAATGCCGAAGGACGACACCACGCACCCGAGCCAGCGCCCCTGCGCATCCCAGTAAGGTTCGCCGCTCAGCACCCGCGGTATCTGTCCCGGCTTATCGCCAAACATTTCGGGGTGTGCCTGAATATATCCGCAATCCACCAACTGCCCCTTCCCCGCCGCCTGCACAAAATCGAATGCGCCACCGCCGAAAAAGAGATCGAGCTTGCAACCCACGCTCGAATCGAGAAACGCCCGTCGGGCCTGCTGCTCCGGCGTATCAAGCTTCGCGTCGGTTCCGAGCACCACCTTGCCATTGGCAAAGCTACTCTCCACGATCTTACTCCACGGGCGGTGCAACGTATTCGTCCAGTAATTCTGAAACGACGCAAGATACTCCGAATCCACATAGCGACCTATCTCGCTCGTCCCCCCGGGGCTCCGCATGTCCACATGCACCCGCTGCCCCTTGCGCGCCAGATACCACTCCTCAAAGGCCCGCCCAAACTCCGAGCGGATCGAGTCGTTGTGCGGCGTGATAATCACCACCGTCCGCTCGTCCGGCCCGGACACCCGTTCATTCTTCGGCCGCAGCAAAATGGGTCCCACGAGCACAGCCACGAGGGCGAGAAGCACTGGAATTTGGCGGGACATAGGAGTGGAGGCTTGCGGAGAGAATATCTAATCCGAACGCCAACGGTGTTCAATCATTCAGCCCAATCTCAACGCGGTGCCAATACAGGAGGAGTTGGGGTACACCAAGGAACATTTTCTATATCGCCATCGCTTTTATCAAATGCATCGAGTTCTTCCGGTGTAAACCAGATGCCGTGAGCATCAAACTCAAACAACCCTCCGCCGACTAGCTTGACTTCTTTTGCGATGCGAAAAAGATCTCGCTGCTTCAAAAGCTCATGTGGGACTACTTCGGTCTCAAAAATTGCGTCCGGATGCCGTTGCTCACGACTTGGGATACGTAACCGAAGCCTGCGATTTCCCTTCGCATCGTGGCAAAGCTGGATCACATAGTCCGTTTCAGCATTGATGTCGCTTAACTTCCACATATGTAAGATCCGAGCCCCGGGAAGTGAGGTGTTGATCCTCCAGATCGCCAAAGAATGTCGCTATATGCACGTGCTTCGTTCTTTTCTTTAAGAACTCTCCTCATTATTCCGCGGTCGATTGTTCCACCACGATGTAACCCTTTCAGGGTAGAACTGCATTGGATGGTTATCCCAGGGTAGGCACTCCTTCGTCGCGCCAACCCTGGGCTGAATGATTGAACGCCTTCGGCGTTGAAAGCATGACACTCCGTATTGGACTCAAAATTCACAACTCGATTTTATTTCGGACACACACTTCCTAAATCCAACTTCAAACTTTCCTCGAAGTTCCGCGACCGGCTCGACTGGCCCGACCGCCACGCGGTACGAGGGATGGGGCCGCGCCAGAAGCAGCGGGCGTCGCCGCCGCACCAGGTCGCCGCCGCGCAGTGACAGGCGCCTCGGCCTTCTTCAAGACGGCGTTCAATTCCTCGATGCGGACACCACGCCCCGCTTGAATGCTCGCGCGGGCGGCGGCAATGCGATCAAGAAAACCAGGGTCGTGCTCCAGGCGGTAGTCCAGCCAGTCGTCCTCGGTGGCAAAGCCAACGAGAATACCGGCCGGGCGTCCGTGACGAGTAATTACAATTTGTTCGGACGCCGCTTCGCGCAGAAAACGCGAGAGGTCGTCTTTGATTTCGGAGAGGGCGATCTGCTTCATAGTGGTATTCCGTGCTGTTCGAGCCATTCGTAGGTCAGGTGCTTGGCGACCACGGCGAGGATGTGAACCTCTCGCTCCGCCACGTCGTAAAAAACACGAAAGTCGTCCACCCGGAGGCGATACTCTGGCTGGCGGAGACCGCGCAGATGCTTGATTCGGGTCTTGCTCTCTTTGCGGGGCGTGTGACGAAGATGAGTCTCAATGGCTGTGGTGATGCCGGAGCGATCGACAGCGCGGAGTCGCTGCAGATCTTCGATGGCTTCAGGTGCGAAAATGATTTCATATGCCATTCTGGCCAGAATCTGGCCAGAATCGTCCGTTCTGTCAAGGGCAAAGAGAAGCGCCTGACGACCGCAAATTCAGCGACCGTCGAGGGCGGCGCAACATTTTGCCTGGTACCCAAAGCGAGGCCTTGGGCACCCATTCGCGCGGGGTAATTCCGTTGCGCGCCAAGGGTCGGAGCCTATTCGGCACACACCGCAACGTGTGCCAGGCGGTGCGACGAACCACCCCACGCAACAGAGTTGAGCCCTCGGCTCGGAACGAGCGTAAACAAACCTTTTGCTGAACGCATTTTGGGCTATTGGTCTCTCATGGCGCTTCCCATAATCGCACAATTCGTCGCCCTGCAGGTTGACCCGATAGGCCAAGCTGAGCAGGCTGCGAGAAATTCCGCTACCCTGCTTTACTTCATCGTGCCGCTAGTTGCCTCCATAGTGGGTGGCCTCTTGCGATCTCATGGGAAGGAAGAGAGGCACGGCGCGCGATGCTGGGTCGCCGACAGGAATGTCACCGCTCCTTCGTCGCCGCTCCTTTCTCGCCCGGCTTACGAATCCAGCAGGGCGTGGATGGCGGCGGGGAGGTCCGGATAGAGCAGGTGTTTGGACACGAAACGGTCGATGCCGGCCAGTTCGCCGAGGGCTCGGGCGTCGTCGCTGCCCGAGACCATGATGATCGGGACGGCATGCCTGTGGGCGCGCAGGGTTTTCACCAGCGTTGGCCCGTCCATATCGGGCATGTGACAGTTGGTGATGAGCAAATCCACCGAACCGCTCTCAATCTCCTGGAGCGCGTGCACGGCCGATGTATGTTCCGCAATTTCCGCCGCCGGCAACGTTTCGTGAGCGACCTCACTGACAATGGTTCGAATCTGGTCGTCGTCGTCAACTATCACGAGCTTTTGCATTTCCGACGATAACCCAGGACTGGCGACCGGCGCGAGAGAAATACGCGGAAACCCTCACTTCGAGGGACAACGCTTTCGCAGGAGCGGAACATGACTTCACAAGCGATCTCGCCCAGCGAAACAAGAGTACGTGCCCTAACAGCCTGGCGAGAAACTCCTGAAAAACCACGGATGACTCGGATTTCACGGATAGCTCCAGAGGCAGCCGTTCAAGAATCCGTGCCCATCCGCGCCATCCGCGCCATCCGTGGTTAATTCAACAGGTTGCCAAGCCCACTTTGGGCACAAGGAGACACTTTCTAACTCCCAAATCCTAAATCCTAAATCAGGATGACCACATCCTCCGACGACACACTCGCATGGACATCGCGGCCACCGGCGTGTTCGACGAAGCGTGGGTTGAGTTCGAAGATCTTGAGCGTGCCGCCTGGCGCCACGAATTCATATTGCGCCATCTCGCCGAGATAGGTGCAGGCCTGGATGCGTCCCGCCAGGCTGTTGGCAGAAGACGGAGCCGTGCCGAGCCGCCAGCTTTCTGGGCGGATACAAACCGTGCAGCGTTCCTCGGGCTTCAGCACGGCCCCGTGCGCCGGCACGCGCGCTGTAAGTAACCCCAGCGGCGTCTCCACGATCACGCCGCCGCCATCCACCGAGCGCACCCGCCCTTCGAGGAAATTCGTCTCCCCCATAAACTCCGCGACAAAGCGCGACGCCGGCTGCCGATAAACCTCCACCGGTTTGCCCACCTGCCGGATGCGCCCACTCTCCAGCACGGCCATGCGATCGGCGATCGACAGTGCCTCCTTCTGGTCGTGCGTCACATAGATCGCCGTGAGTCCCGCATCCTTGCAGATGCGCCGGATCTCCGCGCGCATCTCCAGCCGCAGGCGCGCATCGAGATTCGAGAGCGGCTCATCGAGCAGCAGGCAGCGCGGCCGCACGACCAGCGCCCGCGCCAGCGCCACCCGCTGTTGCTGCCCGCCGGAAAGCTCATGAATGCGCCGCGCGCCCAGCCCCTCCATGTGCACCGACGCGAGCGCCTCCTCCACGCGCCGACCGATCTCCACCCGCGGCACCTTGCGCTCTTCCAAGCCAAAAGCCACATTCTGCGCGACCGTGAAATGCGGCCACAGCGCGTAGCTCTGGAACATCATCCCCGTATGGCGCAGGTGCGGCGGCTGATGCGTGACATCCTCCGAGCCGAAAAGAATGCGGCCTTCCTCCGGCACATAAAACCCCGCGATGCTCCGCAAAAGCGTCGTCTTCCCGCAGCCGCTCGGCCCGAGCAAAAAGAAAATCTCCCCCGCCGCGATCTGCAGGTCCACGCGATCCAGCGCCACCGTCCCGCCAAAGCGCTTGGTCACTTGATCGATGGTCAGCGAAATCATGGCAGGGAGTTGCAGGGGTCGAATAACAGGCTCCGGGTGCCGCGGCAACTGCCGTCTGCCCGCGTTCACCGCCGCTCGCCCTCATCTGCCATGCGGGGTGTGATTGAATATGGTGCCAGCAGGGGAAGGGAAGGGTCACCAGCGCTCGGGGCGGTGTCTGGAGCGGCGCTCTGTGAGCGTCGGCAGCCGATGAGCCAGCGACTCGCCTCTGTTCGGCAAGATGCTGCCACGACGCTCGCAGAGCGCCGCTCCAGGGCTGGCCACCCACGCCGCTCACCGCGCCTTCCATTGGCCGGCACCAATTTCAATCAAACCGGGCAAGGCGGGCATGGCGGGTTTGCACATTGACAAAAATGGATCGGGGCCAAAGGGTCGCCATTCCAAACACAACTGATTCTGTCGTCGTGGCTCGTCCTGGCGGGCTGCTTCACTTTCTCAGGCGTTTCCTTGCGGTTCAACCTCCCAGGATGAAAGAAAGCACTCCCCATGTATCATCCCAATGCATTGTTTCGGAACTCGAACAGGCAGGCGCATCCGGCACGCGCCTCGTTCCTCGTGGGTGTCATCTGTTTGATTTTTTCGACGGCGACACGCGCGGCGCTGCCGCCGCCCGCCCCGGACGGAGGGTACCCCAGCTTCAATACGGCCGAAGGCGACAATGCATTGTTTAGCCTGACGATAGGTAACTCCAACACGGCCGCCGGTTATGCGGCGCTGTTTGCCATCACGAGCGGCAGCAACAATACCGCCGTGGGCGCCAGCGCGCTCACGAGTCTCAGCACCGGCGTGTCGAACACGGCCCTGGGCGATCACGCGCTGTCGACCAACTCGACGGGCGGATTCAATACCGCCGCGGGCACGAGCGCGCTGATGAGTCTGACCATCGGCAGCGCCAACACGGCCGTGGGTGATCACGCGCTCTACAGCACCACGAGCGCAAACAACAATACGGCCACCGGTGTCAGTGCGCTTTATTCCAATACCACGGGCGGACCCAACACGGCCGATGGCGATCACGCGCTCTACACCAATACGACCGGCGCCCAGAATACCGCGGTCGGTTCGCAAGCGCTCTTTCTCAACTCCACGGGCAATTACAATACCGCCGTGGGGACCCAGGCGCTCTATACCAATTCCACCGGCAGTTACAATACGGCCGCGGGCGTGAGTGCGCTCGCCGCCAACACGACGGGCATCGCCAACGCAGCCCTCGGGCAGGGGGCGCTCACCAGCAACACCACCGGCAAATATAACACGGCCAGCGGCTGCAATGCGCTCACGACCAACATCGCCGGGATGGAGAACACGTCGAGCGGTTATGATGCGCTCTATGCCAACACCAGCGGCAGCAATAACACGGCCAGCGGGTATGAGGCGCTCTTGAGCAACACCACTGCGAGCAACAATACCGCCGAGGGTTCTCAGGCGCTTCGCGGCAACACCACCGGCAACTACAATACGGCCAGCGGTGTCGGCGCGCTGACGAAGAACACCACCGGCATTTCGAACACGGCCGGTGGTGCTCAAGCGCTCAGCAGCAATACTGCCGGCAACTACAATACGGCCGAGGGTGATCACGCGCTGTCCCACGCCACGGGAAGCAATAACATCGGCCTGGGACATCTGGCGGGTTATCTGCTTACGACCGGCGGCAACAACATCGACCTCGGCCACCAGGGCCTGGCTGCCGAGTCGGGCACGATCCGCATCGGCACAAAAGGCACCCAAACCGCCACTTATATCGCCGGCATCAGTGGGGCGACCGTGGCCGGCGGAGTCAGTGTCATTGTGGATGGCAATGGACATTTGGGCACGGTCGTCTCTTCCCGGCGATTCAAGCAGGACATTCAAGACATGGACAAATCCAGCGAGTCCATTCTCTCGCTCCGTCCGGTGTCGTTCCAGTACAAACAGGAACTCGACCCGGAGGGCATTTCGCAGTACGGCCTCGTAGCGGAAGAGGTGGAGAAAGTGAATCCAGACCTGGTAGCGCGGGACGCCGAGGGAAAAGTATTCACCGTTCGTGACGAAGCGGTGAATGCCATGCTGCTCAAT
>Ga0206854_1221_pt2 | contig 11678 bp, 9 predicted proteins | sample Alteio_BWOrgCont_50_FD_152870 | JGI IMG/M metagenome (GOLD analysis project Ga0206854, IMG submission 152870) | Enriched cells from forest soil in Barre Woods Harvard Forest LTER site, Petersham, Massachusetts, United States -... | ecosystem: Environmental > Terrestrial > Soil > Temperate forest > O...
GAAGTTTTCGAGGTGGCGGAGTTTTTCCACCTGGCGCAGTTCGCGATCCAGATAGCCCTTGTAGCGCACGCGGTAGAGGACTTCGTCGCGCACCGGCGCCGCGAGCGCGAGAAATTCCGCGGGCAGACCATCGGGCAGGGATAAAACGGATTTCTGGTTTACGGTCTGCGGTTTGCGGTTTGCCGAAAGACCACTTCCATCAGATGCCGACGGTAAATCAAGAGCAGAGGTGGAAGGGAAAATGGTGGTGATTTCGCAGGAAATCGCTTCACTCCCCTCGCCTGCTTCGTTGGTGCCATTGGCTGAAGCATGACCGCCGGTTTCTTTATTCAATGCCCGGCGCAAGAGATCTCCGGCGGTTGAGCCATTAACGCGTTCTTGTTCAAGCGCTTGCGTCCATTTTTCGACCAGGCGAGCCTTTTCGCGGATGCCGGCAATGCGATCTACTGGCACAAGTCCATGTAATTCAGCATGTTCGATAAGCCTGAGTTCGGCGCTGCCATGGTTAAAAAGCAAACGATACTCAGCCCGGCTGGTAAACATGCGATAGGGCTCGGTGGTGCCTTTCGTGACGAGGTCGTCAATCAGGACGCCGATATAGGCTTCATGGCGACCAAGAACCAAGGGAGGTTCACCACGGACTTTGAGGACGGCATTAATCCCGGCGATGAGTCCCTGGCTGGCGGCTTCCTCGTAACCCGAGGTGCCGTTGATTTGGCCGGCAAAAAACAGATGGGAGACTTTTTTGGATTCCAGCGAAGGATGGAGCTGGGTCGGCGGAGCGAAGTCATATTCCACGGCGTAGGCGGGGCGGAGCATGACGGCGTGCTCCAAGCCTGGAATGCTGTGCAGGACTTGGATTTGGACCTCGAAGGGCAGGGAGGTGGATAGGCCATTGATGTACCATTCGTCGGTATGGCGGCCTTCGGGCTCAAGAAAGAGACGGTGGGATGACTTGTCGGCGAAACGGACGAATTTGTCCTCGATAGATGGGCAGTAGCGGGGCCCCACCCCTTCGATCTCCCCGGCATACATGGCCGAGAGGTGCAGATTCTCGCGCACAATGTGCGCGGTATCGTCGCTGGTATCGGTCATCCAGCACGAGACCTGATTTTGCCCTGGCAGCCAGCCCAAAAGTCGTTGATCTGGGGAATGTTCCACGTGGAACAAGTCGGGCAGGCTCGAAGAGTTATTCCCCGAGTTATTCACAAATTGTTCCACGTGGAACATCGCGGGATCAATGCCATAGCGGGTGTCGTAGAAGGCAAACAACGTGGGAATCGAGTCACCGGACTGTTCACGACATTTGGTGTAGTCTATGCTGGAGCCAAGAATGCGCGGTGGCGTGCCGGTTTTGAGGCGCCGAAGTTCGATGCCGGCCTCGACAAAACTGCTCGAGAGGCTTTTCGCAGAGAAGTCCCCTAGTCTGCCGCCCTCATTCTTGTTTTTGCCAATATGCATCAGTCCACGCAAAAATGTGCCGGTAGTCACCACCACAGTGTGTCCGTAAAAATCAATATCCAGGCTCGTGCGCACGCCGACTACTTTGTCGCCTTCAAAAATTAGAGCGGTAACCAAGGCTTGGAAAAGAGTCAGATTTGGTTGCAATTCCAAAACATGTTTCATCCGGAACTGGTAGGCTTTCTTGTCGCACTGAGCACGTGGGCCTTGGACGGCAGGTCCTTTGGACGCATTCAGCAATCTGAACTGGATGGCGGTGACATCAGTGTTGATGGCCATCTCTCCCCCAAGGGCATCAATTTCGCGGACCATGTGTCCTTTGGCTTGGCCGCCAATGGCTGGGTTGCAGCTCATCTGGGCAATGGTATCAATATTGCCCGAAAGCATGAGCACGTCGGCACCCATCCGTGCTGCGGCCAAGGCAGCTTCACAGCCAGCGTGCCCGGCTCCGCAAACGATCACGTCGTAGGGTCGGCTTTTGCCAAAGCGAATGTTTTTTGTAATGGGATTCATTTAGACAGACTGGTCAGTCTATAGCAGCATTGTGCTAACTTGGAAAATGGAGAATTAGAAAGTACTGGATTAGGGTCGTAAGCCAAAGACTAAAAAAAGCCTCGATCAAAGTAGGGCAGTCATCATTGCAGAAATCCAAGATAGATTCAATTCTAGTACATGGGGAGATCGAGTGGAAGGGTGGAGTAGGGAAATTGTGCCACAAGACGAGAGAAAACTAGCGATGGTTGAATTGATTATTAAAATGATATATTATATTACGACAGACGCTTAGTTCAGCCGATGCCGTCTCCGCTGGTAGATAACTCCAAAAGAATCCTGCTTTATTCTGTCACGTGACTGCTATATTCTGACCCTTTACCATGTCCCACACCGCCCTCATTGAGACGTTGGGCCGGCAGGCGCGCGAGGCTTCCCTTGTGCTGGCTACGGCCGAGACGTCGCGCAAGAACGCCGCGCTTAAGCGCCTGGCGGAGCTGCTGGCTGAGCGGGTGGATGTAATCTTGGTGGCCAATGAACGGGATATTGTCGCGGCGGAGGCGGCTGGACTGGCCAAGCCGATGGTTGAGCGGCTGACTCTGAATAAAAAGCGGATTGCCGCGCTGGCCGAAAGCGTGCGCCAAGTAGCTACGTTGCCCGACCCGGTGGGCGAGGAGTTGGAACGCATCGTCCGGCCCAATGGCTTGGACATTCGCAAAATCAGCGTGCCCATCGGCGTCATTGCCATTATTTACGAATCGCGTCCCAATGTGACCATCGAGTGCGCGGTGCTGTGCCTCAAGTCCGGCAATGCGTGCATTTTGCGTGGTGGCAAGGAAGCATTTGAGACGAACACCGTGCTCGCGGCGCTGTGTAGCGAGGCGCTCTTGGAAAGTGGCTTGCCGATGAACGCTGTGCAGTTTGTGCCCACGGCGGACCGCGCCGCGCTGTTGCCCTTGCTGAAACTCGACCAATATATCCACTGTGTCATTCCCCGGGGTGGGGAAGCGCTGATTCGCTTTGTCGCAGAAAACGCCACGGTGCCCGTCATCAAACATTTCAAGGGCGTGTGCACAATTTACGTGGACCGTGAGGCCGACGCCGCACTCGCGGAAAAAATCGTGCTCAATGCCAAGACGCAACGGCCCGGTGTGTGCAATGCCGCGGAAAATTTATTTATTCATCAAGACACCGCGCCCGCATTGCTGCCTCGGCTTGCTCACGCGCTCGCGCAGAAAAATGTTGAGTTGCGCGCCAATCCCGAAGCCCTGACGTTATTGGCGAAAGAAAAAGGACTCAAATTAGTCGCCGCGAGCGGGGAAGATTTTTCCACCGAATATCTCGACCTCATCATGGCAGTGAAAATCGTGCCCAATATTGAGGCCGCGATTGCAGACATCAATCGCTACGGCTCGGGGCATTCGGACGCCATCATCACTCGCGATGAAAATGCTGCGCAAAAATTTCTCGCCGGCGTGGATTCCGCGACCGTCTATTGGAATGCCTCGACGCGTTTCACCGACGGTTTTGAATTTGGCCTCGGCGCGGAAATCGGAATTTCGACGGACCGCCTGCACGCCCGCGGCCCCATGGGCCTGCGCGAATTATGCACGTATAAATATATTATTCGTGGTAACGGACAAATCCGCGAATAGGGTGGGGGGCTACAGCCCCTCATCCTCCAAAATGCGCAAGAGGAAGGGCGCGCCGAGGACGACGCGTAATTTTTTCAGATGCCGGCAGGCTTGATGCACGCTTTGCTCGTTCGAGGCGTGGGTGGTAAAAATAATTTCAGCGGTTTGCGCGGTGCGGTCTTCGCGCTGAATCATGGTGGCGATGGAAATTTTATGCGCGGCGAGCAACTTCCGCCAGCACGCCGGGACGATCCTTCACTGTCAGGCGCAGGTAGTAGCGCCCGGTGATTTCGGCGAGCGAAGCAATGGAAATGCCCGAGCCGAGGCGCGCGTAGGTGTCGGCATCTTCCTCGCAGATCACGGGCGCGGGTGCGCCGCGCAGGGCGACGACGGCGTCGGCAATGTCGCTAATTACCGCGCTGGCGGTGGCATCCTGCCCGGCGCCGCGACCGACGAGGAGAGTTGAGCCGGCCACATCCGCGCTCAGGCAAATGCCGTTAAACACGTCGTCCACTGACGCGAGTAAGTTGCGCGCGGGGAGCAAGCACGGGTGGACGCGAGCGAAGACGCGGTTGGTGGAAAAATCGCGACTGATGATGGCGAGCAGCTTGATGGTGTAGCCGAGCTCGCGCGCATAAGAAAGGTCGTGCGGCGTGATTTCGCGGATGCCCTGCACGAGCATTTGCTTCGGTTTGATCCAGCGCCCATGCGCGAGGTAGGCGAGGATGACGGCCTTATGCGCAGCGTCCCAGCCATCCACATCGAGCGATTCGTCGGCCTCGGCATAGCCCAGGCGTTTGGCATCGGCCAGCACTTCTTGAAAGCTGCGCCCCTCCTTGGCCATGCGTGTGAGGATGTAATTGCAGGTGCCGTTGAGGATGCCGTAGATGAGCCTGAAACGATTCGCGATGAGGCCTTCGCGCAGCGTTTTAATAATCGGAATGCCGCCGGCCACGCTGGCCTCAAAGAAATAATGGCCGCGCCCGCGTTGCACGAGGCGGAACAATTCCGCGCCGTGTTCGCAAATCAGCGCCTTGTTGCCGGTGACGACGACCTTGCCGGATTTCAGCGCGCGCTCCGTGAGTGTGCGCGCGGTGGTGACGCCGCCGATGAGTTCGCAGACGATGTCAATCGTCGGATCGTCCACAATCGAACCGAGGTCGGTAGTCAGCCGCGCAACGGGCACCTTTACCTCGCGTTCTTTTTTGAGGTCACGCACGCCGATGCGCACGATATCCAGCCCGACGCCCAGGCGGCGTTCAAGCGCGGCGCGATTGTTGTGCAGGTGCTTCCACACGCCTTGGCCGACGGTGCCAAAGCCGAGCAGGCCGATGCGGATGGTGCGTGGAGCGGACGGAGCCATGGTGGAGGCCTATATAAATAGTAAATCAGGGGACAAGACAAGCGTGAGAGCCAAAAAGGGACAGAGGGACAAAGTGGCAAAGGGACAAAGGAAAATGCAAAAACAGTGGTCAGGACTTGGATTCCTTGTCCCTCTGTTCCTCTGGCCCTTTGTCCCTGACTTTCTCAAACTTATGTTCGGTTCCGTCCATCAGCCGTTTCAGGTTCGCGCGGTGGCGCACGATGATGAGGATGGCGAGGGCGAAGCATAAATCGAGTTTTTGCGATGGTTCGCCCAGAAGCGCCCCGAGCGGCAAGAGGGTCAAGCCCATCGCCATCGAGGCGAGGGAGACATAGCGCGTCGAATAAAACACGGCAGCCCAGACGAGCAGGCCGCCGATGATGACCGGCGGCATCAACGCCATGAGACCGCCGATGGTCGTGGCCACGCCTTTGCCGCCCTTAAAGCCGAGAAACATCGAAAAACTGTGGCCCAATATCGCCCCCGCCAGCCCGGCGATGCCCATCCACAAAACCGGTGCATCGGCAGGCAAGAGCTTGAGGAGCGAGGCCAACGCCGGCCAGCCCGCGCCGATGAAGCCTTTCAAAAAATCCAGCGCGAAGACGGCGTTGCCTGGGCCTTTGCCGATGACCCGCTTGACATTCGTCGCTCCTGGATTGCAACTGCCGGCCTTGAGAATGTCTACCCCATGCCGTTTGGCGACGAGCACCGCAAAAGAGATAGAGCCGAGCACGTAGCCGAAAGCCAGAGCAATGAGAGGCCAAAGCATGAGACAAAACTACGCGGTCGGGGAGGGGAGGGAAAGGCGGAAATGCTGAATGCTGAACGCTGAACGCTGAACGCTGAACGCTGAACGCTGAACGCTGAACGCTGAACGCTGAACGCTGAACGCTGAACGCTGAACGCTGAACGCTGAATTATCGTGCTTGAGCACAAAGTTAATCGAAGATCAACCCTTGCGCACAAGTTCCTCGAGTCGGCTCAGCGTCGCCTGAATGTTTGCGCCGATGCGTTTGGCGGCCACATGGCGGATGATGATTTTCGTAAAAATGTTGTTCGGGGTTTGCCGGGAAAAAATTCGCACTCGCGTGCCCGCGCCGCCAGGGTCGGCTTCCAGCTCAATCCAGGACTCGGTGTGTTTGGCGATTTTTGCGGCGGGGCGGCCATCCACCATTTCGCTGTCATGCTTCCATGCCAGCCGGCAGTTTGGTTCGTAGGCGATGACGGTCTGCTCAATTTGGAATCGGTGCCGGCCCCATTGCCCGCCCACGCGCTGGCGTCGACCAAGCCCAACTCCGGAAATCAATTCCGCCGTCTCAAATCCCGCAAACCATTCCGGCAGCCGCGCGACCGGTTCGATGACGGCCCACAGGCGCTCCGGCGGGAAGGGGAGGGTGCGCTGGCGGAAGGTTTCGATCATAGAAAGCTAGCATGGAAATTACTGATTGGATGATTTTTGGCTCGCGCCATTTTTTGCATTAATTGCCGCTTCTGCAATAGCTCGGTCCTGAGTTGCGAATTCGTGCTGAGGGTCCATTTTTATGCATTGGTCAAAATCTTGCAGCGCGCCGGTAAAATCACCTTTATACATTTTTGCCCGACCACGGATAAAGTACAGTGGATAATTTTTAGGCAGGAGAACCAGCGCATGGTCAAAATCAGAAATAGCTCCGTCAAAATCATGCAGATTTGTTCTTGTCATGCCTCTGAGATAATAGGCTTCATAGTTTTTGTGGTCAAAAAATAAAGCCAAAGTAAAATCCGCCGCTGCTTCTTCATTGCTGGAATTTAGATTTTTGCCTTTCTCCACAAAATTTGCAGCTATGTCTGGGCCGTAGACCCGGAAGAATATTTCGAAAACTACGACGGCTGAAAGGGAAAGAACGATTGTCCATATAACGAATCGCTTCATGCAGCGGTTATCTGTTGATACAAGATGTATGGCAAACAAAATTTGCGGTAGCATCAAGCCACAGACGCTGTTGCAAATATTTAGGTGAATTGCATGATAGATCCATGCCCGCGGACCCCTATGCCTTCTACACTGCTTTGCCGGTGTGCCCGTCGTTTGCGGAGGTGACGAGGCCGGAGGTTTATACGGCGTTGCCGGATGATTGGGTGGTCGTCATCGGTGATGTCGAGGGCTCGACGGCGGCGATTGCGCGTGGGCAATACAAAGATGTGAACCTCGTTGGCAGTTCGTTGCTCGTCGCCACGTTTAACGCGCTGGGGCATTCAAATTTGCCCTTTGTCTTTGGCGGCGATGGCGCGACGCTGGCGCTGCCTGCGGCGGAACTGGAGCGCGCGCGACCGGCCTTCCTCGCCACCCGACGGATGGCGCGCGATGGGTTTGATTTGGGCCTGCGCATCGGGGTGGTGCCAATGAGTGAGATTCGCGCTGCCGGGCATGACCTCCGCGTGGCCCGGGTGCGGTTGTCCGACAAATTTTCGCTCGCGGCGTTTTGGGGCGGGGGGTTAGCGTGGGCGGAGAAAACCGTGAAAGATCCGCAAGCAGGTGCGAGCTACCGCATCGAGGAATACGCCGCGCCGACGGCGGAGACGTTTGTCGGCCTTGAATGCCGCTGGCGGGGCGTGCCCAGCGAAAAGGGCGAGACGCTGTCGCTGCTGGTTCAAGCCGTGTCGCCGGACGATGCCGCGCGTGTGCGCATTTATACCGAGGTGCTAAAAAAGCTTCGCGAGATTTTTGGCGACAAGGGCGATGATCATCCGATTACGGAAAACCAATTGCAAATTGCCCGCAAACTTTCCGAGTACGATGGAGAGACGAAAGTCCAGCGCAGCCAGGCCGGTGCGCTGGGCCGAGCATGGTATCGGATTTCTGCGCGGCTTGGCGGACTGCTGGGCGATTTTCTTATGCGCCACAAAATGACCGCGTTAAAGGCCAACTGGGGGCGGTACAAGCGAGATACCGTTACGAACAGCGATTACCAAAAATTTGACGGGGTGCTGCGCATGGTTCTGTCGGCCTCGGACACTCAGCGAGCGCAACTGGTGGAATGGCTCCATCAGCGTTTCCGTGCGGGCGAGTTAGCTTATGGACTCCACATTTCTGTTGAGGCCCTGGTCACGTGTCTGATTTTTGAGCGCGAGGGCGGCCACCTGCATTTTATTGACGGCGCAAACGGCGGCTATGCGCTGGCGTCGGTGGATTTGAAAACCAGGCTGACCGCGCTGGCGGAGAACACCGGGAGCGCCATGCCGTGGCTCAACCCTTGAGTCCGCGCGAGCGAATTTTGTCCACACCGACGGCCAGGACGATGACCACGCCAATGATGATTTCCTGGATGTAAGATGGCCAGCCCATCTGCACCGTGCCGCTGCGCAGCGAGGTCATGGTGAGTGCGCCGATGATGGCGCCCCAGATGCTGCCGACGCCACCGTTGAGGCTTGCGCCGCCGATGACGACCGCCGCAATGATGTCCAATTCCAAGCCGATGGCCACGGTTGGGTCGCCCTGGCGCAGGCGAGCGAGATCAAATACGCCCGCGAGGCCGATGAACATGCCCGCCAGCATATAGACGACGACCTTGAGCGTCTTGGTGCGCAGGCCGCACAAACGCGCGGTGTCCTCATTCGAGCCCAGCGCGAAAATATGGCGGCCAAACACGCTGCGGTTGAGCACGATGGACATGGCGACCGTCAGCACCAAAAGAATCAACACGCCCATGGGCGGCATCCAGAGCGGCATGTACAGTTCACCAGGATGGCCGGGGGCGACGGGCATGAAGTGCGCGCAAATATTGTACAACCAATCCGGTGTCATTGTCGGCATGGGGTTGGGCTGGTCGTTGGGACCGAGCGACGTCCACCACTGTGGCGATGAAGCCGCGTGCAGGATGCTGGGATTATTCATCAAGCCATTGACCCCGTCGGTAATGCCAAAATTGTAATTCACGCTCTGGTTGTCTGCTACCCATTTGGCCAGGCCGCGCCCCGCACCCATTGAGCCAAGGGTGACGATGAAGGGCATCATATTGAACCGCGCGATGATGCCGCCGTTGATTAAGCCCGCAAATGCGCCGACCAAAATTGCGGCCAGCACCGCCAGCCAGGACGAATGTCCGCTGCGCAGAATCACCCCGGCCACCACGCCCGTCAGCGCGACCATTGAGCCCGCGCTCAAATCAATCCCGCCGGAGACGATGATCATGGTCATCCCCAGCGTGCCGGTGGCGACGACGACGGTCTGCGTCAAAATGAGGCCGACGGTATCGGGCGTCAGGAAATCCATGCCGCGGTGGAAATGCACCATGCATTGAAACAGGATAAGCACGAACGACAGGCCAAACACGGGCCCCAGCAAGGGGTAGCGCTTCAGCCAGGGCAGGCGCTGGTTAAATTTATCGGACATGGATGGGTTGGTTAATTATTTTTTTCGTCCACGACTTCGCGGCTGAGGGCGGCGGTGAGCAGGCTATGCTCGTCCCATTCCACGCGCGGGCGCACGGCGACGAGTTCGCCGCGGCACATTACGCCGATGGTGTCGCACATCCCCAGCAATTCCGGCAAGTAGGAGCTGACCATGACCACCGCGCGGCCTGCTTGGGCCACATCGAGCATCTGGCGGTAGAGCACGGCCTTGGCGCCGACATCAATGCCGCGCGTTGGCTCATCAAGCAAAAGCACGTCGGCTTCCTGGTGCAGCAAGCGGCCAAAGGCGATTTTCTGCTGGTTGCCGCCGGAAAGTGTGCCCACGGTTTGCGCCGGAGTTTTTGCGCGAACGTCAAGCCGCTCCATCAGGTTGCGGGCGGCGGCCAATTGCTTCGTGCGCGAGACAAAGCCGCCCTTCGCCAATACATCAAGGCGCGAAAGAGTCAGGTTGTCCGCCAAATCGCGGTTGAGCAGTAGGCCCTCTTCCTTGCGATTTTCGGAAAGCAGGCCCAAACCTGCGGCGAGGCTGCGGCCTGGTGCGCCGAGGGCCAAGGGTTTGCCTTCAACCACGACGCTGCCTTCGGTTGCAACATTGAGGCCAAAGACGGCGCGCAAAATTTCGGTGCGGCCAGAACCGATGAGGCCGGCGATGCCAAAAATCTCACCACGCCGCACTTTGAAGGAAATATTGTGCGGCTTGCCTCGCTTACCGCTGAGGCCATTCAATTCAATCAACGGCTCGCCCAGTTTGCGCTCCGCACGCGGGTAAAGTTCCGTGACATCACGCCCGACCATGAGGCGGATGATGCCCGCGTCGTTAATTTGGGAGAGTTCGCCGCTACCGACGGATTTGCCATCGCGCAACACGAGGTAGTTTTTCGCCACCGTGCGGCATTCTTCTAGGAAGTGGCTAATATAAATGAGTGCCACACCGCGTTCGGCCAAGCGCGCGATGATGCTAAAAAGCGTTTGCACGTCGTGGCGGCCCAGACTGCTCGTCGGCTCGTCGAGGATAACCACTCTCGCACCGCTCGCGCAGGCGCGGGCGATTTCCACTATCTGTTGCTGCGCGACTGACAAAGCGCGCACCGGCACATCCAGCGGCAGGTGGGGATGGTTGACCATTTCCAGCGCCTTGCGGGCTTGTTCGCGCCGCATGGGGCGATTAATCACGCCCAAACGGCCGGGTTCGCGGCCAAGGACCAGATTTTCCTCGGCATTCAGATGGGGCGCGAGGGTCAGTTCCTGATAAATCATGGCTACGCCGGCGTCGCTGGACTGGCGGGGCTCACGCGGACAAAAGGGCTGGCCATCCAACTCCATCGTGCCGGCATCCGGGGCATGGGCACCGGAGATGACCTTCATCAACGTACTCTTGCCTGCGCCGTTTTCGCCAATCAGAGCCAACACTTCGCCCGCCCGCGCTTCCAAATCCACGCCGGACAGGGCGCGCGTGGCGCCGAAGCTTTTTTCGATGCCGCGCAGGCGCAAGCGCATGGGATTACATCACCGTGTGAGCCAGCAGGGTTTTAATTTCCGGAGTGTCCTGGTTGTCCTTCGTCAGCAGATGCGTGCCGGTGTCCACGTTGGCGTCCACTTTTTTGCCGGCGAGGAAATCGAGCATTGTGGTCACGCCTTTATAACCCATCTGGTAGGGGTCTTGCAAAACCAGGGCTTGAATGTGCCCGGCCTTGAGGCCGTCCATATTGGCTTGTCCGCCGTCAAAGCCGACAAATTTCACTTTGCCCGCGATGCCGGCCTTTTCGATGGCCAGCAACATGCCGTTGGTGCTCGGCTCATTCGGCGTAAAGATGCCGTCCACGTTTTGGTAGGTGTTCAACAGATTCTGCGCCTTGTCGAAGGCCTTCTCGCGGTCGTCGCCGGCGTAATTGTCGGAGGAAAGGATCTTGATGTTCGGGTGGCTCTTCATTTCGTCGAGGAAGCCTTCCTCGCGTTCGTTGGTGCTGGCTGAGCCGGGGAGGAAACGCATCATGATCACGTTGCCCTTGTCGCCGAGTTCCTTGGCCAGCTCGGTTGCGGCCATGGCGCCGGCCGGGCGGTTGGCTGTGCCCACGAATGCCACAACATCTTTGTAATTGAGCGGGGAATCCACAATGACGAGCGGGATGCCCGCCTGGCGCGCTTTTTGGGAGGGTGCGACCAAGGCGTCGAATTCCATCGGGCACAAAATAATGCCGTCGAGCTTCTGCGCGACGTAGGTTTCCATGAGGGAGATTTCCGCCGCGCGGTCGCCTTCGTTGGGCGGGCCGTTCCAGTCAATATCCACCTTCACGCCGGCTTTTTGCGCGTCGGCTTCGGCATCTTTCATGCCTTTT
>Ga0206854_1244_pt1 | contig 11608 bp, 10 predicted proteins | sample Alteio_BWOrgCont_50_FD_152870 | JGI IMG/M metagenome (GOLD analysis project Ga0206854, IMG submission 152870) | Enriched cells from forest soil in Barre Woods Harvard Forest LTER site, Petersham, Massachusetts, United States -... | ecosystem: Environmental > Terrestrial > Soil > Temperate forest >...
CTGGGCGATATTTCTTATTCGCTATACCTTACCCACCCATTGGTTGCAATAGTCTTTATTGGATGTGCCAAAAAACTTCATTTTAACATCGCTACTTATCCAATGGTATCTTTTTTAGTTGAGGTCATCTGCGCATTATTAACCGCTTATTGTTTTTACCTGTTAATTGAAAAGCCATCGCAAACGCTATCCAAAAAACTTGCGGGATTATTAAAAAATGGCCGGTTTAAATTGAAGTTGTTGGCAAGGTGAACGGGAAATGTAGCCGGGCTGTAACACCCTTTTAGTGCGTAGTTATTTTTCTTCCTTAATAACCACATACTTAATGTTTTTGCGGTCGTATGTATAAGTAATGTGTACTAAACCATCTGATGTCTGGGTAATGGCGGGGTAGCTGTATTCTTCTTTAGTTCCATGCTCAAGCTCCATAACATCTTCCCAATGCACACCATCTGCAGACATTGCAACTCTTAGATTTGCCCGGCCATTCCACCAATCTTTTCCGGGCACGTCGGGATTATATACAATAAGCTGCTTGCCATTTTTAAGCGTTACCGCATCTATGCCAGAATTTGGATTGAGCAATGCCGTTTTTGAAAGTGCCGACCAGGAGCTTCCATTGTTTTCAGACCATGCCTGCACAACGTTTCCTTGTTTGCTCCGACAAAGGATCTGCAATTTCTCCCCACCGTAAAACAAAATGCTGGGCTGTATAACATCACTTTTTGAACCGGTATCTACCGGAATGGATTTCCATTTTTTGAGCGTTGCATCGGTCTGTTCGATCAGTACCTTCCAATGACCATTAGGAAGCTCTACACTTGATGGGCATAAGATTATACCGTTTTTCAACTGGACAGCTTTATTTTTGATCTGTCCAAGTATCCCTTCCGGTAAACGGAATGGGGTTGACCATGTTGCGCCCCCGTCATCAGAGGTTTTGTACATACCCCACCATTCACGCGGGTTAGGGCCAACTTTATAAAATAACACCAGCTGTCCATCCGTCTTCTTTAACAAAACCGGGTTCCAGCAAGCATACCGCAACGTATCATTGACAATACCGTTGGCCGCCACTTTGGGAGTAACCTTACCATCCGCCCCGATTACGCCCTGCCAGATCACGACATCTCTGTTCCCCTCCTGCGAGCCACCAAAACAGGCGAGTAAAAGTTTGCCTGTTTTAGTTTCAACAATTGTTGAAGCATGGCAGTTTTTGAAGGGTGGGTTTACAAAAACCAACCCTTCGCTCACCTTTGTCCATTTGGCTTGCCCGAAAGCGAGAGTCGTACTAACAGTAAAAGCCAAATAAATTAAAGATCTTTTTATCATGGAATTTAACCTACGAGTATCCAAATTAGCTTAAAATAATTAAATGTGATTTATTTTCATCACAACAAAACACACCAAAAATGTTTTACCCAATAAAAAAGGACCTAGATTTCCCAATCATAAGTCCTTTTTATCAAGTCGGGATGGCGGGATTCGAACCCACGACCTCCAGCACCCCATGCTGGCGCGATACCGGGCTACGCTACATCCCGAAACTATGCCGCTATTATTTGCGGGCTACAAATATATATGTTGTGTTTTAAAATTTAAATACAACCGTTTTATTAACTATTTTGCCCTTTCCTTACACTCAAAAACAGATAATGAATACAAAACTTGTTATGATAACCAGCGCCTTATTTCTCGGCGCTATCGGTATCGGCCTCACATTTGCACCGCAGGAGATTGCGGGATTAGGTAGCATAACCTGCACCAAAGGGCTTTTGCTGATAATGCAGTTAATGGGCGCATTATATTTTTCGTTTGCTATGCTTAACTGGATGGCTAAAGGAACCATCATTGGTGGTATTTATAATAAACCGGTAGCTATCGGCAATTTTACACATTTTTTTATCGGGGCACTTGCGCTGTTAAAAGTTATACTTCATAACTTTAATTTGCCATCAGTGGTTTATGTGCTGGGCGGTATTTACATTATTTTTGCTATACTTTTTGGAATAATCTTTTTCAGGCATCCGGGACAATCTGAATAACCATCAAGATTAATCATCTTATCATCTGATGATTTTTGAATCTGATTGTTATACCGTTTGGCCGGTTATTTTTCCGCTCCAATGCCAGGCGCGTGACGGGTCTTGCCTTATAATGCTATCTAACAATTTATGATGCAGATCAGACGGTGGCGTTAAAACACCTGTATCTCGGTATTGCATCAATAAGTTGCTTTTTAATTGTTTGGTGAAAGATTTATACATTTCGCTCAAAAGGGCGTTTCGCGTAGCATCGGCCATAGCCATATAAAAATCAATATATGCGTCAATATATTCTACTGATAGATTGGCCTGGCTGGCTTTAGTCGCTTTTGCCAGGAAATGCTCCATCTTCGAAATATCATTCCCCGTGCGGTTGCTTGCCGCGCTTTCTGCCACTTTCATTTCCAATACTTTTCGCACCTCTTCGGCCTCTTTAGGTTCGGCCCGTTTAAATCGCTGATACATACTTTCATTAGCACCTGCATTGTCTTCTACGAATGTGCCTATACCCTGCATTACGCGCAGGTAGCCCGAGTTGACCAATATCTTTACCGCTTCGCGGATGGTAGAACGCCCTACGCCAAAACGGTCCATTAATTTTTGCTCGATAGGAAGTTTTTGATTAAGCGTATACTCGCCTTTTAAAATTTGCTCCTGCAAATGTCCCGCAACTTCAACAGCCAGGGATCTTCTTTGAATTATTGCCATCGTATCATCAGATGAGTAAATATATAAGATAATTTATTAACAGCATATTAAATTTTTATCAAAAAAATAATATTGAACCATGGCGACCTGATATTAATACAGAGGTTGTTATATTTGATTTATGATGAAGAACATTTTACGCTCGGCAATTGCCGTTTTATTAGTAATTGTATTGGTTTCGTGGGGATATGAAGGCCACCGCGCGGTAGCCGAAATTGGCGAGAATCATTTAACACCAACCGCAAAACAGGCAGTAAAGAAACTGCTTTTAGGCGGCACAATGGCCGATGCAGCCAATTTTGCGGACGATATAAGGTCGACCGATCAATATAGATTTACAGCGCCATTTCATTATTTGAATGTCCCTTTAGGGTATGATTTTGCACAGTTTTCGACTTATGTAAAAAACAACCCGATGCCCAATATTTACAATGCAATGGTTGCGTGCATTAAAGATCTGCAGGATCCGAATAAAACAAGTATGCAAAAAACATTCGATTTAAAACTATTGATACATTTTATTGGCGATGCTCATCAACCCATGCACGTAAGCAGGGAAGAAGACAAAGGGGGCAATAAAATTATTGTACGATATTTTGGTCAAAATACCGATCTGCATGGTTTATGGGATGAAGGCATGTTTTACCAAAAAAAACTGGTTGCTAAAGATATTGTCGCCATGTGCAATGATGCCACGCCCGAGCAAATTAAAAAATGGCAAAGCGACGATGTAATGGTTTGGCTATGGGAGTCATACCAGGTAACAACTATTCTTTACCAGGAAGCAGCTTCCGATCCGAATTTTAACGAAAAATATTACCAGGACCATTTGCCCATACTTAAAAACCGCATTGAAAAAGCGGGAATAAGATTAGCAGGAGTATTGAACGATATTTATAGATAAGCCCCCTAACCCCCTAAAGGGGGAATGATGGCGGATTAGCTTAAAGTTAATTAATATCGAATAATGAACACGGAATATCGAACACCGAAGTAACTCGTTTTATTGAACTAAACACTTCATTATTCATCATTCTATATTCCGTGTTCGACATTCCCCTAACCAACTATTTCCCCCTTTAGGGGGTTAGGGGGCTACACTACTTGAATTTCCGATTGCTGTATTTTAAGCTTGTGTTGCGCTTTTAATTTTTGACGGTGCAAATAACGCCAATGCAACAAGCCGATCAATAACGCGGCAACACCTTCACCCATTAAGGTGTCGGTTGTACCTATCCATTTAGAGATGGAGCCAACCAACAAGCCGCCTAATGGCTGCATACCAAAAAATGCCATCGCGTAAAAGCTGATCACCCTGCCGCGCATGTTTTCAGCAACGGTGGTTTGTATCAGCGTATTGCTCACTGTAATTTGCGACATCATACCAAACCCCGCTATGGTTACAAATATCAGCGCCAATGGGTAACTGCTTTCATGCGAGAACAGGATCAATCCCGTTCCAAATACCAATGTGTTTATAAACAATATCTTCCGCAGGTTGGCACCGGTTTTTTGCGAGGCTAAAAATATAGCACCTGAAAATGCGCCAAGGCCAATAAAACTATCAATAACACCAAAAGTAGACGCCGTTCCTTTAAAAACATCTTTAGCATAGTAAGGTATCAGCGTACTAAACGGCAATACCAATAAACTTATCAGCGCCAGCATAATAATAACAAAGGCTATAGATGGCGTACGTTTAATATAACTGAACCCTTCTTTCAGTTCGCCATAAGCATTTTTCTTATGCACGGTTTTGATGTATTTTGGCAGGCGCATCATTAATAGTGAACCAATAACAGCCATAAAGCTAAATGCGTTTAGTAAGAAGCAGGTGCCGTCGCCAAACCTCTCCAGCACAATACCCGCTAATGCCGGGCCAATTAACCGCGACAGGTTTACCATTGATGAATTTAACGCGAGCGCATTGGGCAGGTCTTTTTTATCATCCACCATTTCATATACTAACGATTGCCGTGCCGGAACATCAAAAGCGTTAATAACACCTAACAGCACACTCAGGCTTAATATTTCCCATACCTGGTAATGCTTCATAAATATAAGTATGGTAAGCAATATAGCCTGTATCATTGATGCGACCTGGGTAATCATCAACACCCTAAAACGGTTATACCTGTCGGACACCACACCACCGAATATGGAAAACAAAAAAGAAGGGAACTGGCTGGCAAATAGGGTTAGCCCTAACATAAACGTAGAGTGGGTAAGCGTATAAATAACCCAGCTTACCGCTGTTTTTTGCATCCATGTTCCAATTAACGATGCGGACTGTCCCGTAAAATATAACCTGTAATTTCTGCTTTTAAATGCTCTGAATGTTGTTATAGTCATTTTCTGGATCTCACTGATGTTTTTGATTTCGCTGATTATTCGAAATCGATAATTTTTGTTAGCGGGGCTATTACTTGTTTAAGCAGCTCCTTTTCTTCGTGTGTACAGGTATGTTCAATTGCCTTGCTGAGCCATTGGTCCCTTTCGCTACGCACTTGTTTTAAAATATTCTCGCCCACTTGAGTAAGCGATATATTAACCTTGCGCTTATCTGTTTCCGATGCTGTTCGCAGAATATACCCCAACTGCAATAAATGATTTAATATTTGCGACATGGATTGGTTGGTAATTTTTTCCATTGACGCCAGTTCGCTTGGCAAAAGTGCGGTATGCTGACTTAGCAGTACCAGCGTAGACCGCTCGGTAAGTGATAAATGTTGGCTGGTTTCCGACTCTTTACGCAGCTTTTTGCCCAACCTCGCTACTGCTGTTCGCAGTTCAGAAACGTATTGGTGATCGTTCACATTCATATTTGTAAGGCAAACTAATAAGTTTACCTTACAAATATCTATTTAATTTTTGCCTTTTTTATCATATTAATATCATATACGTTAAAAACTATCGTTCTACTTAAGCGTTTATGTGGTGTTTAGCGTTGTAAAAATATCTTTACAGCTATTTTTCGTTTTTGTGCCAAGATGTTACTACTTTAGTAAGATATGTAATCCTAAGAATATGCAACTATCTGAGAATTATAACCTTCTGATCGATAAGGTCAATACATTCATACGGAAGTATTATTTTAACAAGATATTGAGAGGCCTTTTATTTTTAGGAGCCGGTTTATTTTCGGCATACGTTGTAATTACGCTTACGGAGTATTTCGGCAACTTTAACACCACTTTTCGCTCCATTCTTTTTTACGGTTTTATACTATTGAACCTGGCTTTGATTGGCTGGTATATTATGCCGCCATTATTGGCGAGAATGAAACTTGGCAAATCATTAACTCACGACCAGGCCGCTGAAATTATAGGCGAGCATTTTGCCGATGTTAAAGACAAACTGCTCAATACACTTCAACTAAAAAAACTGGGCGATGAAGATTCTGCGCACGCCGAATTGATACAGGCCAGTATTGATCAAAAAATTGCAGCATTAAAGCCGGTACGTTTTCCATCGGCTATTAATATTCGCGAGAATAGAAAATATATTAAATGGGTTTTGCTGCCTATGGGTGTTATTTGCATCATCGGTTTCGCCGCGCCGTCCATACTAACAGAAAGTACCAAAAGACTAATAAGGCATAACGAATATTTTGCACCTGTTGCGCCCTTTAAATTTATGGTTCAAAACAAAGCTTTGTCTGTTGTGCAAGGCGAGGATCTGAATTTAGATGTTAAACTATTAGGCAATGGCCTTCCGGCTGATGTTTATGTAGAAACAGCCAACAATACTTTTAAACTGGACAAGGAAAACACCACCAAGTTTCATTACCTGTTTACCAATGTACAACAAAACACCACGTTTAAACTGGTAGGTAATGGTTTTGAATCGGTACCTTATGAAATAAAGGTAAGCCTGCGCCCATCGTTGTTGCATTTTGATGTGGATCTGGCCTACCCGGCTTATCTGCATAAAAAGAACGAAACCTTGCCAAATGCGGGTGATTTAACCATTCCTGCCGGAACGGTAGTATCGTGGCATTTTCACACACAAAATGCAAGTAAGCTTTTGTTTTTTATGAATGCAACGCCATCGGCTGTTCAATCAACAGAAAAAGATGTATTTGAACACCGTGAGCGGATATTGAAAACATCGGTTTATAAAGTTGCGCCGGTGAATGATGTGGTTAACCGTGTTGATTCCGCATTATACCGTGTTAATGTTATTGAAGATGAAATGCCGTCTATCAGCGTATTGGAAAAACCGGATTCTATCAGCCTGAAGGCGATATATTTTACCGGCAAGATACAGGATGACCATGGTTTTTCTGACCTGTCATTCCATTATACCGTTGGCGCGCCTGCCGATAAAGCCAATCAAAAATCATATACCAAACAAGTAAAAGCCGATCTTTCGCAAAGCCTTGCCGATTTCTTTTACTTGTGGAACATGAAAGATATGGGTATAAAACCCGGTGACCAGGTTACCTATTATTTTGAAGTTGCCGACAACGATGGCGTTAACGGGCCAAAGAAAGTAAAATCGCCGGAGCATACGTTGAATATTCCCGACGAAAGAGAAATTGCTAACCAACTGAATGCCAGCAGCGAGATCATCAAACAGCAAATGCAGTCGGCCAGTAAATTAGCCGGGCAAATTGAAAAAGAATCGCAAAAGCTAAACCAGCTTTTATTAAATAAAAACAGCTTATCATTCGACGAGAAAAAGCAAATACAAGACCTGTTAGACAAACGTAAAGAACTGGATGAGCTGGTAAAACAAATACAGGAAGAGAACCGGAAAAACTCTTATAACCGATCGGAAAGTCAGCAGCAAAATGAGGCCATGGCCCAAAAACAGCAAATGATGGATAATTTGTTGAATAATGCGCTTGATCCTAAAACCCGCGAAATGCTGCAAAAGCTACAAGAGTTAATGCAGAACGATCAAAAAGAAGGCGCCCGTAACGAGCTGCAAAAAATGCAAAACGACAGCAAGTCGTCAAAAAAAGAGCTTGACCGTATGCTTGAGCTGTATAAGAAACTTGCATTTGAGCAAAAACTGAATCAAAACATTTCGGCAATAAACAAACTGGCCGACAAACAGGATAAGTTAGCAGAGAAAACTGATAAGGCAGACGCTGAAAACAAAGCTAACCAACCAAATCCTGCCGATAAAAACAATGCTGCTATGCCGCAAACCGATAAGGCAAAGCAGGATGCGGCAGAAAAGGCTAAACAAGATGCAACAAATAAAGCAAATCAACAAGGTGATAAAAATGATGCGAATAAGCCGCAACTATCTAAAGAACAACAAGCAGCTTTAGATAAAGCCATTCAACAAGCAGTTGATAAGCTAAAACAGCAGGCTGCCGATAAAGCGAAACAAGATGCTGCCAACAAAGCGAACCAGCAGCAACAGGGAGATAAAGCGCAACAACAACAAGGCGACAAGGCTAGTCAACAACAATTGTCTAAAGAGCAACAGGAGGCTTTACAAAAACAAATTCAGCAAGCTATTGATAAGCTAAAACAAGAAGCCGCTGATAAAGCGAAGCAACAACAGGGCGATAAATCTGATCAGCAAAAAGGCGACCAACAATCAGGCAAAGACAATAAAGACCAACAGGGAGACAAGGCCGATCAGCAAAAAGGCGATCAGCAGCAACAGGCTGATAAGCCAAGCCAGGAACAGTTGCAAAAAGAGCAGGAAGACCTTAACAAAGAGTTTGAGGACCTGAAAAAGCAACTGGAGGACATGAAGAAGAACGACGAAGAGCAGGCTAAAAAGCAAAACTTCGACGAGCCGAAACAGGAGGAAGAGCAAATTCAGCAGCAAATGCAGCAAAGCTCTAAGCAGCTGTCACAAAAACAGAATAAAAAAGCATCGCAATCGCAAAAGCAATCATCAAAACAGATGAGGCAAATGGCGCAAAAAATGCAGCAACAAGAGGAAGAGCAGGACGACAAGCAGGCACAAGTTGATGAGGACCAATTGCGGCAATTATTAAAAAGCCTGGTGAACAGCTCGTTTGATGAAGAAAAAAACATGCAAACGTTAAAGAACGTGAATCCGGGCGATCCGAATTATGTACCGTTGGCACAAGTTCAAAAAGGCATTAAAGATAATTTAAAAACTGCCGAGGATACTTTATATGCTTTAAGCAAACGTATCCCTCAAATACAATCAACCGTTAATCGCGAGGTTGAGGCTATAAATTCACATATTGATGCTGCCTTAGAAAATTTGGGCGACAGGCGTACAGCACAAGCCAACAGCAACCAGCAATATGCCATGACATCAATGAACAATTTGGCATTAATGTTAAGTGATGCATTGAGCAACTTGCAGGATCAGCAATCGTCATCATCAAGCAGTAAAAGCTCTAAAAGCAGCAAAAGTAAAAAGCAATCTATGTCGCAATTGGCTAAAAGGCAGCAGCAGTTAAACCAAAACATGCAAAAAGCCCGCGAGCAAATGCAGCAACAGGGTGGAAACCCAAGCCAGAGCCAAAAAGGCCAAATGAGTGAACAATTGGCTAAACTGGCCCGCGAGCAGCAGGAAATACGCCAGCAAATGGAGCAATTAAGCCTGGAAGAAAACAAAAGTGCGCCCGGAACCATGAAGGATGCAGAGAAAACTTCGCAACAAATGGAACAAACGGAGAAGGATCTCGTAAACAGAAAAATAACTGACGAATCGATAAAGAGGCAGCAGCAAATACAGATCCGTATGTTGGAGTATGAAAAAGCAGAGCAGGAGCGTGAGCAGGATCAACAACGCCAAAGCAATGCTGGTAAAGATATGCCACCCGGGTTTATAAAAGCGCTGCAAGATTATCAACAAGTTAAAGCAAAACAAACAGAACAAGTAAAAACAGTGCCCCCAACACTTAACTTGTATTATAAACTAAAAATAAAGACGTATTTTGACCAACTTAATGCCAAATAATATGCAACAGGCCGAGATTCAAATGACAGACCTATATACATTACAGCTACCATCAAAACTGGAGAGCATTACTGAACTGGAAAACCTGATAGAAGTTATAGCCGATAAGTATCATGTTAGTGAAGACACTTTTGGTAATATGATGACTTGTTTAAACGAGGTTGTAAACAATGCCATAGTGCACGGTAATAAACTTGATCCGGAAAAAAAGGTCATTGTAAACGTAGAAATAGAACCCAAGCGCATTACCTGGACCGTTACCGATGAGGGCCCGGGTTTTGATTATGTACATCTTGCCGACCCAACCGCGCCCGAAAATTTGGAGAATTTAAGCGGTCGTGGTGTTTTTATTATAAAAATGCTGGCTGATCAATGCGTGTTTAACGCTGCCGGTAACGAAGTTGAATTGTTATTTAAGATATAAATGCCCGCTATCAATTTTTTTGAGGAGGACGTTAGTTATAAATTAAAAAACAAGAACAAGGTAAAACAATGGATAAAAGATACCATTGCGGCCGAAGGTTATAAACTGGACGAGCTTACCTATATTTTTTGTTCGGACGAGTACCTGCTGAAGATAAACCAGGAATACCTGGATCATGATACCTATACAGATATTATTACTTTCGATAATTCTGAGACGGAAAAACTAATAACCGGCGATATATTTATTTCTATTGACCGTATACGCGAAAATGCAGCTAAGTTTAACCAAACCCTTGCAACCGAGTTGCACAGGGTTATTATACATGGCGCACTACACTTGCTTGGCTATAAAGATAAAAGACCCGAAGACAAGAAAAATATGACACAAAAAGAAGATAAGTATTTAAAAGAAATAGCTTTTTAATATTTAATTTTACTGCCATACACACAATTGTAACCAATTTTTAAAACAATGAAAATACTAGTAGCTCTATTCGCGCTGTTATTTATTACAGCACCAACGTCTGTTTATGACTTTAAATTAAAGAACATTGACGGCGCCGATTTTACGCTGGCCAAGTACAAAGGCAAAAAAGTTTTAGTTGTAAACACAGCATCTCAATGTGGTTATACCCCTCAATATGTTGATTTGCAAAAAATGTCTGAAATTTACAAAGACAAGTTAGTAATTGTAGGTTTCCCGGCAAACAACTTTGGTGGTCAAGAGCCCGGCACCAATGCCGACATTAAAGCATTTTGTGCATCTTATGCTAATGTAAAATTCCCATTGGCCGAGAAGTCGAGCGTTAAGGGCGAGGACATTTCTGCGTTATTTAAATATTTAACAGAAGCCCCGAATCCTGATTTTACAGGTGAGATCAAATGGAACTTTGAGAAATTCCTGATAGACGAAAATGGAACTTTAATTCACCGTTTCCGTTCAGGCGTGAAACCATTAGATCCGGCTATTACCAAATATTTATAATTAATATTTAAAGGATAAAAAAGAAAGCCCGGTAGTGTTTACTACCGGGCTTTCTTTTTTATGGGTTAATCGTTTATGGATTGTTTTTCTTTGCAGCTTTCACAGCGGCCTTAGCAGCATTAGTAGAATCCTTTTTAGCCTTTTTCACGTTGTTGATGGAATCCTTCTGTGCCTTGGTTTTTGACCCGAATAATGTTTTTACTATAAAGCTGTTTTGTGCTTTGTTTACCGTTTGATTGATAGAGGATGTGGCTTTATGAACACTTTCCATAGTGGTTTTTGCCGATTGAACGGTTGCATCCAGGTCTTTAGCCATCTTATCGTTGTTGATCAATCGGCCTATACTTCCTTTGCCAGAGTTGATCTTAGCAACAATTTGCGATAGGTTATCAATAAGCGACCCCGCGTTGTCTTCAATTCTCGTCAACTTGGCTATGATCTTATCTACATCAACCGGGTTAACAGAATTGATCTGATCGCCGTCGTTTACCGGGTCATTACTGCCTCCGCTTCCTGGCGCTACCACAACCAATTT